>ENA-OSET01003421-OSET01003421.1-sediment-metagenome-genome-assembly--contig:-NODE-3421-length-14565-cov-13.764288_pt1 | contig 14565 bp, 9 predicted proteins | sample MGYA00237882_ERZ534229 | MGnify/ENA primary metagenome ERZ534229 (study PRJEB26408, sample SAMN06266212) | sediment metagenome | isolation source: Hudson Canyon methane seep mesocosm | place... | reverse complement strand
CCCTCTCCAGCAGGAGAGGGAGCTACCTGACTAGCAGCTTGAGAATATAAACTAGGGGGCTCTGAATACTTACTAATCACTAAACAAAAAATTAAATCATTGATAGACACTCTATAATAGCTGCAATTATTTTTAGTACGTTTATAGGAACATCATCGTGAGTCAAACTCCATTTTCTACACTCAAATTAAAGCCAGGGCTTTTAAAAAACTTATCAACCTTGGGTTATGAAGGCATGACCCCTATTCAAGAGCAAAGTTTACCGCATATTTTAAAAGGCAGTGATGTCATCGCTCAGGGTAAAACTGGCTCAGGAAAAACAGCCGCATTTGGGTTAGGTTTGTTAGAAAATCTTGATGTAAAACGCTTTCGTATTCAGACCTTAGTCTTGTGCCCAACACGGGAATTAGCAGATCAAGTTGCCAAAGAAATTAGACGATTGGCGCGTGGAATTCACAACATAAAAGTATTAACGCTTTGTGGCGGTGTGTCGATAGGCCCTCAAATTGGATCATTAGAACATGGCGCACATATTATTGTAGGTACACCGGGACGTGTTGATGACCACTTACGTAAAGGTACATTAAGACTAGATGACATCAATACCTTTGTACTGGATGAAGCCGATCGCATGTTGGAAATGGGCTTTCAAGAAGCGGTAGAAGATATTGTTGATTTAATTCAAGGGCCAAGACAAACGCTATTATTTAGTGCGACATTCCCCGAAGCAATAAAGTCCATTGCACGACGCATTATGGTTAATCCCGTTATGGTTAAGGTAGATGCGAAGCATGATGAAGAAAGTATTAAACAGCATTTTTATAAAGTAACAGGGAATGAACAGCGTTTGACCGCAGTACAGCTATTGTTATTACATCATCGTCCCGAATCCAGCGTTATTTTTTGTAATACTAAAAAAGAAACGCAAGAAGTGGCTGATGACTTACATGATGTTGGTTTTAGTGTGATGGCATTGCATGGTGATTTAGATCAAAGAGATAGAGATCAAACGCTGATCCGTTTTGCTAATAAAAGTATTTCCATTTTAGTGGCAACCGATGTTGCCGCGCGAGGGTTGGATATTGACTCTTTAGATGCAGTGATTAATTACCATATTGCCCACGATCCAGAAATTCATATCCACCGTATTGGGCGTACAGGGCGAGCCGGAAGTAAAGGCATGGCTTATTCATTAATTAGTGATAAAGAAAGTCATAAAGTCATTAATTTAGGCAATTATTTAGACCGAGTGATAGAGGGTGAGCCATTGCCGGATGAGAGTCTTTTGGAATCTCCAATTTTTGAACCTACTATGGCAACCCTACAAATTGAAGGTGGAAAAAAACAAAAAGTTCGCCCTGGAGATATTTTAGGTGGGTTAACAGGAGAGAAGGGAATAGAAGGTAAGCAAGTCGGAAAAATTAATGTATTCGATAACTGGGCCTATGTCGCTGTTGACCGAAAGGCTGTACAGAAGGCATTAAAAAAACTAAGCCAAGGTGGACTGAAAGGGCGCTCATTTAGGGTGAGATTCATTAGGGATTAGGGCGTAAAAACATATGATTTTTTTATGAGCAGTGATTTGGGCATGAGTTTATTGGTAGGGTTTAATGTTTGATCCGGTCTTAAAAATAAGGTTTTTTTGTTTTGTGGATGGTGGCGTAATTAAATAGCTAGTGAAACCAGTAATGACTATGCCTTAGGCTTGTGTACGGCCTAAGTTTTTTGTATTTGAAATTATAGCTTTAACTCATTAAAGAGCATGATTGAATATTGTAAAGAAACTCTAACCTCCCTGTTAAATTAAGACTAAACTATAGGCTTGTTGCTAACGAACTTAGTAAATGAGTCTATGTCTGATCTAAAACGAACACCTCTCTACGAACTACATCTGGCTCTCAATGCCAAGATGGTTTCTTTCGCATCGTATCAGATGCCGATTCAATACCCTTTAGGGATTATCAAAGAACATTTACATTGTCGTGCGCAAGCAGGATTTTTTGATATTTCACATATGGGCCAATGCATTGTTCAGGGTAATCATGTTGCCGCACAACTCGATAAATTAGTGCCTAGCGACGTGCTAAGTTTGGCGCAAGGCGAGCAACGTTATACGGTATTAACAAACCCTACGGGAGGAATAATTGATGACCTGATTATTGGGCGCTTAGAAAATAGCTTTATGCTTGTTTTTAATGCGGCTTGTAAGGATAAAGTGATTCAATATTTACAAAGCCAGTTACAGGGTGATTTTCAGGTATTACCTGATTATGCTTTGCTGGCGATACAAGGCCCAAGCGCAAAACAAGTAGTGGCTGAATTAGCACCTTTAGCTTGTGAATTGAAGTTTATGCAGGTGATGCAAACATTTATTAATGGTGTGCAATGTACTATTAGCCGTAGTGGTTATACAGGAGAGGATGGCTTTGAAATTTCTATTAAAAACCAAGATGCACAAGCCTTAGCTGAATTAATTTTATCCTTTGACTCTGTTGTGCCTATCGGTTTAGGTGCTAGAGATACATTGCGTTTGGAGGCAGGCTTAAGTTTATACGGTCATGAACTTAGTGATGACATTAGTCCTGTTGAAGCGGGTTTAACGTGGTTAATTGATAAGGAAAAACTGATTTATCCGGGTGTTGATATTATTCAAAATCAATTAAAACATGGCGCAAAGCGTAAGCGCGTTGCTTTATTAATTGATGGGAAAATTCCGGTAAGAGATCATGCGCAGATTGTGACTGCAGAAGGGGAGTTAGTGGGTAGTGTGACCAGCGGTGGTTTTTCGCCCACGTTAAACCAGCCCATTGCATTAGCTTTGATTAATGCATCATGTAAGGATTCTTTGCTTTTTGCGCAGATTAGAAATAAAAAAATTGCGTTGCAAGTGACCAAGCTTCCTTTTGTTGCTCATCAGTATTTTCGAGGTAATCATGCTTAATCCAAGACCCAGTTTAGATGCGTTAGAGATGCGCGGTAATTTTATTCGCCGGCATATAGGCTGTAACGCTGAGCAAACTGAAGCGATGTTAGCTGAGTTAGGCTTAGAATCTTTGGAAGATTTAATTGGGCAGGCAATTCCGAGTAATATTCTAAATGAAGAGCCGCTAAGATTAACGGACACCATGCGTGAGCGAGCCGTTATTAAGTATTTACGAAAAATGCGTAGTCGGAATAAAGTGTTTACCTCTCTAATTGGTATGGGCTATTACGATACGGTACTTCCTGCGGTAATTAAGCGTAATGTTTTAGAAAATCCGAGTTGGTATACCGCTTATACACCGTATCAAGCGGAGGTAAGTCAGGGACGTTTGGAGGCTTTACTTAATTTTCAGCAAATGATTATTGATTTGACGGGAATGGAAATTGCGAACGCATCTTTATTAGATGAAGCAACAGCAGCTGCAGAAGCAATGGCAATGGCTCGGCGCTTATCTAAAAGTACATCAAATTGTGTTTTTGTTGACCAAGGGTGTCACCCACAAACGATTGCCGTTATGCAAACCCGTGCTAATTCTTTAGGGTTTGAGTTAGTGGTAGGTGATGCTTATCAGCAATTAGATCAACATGAATTTTTCTCAGTTTTAGTTCAGTACCCAAGTACAAAGGGTGAAGTTAATGACTTGAGTCAGCTTGTCGAAGTTGCTCATAGTCAATCTGCATTAGTAACTGTTGCCGCTGATTTATTAAGTTTAGTTTTGTTGAAAGCACCGGCGATGTTTGATGCAGATATTGTCGTTGGAAGTGCGCAGCGTTTTGGTGTGCCAATGGGCTACGGTGGGCCACATGCTGCTTATTTTGCAACCAAAGAAATTTATAAACGTTCTATGCCGGGGCGAATTATTGGTGTTTCTAAAGATAGCCAAGGTCAGGTTGCTTTGCGGATGGCTTTGCAAACCCGTGAGCAACACATTAGGCGTGATAAGGCGACTAGTAATATTTGTACGTCACAGGTGCTATTGGCTGTTATTGCCAGTTTTTATGCGATTTATCATGGACCGCAAGAGCTGTATTTGATCGCGAGTCGTGTGCACCGGTATGCTCAAATTCTAGCTAAAGGAATTGAACAGATTGGCTATAATATTTTTACGCAACAGTATTTTGATACCTTTGTGGTTTATGTGCCGGGTAAAGCTAAGCGTATTTCTAGCAAGGCGCAGGAAGCGGAAATTAATTTACGACTGATTGATGCGGATCATATTGGTATTTCATTGGATGAAACCACTAATCGCGATTTAATTCGCTCGGTGTGGCGTATTTTTTCGAGTGCAACGGATGATCAGCCTGACATTAATGCACTGGATCAAACGGTACTTGAGTGTTTACCGAGTGCTTTGTTGCGTGAGGATAAGATTTTGCAGCACCCTGTTTTTAATTTATATCACTCTGAAACAGAGATGATGCGGTATATGCGTAGACTGGCGAGAAAGGATATTGCTTTGGATCGAGGTATGATTCCTTTGGGTTCATGTACTATGAAGTTAAATGCATCAACAGAAATGCAAGCCATTTCAGCACGTGAATTTAATGGCTTACATCCCTTTGTTCCTTTGTATCAGGCTTTAGGTTATCAGCAATTATTTGAAGAGCTGGAAGATATGCTCTGTGATTTGACCGGGTTTGATGCTTTTTCATTTCAACCCAATGCGGGGTCACAAGGGGAATATACGGGGTTGTTGGTGATTCGTAAATATCATCAAGTGCGGGGTCAAGGCCAACGTAATATTTGTTTGATACCGGCCTCTGCGCATGGAACAAATCCAGCAAGTGCGGTATTAGCCGGGTTGCAAGTTATAGTGCTGGCATGTGATGAGCATGGCAATGTAAGTGTTGAAGATTTACAGAAAAAAGCACAGCAATATCATGATAACTTGGCTGCGTTAATGATTACCTACCCATCAACTCACGGTGTATTTGAAGAATCATTTCGAGAAATTTGTACCATTGTGCATGAGCATGGTGGGCAGGTTTATTTAGATGGAGCAAACTTTAATGCGCTGGTAGGGCTGAGCCGCCCCGGTAAATTAGGTGCGGATGTCGCGCACGTGAATTTACATAAAACTTTTTGTATTCCACATGGCGGTGGCGGGCCTGGAGTGGGGCCTATTGGTGTGGCTAATCATTTGGCGGCTTATTTGCCTGATCACCCTGTTGTACAAGGCGTCAACCCTTATGAAACTGAGCAGGGTACTGTGGGTGCCATTGCTGCAGCTCCGTGGGGTTCGGCAAGTATATTGACTATTTCCTGGGCTTATATCGCTATGATGGGGGCGGTGGGATTGCGTAAAGCAACATTACATGCAATTTTAAATGCTAATTATATTGCCAAGCGTTTAGCACCTTATTATCCAATTCTGTATACGGGGAAAAATGGCTGGGTGGCACATGAGTGTATTATTGATTGTCGGGAGTTCAAAAAAAGCGGCAATATTAGTGTTGATGATATTGCTAAGCGTTTGGTTGATTATGGATTCCATGCACCGACGGTTTCATTTCCAGTACCGGAAACTTTAATGATAGAGCCAACAGAAAGTGAAGATAAAACAGAGATAGATCGGTTCTGCAGAGCAATGATTAGTATTCGTGAGGAAGTAGAGGCGGTTGTAACGGGCGTAGCAGATTCGAAAAACAATGTACTACATAATGCGCCGCATACACATCAGCAGTTAATTGAACATTGGAATTTTCCTTACTCTAAAGAGCAGGCTTTTTTTCCTGATAAGCAGCAGCATGGTGATAAATATTGGCCGCCTGTGGGGCGTATTGATAATGTTTATGGAGATAGGAATTTGCACTGTAGTTGCCCATCTATTGAGGATTATAAATAAGTGAAAGGGGAAAGTGTCTCCGTTAGAAAAATGGGGCAGGCAGGTTTGCTTTAATTTTCATTAAAATTAATAATGTTAACCTGCCCCATTTATTATAGAAAAAATGACAAGCCAGCCTAATGTTTTTCAATTTTATTCTGAATTAAGTATATAAGTCACTAAATTATATAATAAATTTTTTTGAAAAAACTTTAATGAACAAAGTGGATATGAAAATTATGATGAAAACGAAAAAAATAAAGTTGAGTGCCATTTTTTGTATAACAGCACTATTGACGACTTCTTGCGATAATTCTGGTTCTGCGCTTTCAGAGCCCTATCTGACAACCCACTCAGGAAGGGTATTGAGTGATGCAACGAATATTACAGTCTGTTTAGACACAAAAAAAACTTATCTCTGTAAAGATGAGGAGTTGTATAAAACCAACGCTAATAACGAGGGTAGGTACACTTTAAAAGATGTACCTAATTCAGAGTTAAATCAATACAATATCGTTGCTGAAGTCATATTAGTAGATCAAAATGGTATTAAGGTTTTAGCTGCTCCTGGCATGTTAGTGCATCAAGATAGTGAGTTGATTATCTCACCATTACTAAGTTTAATAACCAAGTATTCCGAAGCTAAAATTATTCCTTTTACTGCTATCTATGAGGATGTTTTAACCTCAATGGCGATCGACAGCTCAATTGATCTTAGTAAAATTGATTATAAAAAATACAAAAGTAAAGATGAAACTTTTAATGCTTTAAGTGTTTTTAATTATAATCTTTACAATACAGATATTTATCAAAATTATTTCTTCAGTAATGATGTTGATCTAGGTGCGAATGAGGTGACTCAAAAAGGGACGTTTTATTCAAGTATGTTGAATACACAAGACCAATTAGGTAAGCCCTTTAGTGAAAGTATTACACTGCGTGCTTTAGCCCAACATGTAGAAAATGACTTTTTAAAAAATGCGGCTTTTACCTCTCTTTTACCCACAAATATACCGGCAAATACCTCTATCAGGGAAAGACGCTACGAAGAGTTGCAAGATGTTGCAGACGGCTCCAACATGGTTCGTAGTATTGCTCTAGAAATAGTAGGTATCATCCCTAAAGTTGGCATGGTTATAGGGCCGTTAATGGATGTTTTTTGGGATGCCGCTGAGCCTGATTTTTCAAAACTTATCTATGATGACGTTAAAGCATTAATTAGGCAAGAAATTGAAAATTATCATCGAGTTAATTTATCGGCTCAGATCAACTCAGTACGTGACAGTATTAATGATTTTAAGCGAACACAACTAAAATCAGATTTTCAAGAAGCGTATCAAAGAACAAGAACTCTTTTTCGCGACACGGCAAATAATGAAGTTATGGGGCATAAAATGATCCCTCAACTAGTATTGCTCGCTAATTTACGCATGATGTTAAACCGAGAGCTATATACGGACGTACGTTTATCTAGCGACCCTATTACCCAAGACCAAGCACTAGCTTTGTGGGTAATAGATTATAAACAAATGCGTGATACTTTGCTAAATGGTGAACGGTCAATGTACGAGAAATTTATGAAATACAGAACGGATTTTATAAAACTTACAGCATGGCAACATATGGGCGGATTATTTTGGATGTTTCAATATAACAATACCAAAGTAGAAGATGAATTTACAGAATTTAGCATTCATTATGAGGCACGCAACAGAAATCATCCGGATGTACATAGATTTGTTCCATCTTCAAACAATATAAAAGTAAGATTAATCGAAAGTACGCGCTTGAAGGTTGCTAAACAATTAAGTAGTACCATGTTGATGTCAAGGCTTTTTCCCAGTAATGTTTTAGGCGATTTTGATTTAGCTGAGAGTGAAAAACTAGGTATCGATGCTTATTATGTACCTGAAAGTTTAAAAACAATCCAAATTGGTGCGATTAGTTATGGATGTTCATTATTTTTCTGGGCTGATATAGATCATGCGCATACTTGCCTTACTGGTGGCAATTTAATTAACGTAAATAATAAAGTGGTTGCTCTTGATGATATTAATTTACTGAATAAAACGAACCAGATACAACAAAGAATCATTTCTCTGTCGCTCGCTCGTTCCGTTACTAATAATGTTCATAATTTTTTAATCACATCAGGCTTTAAATTTCTAGGTGCAGAGGGTGGGGTAAGTCCCACAATTGGCAATAATGAGCATACGCAAAAAGGTGATAATATCATACCCGGCGAAGATTACTCTTTAGTGGGCTTTGAAAATATCGCTCATATTGGTGGGTCATCAACCAAGCAATTAAATAATGATACAATACTTCAAAATATACATTATAACTTGGTTGCATTGACCCCCGTATTTGCCCAATATCATAAAAGCAAGGCGACCAGCATTCAAAAATATAGTGCACCGGTAGGTGTATACCCAAATATTAAACCCTTATCTCATCAAGCTAGTATGGGTTCTCTAGACTATAGAGTAACAGGTATGGCTATAGGAGATGCAGGAACAATTACTTTACAGTTTGCTTTTTTTCCAGATGAAAGTCCCATACAGTAAATCAATTTAGAAGATAACCCTTCAATTGTATCCTGTTTAAATTTAAGAAAAATAAGGGTCAGGTTCACTTTAATTTTTTGGCTAAATAAGTCATGTTACCCTGACCCTCTTTATTCTTCAAAAGAGCAGGGTTTTTCCTAATAAGCAGCAACATGATGATAAAAATTGCCCCCGTGGGGCGTATTGATAATGTTTATGGAGATAGGCATTTGCACTGTAGTTGCCCATCTATTGAGGATTATGAATAAGTGATGGGGAAAAGCATTATCCTCAGTTAAAATGAGTGCTATTTTTTTAGATTAGATGGGTTTAGATATGATTCGGGCAGGTATTGTTGGCGGAACTGGTTATACAGGGGTAGAGTTATTACGTATTTTAGCGCTGCATGGGCAAGTTGAAATTTCTGTAGTGACATCTCGTTCTGACGATGGTAAACGTGTAGACGCTTTATATCCAAGTCTGCGTGGCAGTATTGATCTCTGTTTTACAAAACCAGATGTTGAATCTTTAGCGAGTTGTGACGTGGTGTTTTTTGCGACTCCAAATGGTACTGCGATGTTGATGGCGGAACAGTTATTAGCGCGAAATGTAAAAGTGATCGATTTATCTGCTGACTTTAGAATCAATGATGCAGCAGAATGGTCAAAATGGTACGGCATGGAGCATGCTTGCCCTGATTTAATTACCGATGCGGTTTATGGTTTGCCTGAAATCAATCGTAAGCAAATTAAGGGGGCGAATTTAATCGCTTGTCCGGGCTGTTACCCAACTGCGGTGCAATTAGGTTTTTTACCATTGATTGAACACGGTTTGGTTGATGTTGAGCATTTAATTGCTGATGTTAAATCAGGAGTGAGTGGAGCAGGCCGTAAGGCTGCAGTGCCTTCATTGATGAGTGAGTCTGGGGAAAGTTTTAAAGCCTATGCATCAGCAGGGCACCGGCATTTGCCTGAAATTAGCCAGGGTTTATCATTAGTTGCGCAAAAACAGGTGGGCTTAACATTTGTACCGCATTTAGTACCGATGATTCGGGGTATTCAGGCAACTTTATATGCGCAGTTACAAGGTGATACTGCTGAGCAACTGCAGGCATTGTATGAGCAGCGTTATGCGCATGAGCCATTTGTTGATGTATTGCCGGTAGGTGAGCACCCAGATACACGAAATGTACGGGGTAGTAATAATTGCCAAATCGCAATAGTGGTTCCACAAGGTGGTGAAACTGTGGTTGTATTGTCTGTTATTGATAACTTAGTGAAAGGTGCGGCGGGGCAGGCTGTTCAAAATATGAACTTGATGTTTGGCTTCAATGAAGGTCATGGTTTGCAAACAATAGCCTTATACCCATAATTCTTGACTAAAACACTAGGTATAGTCATAATCGTGCTAATTTCAATTGCTTAGTGGTTTATAAATATGGCAGATCCAATTATTTTTAGTGATAGTGCGGCAGAAAAAGTCGGTGCTTTAATTGCAGAAGAGGGTAATGATAACTTGAAATTACGTGTGTATATTTCAGGGGGTGGTTGCTCTGGTTTTCAGTATGGATTTACTTTTGATGAAGAAATTGCTGAAGACGATACGCAAGTAGAAAATGGTGGGGTGACTGTTTTAGTTGATTCGATGAGTATTCAGTATTTGAATGGTGCTGAAATTGATTATAAAGAAGATTTGTCAGGCTCTCAGTTTGTAATCAGAAACCCAAATGCTTCTACGACTTGTGGTTGTGGCTCTTCATTTGGAGTTTAATAGCTAATCGAAAGTTATTAGTTTTTCGTAGGTGCGAATTCATTCGCACCTACAATGATTTACCCGTTTGTGTTCAGGCTTGATAAATTCCACCTAAAATAACTTCTTCTTTTGCCCCTGTACTTGCGGGTAAATTTCCTGCTAAGCCCTCTATTGTTTGTTTGGCTAACCAAGCAAACGCCATTGCTTCAACTTGATCTGGGTTTACACCTTCAGTATTTGTAGAGGCGACAGGTATTTTTAGTTGCTGGGCTAAGGCTTGCATTAAGGTTGTATTATGTACGCCCCCCCCACAAACTAAAACTTTCTCAGTGTCTGGGGCAAGTTTAATAATCGCATCACTAATAGTTTCTGCTGTTAACTGGCATAAACTGCGCTGAATATCGGCTTCATTACAATTTTGAATGGAAACTAATTGCTCATTTAGCCAAGTAGGTGAGAAATACTCTGGCCCGGTACTTTTGGGTGCTGATTGGGAAAAATAAATATCACCTTTAAAGCTTTTTAGTAATTCAGTGTGAATTTTTCCTGCTGCTGCCCACTGGCCGTGTTCATCAAAGTTTTTATTTCTATGTAGAGAAATCCAATGGTCCATTAGTGTATTGCCAGGGCCAGTATCAAAACCGATAATCGGCTTATTTGAATCTTTAGGCAGGATGCTTATATTTGCTATGCCGCCGATATTAACAATGACTCTGTTTTCATTGGGAGAGTGCAAAATAGCTCGGTGAAATGCTGGGACTAAGGGAGCCCCTTGGCCACCTGCGGCAATATCTTTACGCCTAAAATCAGCAACCGTAGTGATTTTAGTTCTTTGGCTGATAATGCTGGGATCACCAATTTGTAAAGTAAATGGAGGCTTTGAGTTAGGGGAGTGACAGATAGTTTGCCCGTGGCTACCAATCGCTATCACTTCATCGGCGTTAATGCTGTGTTGCTGTAATAACTGTAAGCACGATTGTGCATATAATTCGCCAAGTAAACTATCAAGTTCACCATATTCTGTAAGAGAAATTGAATGACTAGGGGTGCACAGGTGTTTAATTTTTTGTTTGATTTCTTGGTTATATGCTTGATAGTAAAAACCGACACTTTGAGTTTGATTGCCAGAAAATGTATAAAGCCCAGCATCAATACCATCAAGACTGGTGCCGGACATTAAACCGATATAGTACTTGCCTGTCATTTACTGGACTTGTTGTGCAACTTTCTGAGAGCTAGTAAGGTCATCTAACTGGCTAATTAAAGTTTTGGATTTCTCTAAAAAATCAGCTTTAAATTTTTTCTGTATGGGGTTTGAGTTGGGTAGTGATACCGTTAATGGATTGCGATGTACGCCATTAATACGGAATTCATAGTGTAGGTGTGGACCAGAAGCAAGCCCTGTTTGACCAACATAGCCGATAACATCGTTTTGCTTTACGCGTGATCCGGAGCGTTGACCTCTGCGAAATTTAGACATATGTGCATATAAGGTTGTGTACTTTTGGCCATGCTGAATAATAACGACATTGCCATATCCAGATTTTCGCCCACGAAATATAATTTTACCATCGCCTGAGGCTTTGATTGGTGTTCCTGTCCTTGCAGCATAATCCACGCCTTTATGGGCGCGAATTCTATTTAGAACAGGGTGTCTACGTTTTAAGTTGAAGCGGGAGCTAACATGTGCAAATGGAATGGGTGAGCGAATAAAGGCTTTACGCATGCTATGGCCGTCAGGTGTAAAGTAACTTGTTTTGCCTGTTGGGTCTTTATAAAGGACTGCTTTAGTCGAGCGGCCATGGTTAATAAATTCACCTGCGAGAATGCTGCCGGTACCAATGCTATTACCTTCTATATATAGGGTTTCATAAAGAATAGAAAGTTGGTCGTTCTCGCGTATATCCAAAGAGAAATCAATGTCCCATGCAAAAATATCAGCAAGTTGCATAATGAGCTTATTAGATAGGCCGGCTTCTATTCCATCAACGAAAAGAGACGAGTGAATAGTAACGGTTGCGCTGTTAATACGTCGTTCAATATCTTTTAGAGCTAGTGAGACATCAAAACTACCGTCTTCTAGTCGAGTTGCTTTCAGCTCTTCGGATATGCTTTTTTTGTAAGATAGGTGGCTAAGCTCGCCTGCAGTAGTAAACCCAATCATAAGGGATTTACCAGGGAGGATCTTTGCAAACTGCACGCCTAAGTCATTAGCATTAACGATTTTATGTAAATCAGATTTACTTAACTTGTTTTTGGAGAAGATGACTGATAGGCTTTCCCCCGATTTTATTTTATGTTCTTCCCAAACGGTACCTGACTTTTGTAGGTCGGTAGTCGCTATTTTTGGTGGGGGGGTAAAAGAAACGCTATCTGGTTCTGATAATAAAATTGGATGTTCAATGTTATTGGTGATGGCCGGTATTGTTAAAACAATGTTGTCAGGAGTCTCTGTTTTGGCGCTTGGTAAAAAAAAGGCATAACTAGCAGTTGCAAGTATGGCAAAAGTGAGCCCGATAAGTAGGTGGTTAACATAGCTACTTTTTGGTGGGGGGCTTTTTGTGCAGGATTCGAGAAGATCATTTTGATGTTGCATTACTAAATTATAATGTGTTTTTATTGCTGATACACAATATTATAAAGGTATCGATATAGTTAAGAAATAGCGCAAGCGTTTGAAAAGTGGATATTGTGCATAACTCAAGAAAAAAGGTGGAAAAATTGCAAGAAGATGTGTTGGAGTTAATAAAGCGTGGAACGGATGAGATTTTAGTTGAGGCGGAGTTAATAAAAAAACTAGAGGAAGGAAGGCCGCTGCGGATAAAAGCAGGCTTTGATCCTACTGCGCCAGACTTGCATTTAGGGCATACGGTATTAATTAATAAGCTAAAACAATTTCAAGATTTAGGGCATGAAATACTGTTTTTAATTGGTGATTTTACCGCAATGATTGGTGACCCAACGGGAAAGAGTGTCACGCGACCGCCATTAACAGCCGAAGAAATTGCAAAAAATTCAGAAACGTATAAAGAGCAAGTTTTTAAAATTTTAGACCCAGAAAAAACAAAGGTAGTCTTTAATTCAGAGTGGATGTCAAAAATGTCAGCTGCCGATATGATACAGCTGGCAGGAAAAGTGACAGTAGCGCGAATGTTGGAGCGTAATGATTTTGGAGAGCGATATAGTTCAAATACTCCCATTTCAATTCATGAGTTTTTATACCCATTAGTACAAGGGTATGACTCGGTGGCAATGGAAGCAGATATTGAGTTGGGTGGAACGGATCAAAAATTTAACTTATTGATGGGGCGTACATTACAAGGAAATTATGGAAAGCCTCAGCAATGTACATTGACGATGCCAATATTAGAAGGCTTGGATGGCGTTCAAAAAATGTCTAAGTCATTAAATAACTATATAGGGATAAGAGATGAGCCGAATGATATGTTCGGCAAGATCATGTCTATTTCGGATGAGTTGATGTGGCGTTACTTTGAGTTATTGAGCTTTCGTCCAATGCAAGAAATAACCGAATGGCAAAAAGATTGTCAGGGCGGGGCAAACCCTAGAAATTATAAAGTAAAGTTAGCGCAGGAAATAATTGCAAGATTTCATGATGAAGCAGCGGCAGTAAAAGCGCTTGAAGATTTTGAGGCGCAATTTAAAAGAGGTGCAATTCCGGATGATATTCCAGAGATTGAGCTAGAAGTGATAGAGGGGGGGTATCCAATCGCACTATTATTGAAAGAAGCAGGATTAACTTCGGGAACGTCAGATTCAAATAGAATGGTAAAGCAGGGTGCAGTTAAGATAGATGGTGAGAAGCTTGGTGATGCGAAGCTATTAGTGCAGGCAGGGACCGAGCGTGTCTATCAAGTAGGTAAGCGTAAATTTGCAAAAGTTAAAGTAATTGCTTGATTTAAAAGGGAGTCAGGAAAATAGTTAAATTAAATTAATTATTTTCTTGACCGTAATGAATAGTTGGCTATAATAGCCGGCTCCTTAACGAGAGTTGAGGCGGAACCTTCGGGTTCGGTGGATGTTTATTGAGCCTGTTATTTTTTTGGCTTAGTTTGGTTTTAGAGGTTGTTCAGGTTTTATTTTGAATAACATTTCAAACAAACGAAAATAAATGTTGACAACGAGATTAGGGTCTGTAGAATGGTCCAACTCAACAGGGCAGAGTGGTTATCCAGTCTGACTTGTCGCTCTTTAAAAAACTAATCGAAATAATTTGTTGTGGGTACTTGTAGAGATTATTGTGCATGATAAAGATAATCGATATAAGAATCTATAATGCGTTAATTGTAAAATTAACAAGTGTAAATTCTGACAATCGAACCAAGATTGGCAACACATCTGATGATGTTGCAAAATGATTTAAAACTGAAGAGTTTGATCATGGCTCAGATTGAACGCTGGCGGTATGCTTAACACATGCAAGTCGAACGGTAACAGGC
>ENA-OSET01003420-OSET01003420.1-sediment-metagenome-genome-assembly--contig:-NODE-3420-length-14573-cov-3.913217_pt1 | contig 14573 bp, 12 predicted proteins | sample MGYA00237882_ERZ534229 | MGnify/ENA primary metagenome ERZ534229 (study PRJEB26408, sample SAMN06266212) | sediment metagenome | isolation source: Hudson Canyon methane seep mesocosm | place... | reverse complement strand
GAAATTTAGTTCTCAAATTCTGCTGTGCTTGCTTAAGTAATAGAAATAATGATGCTTTTAAATTAGTGAATTGCAGCGCTTGAGGTGGTAGAGCTTTAAAATCTATTTCAATATAAGCAATCAATGCTCTTGCTAGGTCACCTCCAGAAGGCGAGCTGGTGGAGCCATCCGCTATCATGAAAAGACTTACATCGTTATTCTTCGTGGCAAGCAGGGAGTCTCTGTTATCCGCCGTGCGAGTACCTTGCTGGGTGAAAGATATAATTTTCATTGGCGTTCATAAATGGATTTGACGGCTTCAAGGCGCTCAAATAAAAGATTTTCTCTATCCGAATCTCCTTTAGTCGTTGATTGAACAGCATATTCGAAATCATTGTGATTTAGTAACAAGGTAATTTGTTTCGTAATATAATCTCGTAAGATTTGAGGTGTCTCTTTTAATTCATTTAAAAGCTCTTCTCGACCATCAAAAAGGCAGAGAATATCTTCAATATCACGACTTCCCATAGGGTCATCATTTCCTCTACCATTATAAGCTTCCAACTTAGTAGCGACGAAATAGGGCGGGGTAATTAGGTTAATAGTGATGCTAGGTGTTAACTGATACAGCTTGGCTGTATCCATTGCCTCTGCATACCAGCGATTAGAATACCCCAGTACAGCCTCGTCATCAGGCATAAAGTCGACTATTAACTCCCCTAATCGCATACGGCAATTAACGTCGTCTTCCATAGATACTCGAAAGCCTTTCTCTTTCAGTCTTTCTTGAAATGTATTCCAGCCTGGGTAACCAGTGACGCTAATGATTAGGTCTACGTCATCGGTATATCGAACACTCTCTTTAGTAAACTCATCGGTTACATGCAAGCCTGTTGTGCAGCCACCTACGAAGGCTACCTCATTCAGAAGTTCTGGTCCTAGTGCTTTGGATACGGTAACCATCATATTCATCAAAGTGTTAATAGTGCTCATCTCTTCAACTTACCTTCTAATAGATTCTTGGCAAGACTAGATTCACGCGTATTTCCTAACCTAATAGCATCAACTAGCGCTAACAGTTCGTAAAGGTATGGGTCCAGCTTCACTGCCTTAGGAGCTGATTTATATAAAGGTTTAACTGCCTGGCCTTTACTGTTACCTCTAGCATCGGGCCATACACAGATAATTTCTCCAGCAGTCATTAGTTTTCCTCCAATACCTTTTCCTTGTTGGTTGGTGCGGGCGCCAATGACGTAAAGATAGTAATGTGGTTCTATAGGCTTTTTCTGTGTTAAATAATGATCAATTAGCATCCCTTGAGGGACGGATTTGAAACCGCCGTAGCGGATCATGGATAACGCTATATCAATATTTTTATAAAACGGGATGTGTCTTTTGGTACTAGAGGGTAGCCATAGCGCACCGCCACTGCCATCGTCCATTACATGGCCGAAACCTTCCTGAAGATATAGCTTTTTAGCTATTTTAGTATTGAAGTTTTCAATGCCCATTGGTTGCTTAAAAATCCAAAGGTTGACGGGGTCATTAGAAAAGCTATCGCCAATAATGTTACCGATTAAACTATGCTCGCCTTTCTTTAGTTCTCTGACATTTGCCATGCTTTTAATCTCTTTTTTAAAGTGAAGATAGCGAATCAGTACTATAGCTTAATGTATAAATTGATAGCACGTTAATGATGCTTAGGTTTGACTTTTTAGCTCGGTGGGAATATGAAGTATGGCATTAATGAAATAAAAAATGCGCTTGTAACATTAACAAGCGCATTGAATAGTTTTACTTATCTGGCCTGAAAAAGATAAGTTTAACTGTTAAAGGTACATAGGTATTTATTCGAATACAGGTACCATTTCTAAGCTGATAGTATTGCCTGAGCCTGCCATTTTAAGGTTTAAAATAGAGGTTAGTGGGCCACAATTTTCCAATTTAGGTAAATTATAATTGCCGATTACAAGGCCGCCAGAAAAGGCATCGAAAGACTCACCCACTTCAGAACTCACAGTGAAAGTGACAGGCTCTTTTGTTCTACAATTTTTGCCGCCACCAATTGGCCAGTTGATTAAACCAAATAAGGATTTGGTTACTTTTGGTACTTTAATATAGGCTGTAGATGTAGCGGTTAGTTTACCATCAACCAGGCTACCTACCGTTGTACCGACAGATTCGAACTCAACTTGAGCGGTGGCTCTGTATCGGCTCCAACCTTTAATGACTTCAAAGCTACCTTGTGTAGGATTTAACTGTAAATCGCCAGTAAAAGTGCCTTGAGTTAGGTTGAACTGGCTGTTAATGCTGCCGTTAAGGGGCAGCGTGCCACCATTTGCTTTCATATAAGTGCTTCCGTCCACGGCAAGCGCAACATCTAGAACAAAGTCATTACACTCTGCAAGTGATGGGTCTTGATCGCAGGGGTTAACTTGGCATTCCGGAAGAGATGGGTCTGCTTCACAAGGGGTTACAGGGTCTAACGCTGTGCCAGTACCTGTCAGGGGAATGGTTATGCTTGATTCATCTTCATCATCAGATGTGATGGTAATTGAACCAGTGCTGGTGCCAACGACTGCGGCGTAAGTTATTTCTGCAGAGCAACTTTCTCCTGCTGCTACAGTGGCGCAATTATTTGTGCCGGTGAATTCTGAACCTATGTTATTAGTAATTGCAGCACCTGAAATAGTGAGAGCTGCAGTGCCGGTATTTTGAATCACGAGAGTTTGGATAGTTTGTTCACCCTCTGTGATAGGTCCAAAACTAAGTGTTGATATATCAACGTCAATTTCAGGGTTACTTTGGAGTGCTCCTGTACCTTGAAGCGTGATAACACTGCTTGGCTCATCGGTATCATCTGATTCAATTGCTAAGGTCGCGCTTTGTAGACCTTCTTCAGATGCGGTGTATATGACGGTAGATTCACAACTTTCACCCGATGCAACGGTGGTACAATTGTTCCTTTCAGTAAAGGCAGATGCATCAGCACCTGTTAGTGAAATTGAGTTGATGCCTAGAATGCCACCACCAGAATTTTTGATGGTGATCGTTTGTGGGTCGGATGACTGGCTTAATAACGCTTCACCAAAATCTAGTGAACCTGGGCTAATATCAATATCTGCTTCTGCCAATAAAGCGGTGACTTCAAACGTAGCGAAGACGTTATTCTGATCAGGGTTTAGTGTGCAATCTACAGTAAGTTCACCAACCGGTTCACCTGCGATTGTGCCATCTGCTTGAAGGTTCGTCATGTTCATAATCAAATCATCAACCGTCAGTGAAACAGTACCGATATGAGAGCTATCAAATGTCACCGCTAGTGTTTCGCCATTGGCGGCTACTTCAAAAGGTGCCCCTCTAGTTTCAGGGAGGTCAGTCGGAATGATGTCCATGTCAAGGTTATTTGATAGTGTGCCAGCGGCAGTATGAAATGTGTTAATGCTATGTGCTGTGCCTGTGACCGTGGCGGCACCATATAAGGATAACCCCACACTCGCAAGGTTACCTACGCTGGTGATCGTTTCTACATGTATAGAGTCTAATGTAACGGTTTCACTACCCGCTCCTATTTCGAGTGTTGTAGGATAATCAGCCGACATCTGAGCAACTATTAATTGGTCACCAATTAATGGGAAAGGGCACGAGTAGTTAAGAGATAAACTTACTGGGTCTGCTATTGCGAGGTTGTTAAATGACATAAATACAGTACCAATAATGGCGCTGCTCTTTAGAACGCTAGCCATTCTATTTTCGCCCGGTGGTTGCTTGCGGTTGATGATTTTAGATTTCATGCTGTTCTATCCTTGTTTTTATTCAGTGGCTTAATTAATTGTTTTCACTCATCGCTTGTACCAAGAAAGAAGGTGATCATTTTGTCGAAGGAAATGCTTCTTTTCCTTTAGTATTAAGTCTACTTATCTCATCTATGAGTTGACCGACTTTCTATTTGGCCATTAAGCGATTTTTTAGATTGTTAGTCATTGTCAAAAACGGAGATTTTTTTGTGAAATTCGGTAACTGTGAACTATGACTCTAGGGAGGGCTTCGCTTCGAGAATCATCAAAACAGAATAAAAATTGTTAAAATCGGAGCAAAGCTTGCCAATTTCGGTAATCGAGAAGGGTGCACATATTTAATGTGAACAGAGTCGTATTTTGCAGAAATATTTTCGTTACTAGCTATTCAGTATACAGGTGTAAATCTAATAGAATGGAGCTTTTACTCTAAAAAGGATTTTACATACCATGATGGTAGCCCAAACTTATGATGTACCTTTGGTATCCACACGTTATTCAAGTCATTTTTTTAAGTTCCTAAAATCAAAAGGCATCACTGAAGAAGTGATTCTTGCTCACAATCCCTTGGCTAAAGAATTAATTGATAACCCTGATGGTTATACTTCTTTGAATCAGATGATACCGATTCTGGAAACAGCACAGTGGTTGCTGAATGACGAAAAAGCGGCATTTGAATTTGGGCAGCAGCTAGGTCTTGATACTCATGGACTCTTTGGTTATATGCTTTTAAGCCATGAAGACGTACCCCAACTTATTGAAACTGTCGTTAAGCATATGCGTATTTGCATCCCTCTTTTTGATATGAAAGTCATACACAGTGGTCGAGATGTGCTCATTCGTTTACAAGATACTTGGGAAATTGGCACGGCACGATCGTTTCTTATTAAAATGTACATGGGGAGTATTTATACTGTCTCAGCTGAAATATGTAGTGATATGCACTTTGATTTTAGTTTTAAATCTTCGGACCAAGATGCTGATTGGGCGGCACTTGCACCCAAAACGCAATGGAACTTTGATACTGAGTACAATCAGGTGACGCTCTCTAAAATTAGGAAAGTGGATAGTGATAAGAAATTGAAAGTTAGCTACTCACTGGCCGAGAGTCGGGGAAGAAATAACCAACCTGAAGATTCAGCAAGTAATGACGACTCAAATAATGCTGCTACCCAGGTGAGGAAGCATATTTCTAAAACCCCCCGGCTGGCCAGCATTGAAAGAAGTGCAACACTGTTGAATATGAGTTCTCGATATCTTCGCCAGCAACTCGCTGAAGAAGGTACTTCTTTTCGTGAAATCAGCAGTGAAGTTAGGTTGAGTTACGCCAACCTTTATTTGTTAGAAACGCCTATGCCTTTGAGCAAAATTGCCAACAAACTAGGTTTTGGGGACCAGGCTAGCTTTACACGTGCATACAGGAGCTGGACGGGAAAAACGCCAGGGAAAATTCGCAAAGAAGCTAAAAATACCGAGTGCACTTAATTACGGCACTCACAATCACGTCAGAAAAGAATGTCATTGCTAGGCCTAGTCTACATTTAACTGTAGGCGCCTATTTTTCGATTTAAATAAAACACCATCTTAGAATAAATAATCACTCAAGTTAATAAAAGTGTGATGCGCGCACGCTTTAAAGGCGGCGATCATAATTTAGTTCATGATTTTATTTATTCCAAACGTTAATCTGAATATGTTTCATGCTTGAACTTTTTAACACGTAAAATTTCATGTAAGTAATTGATATTTCTTGTATGTTATGGCGCGTGTTTTTTTATGGAAGTGAACAAATACAGAATTTCAGTATAGCGCGCCGTGCTTGCGTGGCTAAATATCCTAATCAATATTAGCTAAGCCGATTGATTAAACAGCCTGAGTTGTTCTCTAAACCAATGGTGTGCTGGCGTGCCTGCATGGTAGGGGTGCCATAAAATTTTCAGGTCTAATGAATCAAGTGGCATCGGCAAGGGTACAATTTTAAGCGGCAGATAAGTTACATAGTGCTGTGCGATTGCCATAGGTGTCACAACTAGCATATCGCTTTGAGACACTAAGTTTGGCGCAACCAAAAAACTGGGTGTTGTGTGTACTACATTACGGCTAAGCTGATGCTCTTTTAGCCATTGGTCGACGACGCCAGTTCGTTGTCCACCATTTACCCAAATTTGCTTGATCGACATAAATTGTTCAATGCTGATCTGTTCCTCAATAATCGGGTGCTTATCTCGCACTAAACAAACGAGTTGTTCACTTCGCCAAAACTCAGAAGACAAGCGGCTCGGCACCTCAATATAGCGTCCAATGGCAAAATCATAAATACCTTCCTCCAATTCTAGTTCTGGTACATCAGGGCCAAGGGAATGCACTTCTAACTGGATAGCTGGGGCGACTTTATTTAAATGAACAATTAGTCCTGGTAGGAAGGCGAGTTCGACATAATCTGTGGTAGCGACGTGGAATACTTGTTGGCTGGTGTGGGGGGCAAAAGCCGTTTCTGAGCCGATACTCAACTCAATAGACATTAAGGCACTATGAATAGACTCTTCAATGGCCAGCGCTTTTGGAGTGGGTTGCATACCTCTGCTGGTACGAACTAGTAAGGGGTCATCTAGTAAGTCGCGTAGACGATTGAGGGCGTTACTCATGGCAGGTTGTGATAAGCACATGCGCTCGGCAGCTCGTGAGACATTTCGTTCGCGCATTAGTGCATCAAATGAGCGTAAAAGATTAAGGTCAAAGTTTTTGATATTCATGAAGAGAATGCTAGCATTTCAAGTATTCAGTTAACAAATAATGCTTTGTACTATTTTCTTTGACGAAGAACCAGGTAATCGACTTATAGGGAAAACTATACGAACTTCTTTGCTACGAGGCTATTAATCTACTTATAAACCTACCGTCGCCACCAAGTTAAAATATTCGGGATTTTGAAGGGCGCAATTTCGAGATAAAGCTTTCTTAAATAAAAAACAAAGCGCATTTTTTGATACCAAAACAAGCGTTTTAATTTTTTCTGGGTAAATATATAGCCTTCATTGTATAGATCTTCAAATTGTCCGGCATTGTCCATGCGGTTATAGTTTTTTAGGTCCATAGAGAGTGTAAAGTCGGCTTGTTTTAATTGATCTTTAGTGCGTAGGTCAATGGCAATATCAATGGCATTGCCCATAATGGCGATGATGTCTTTTGGCTCTGCGTATTTTTGGTGTCCGTTTAAGTTAACACCAACGGTAATGCCCGCGCCCATTTTGTCGAGCAGGCTAACCGGAACGTTCTCAGTGATGCCACCATCAACCAGGGTTTTACCATTTATTTCTACCGGAATAAAAATGCCAGGTATTGCTGTAGATGCACAGACAGCTTTAGCTAGATTTCCATGTCGTAAGGTAATTTGTTCACCCGTTAAAATATCAGTAGCACAAATGGCCAGCGGGATTTTGGCATCTTCAATATTTACATTGCCTAAATCTTTCAGGATCATATTTTCAATTGAGCGAGTTGAAAACATACCTTTCTTTTGGAAAGATAAGCCTATTACAGATGTGAGCGTGAGCGCTTCACCAATGTCTTTAATGTCTTCGATACTTTTACCAAACGCATAATAACTGGCAACCAATGCTCCAATACTGGTACCTGAAATATAAGTAATTGCGATATTACTTTCTTCGAAGGCTTTTAGTACGCCGATATGAGCGATACCTTTAGCTGCACCACCGCCGAGTGCGAGCCCGATACTTGAGTTAAATAGATTCCATTTCATTAATTACCAGTGCCTGATTCAAGGGTATTTGGTTAAGCGTTAAAGCCAATAAGAGAATAAAACTAGAATTAATCCGCCTAAATAACGTTGCCACGGCTTCTTAATGTTCAGTTCATACTGGCAAAGTTCTTCGGATTGATTAAGGTCGTCTAAAAAATCATGTTCGAGTTGATTAATACTTTCACTTAATTGAAGAGAGTAATCAACTTCTAAGTCATGCTTTAAACTTCTTCGATTGAAGTTGCTTGAGCCTATAGAAGCCCATTCATCAATAATGAGTGTTTTAGCATGCAGCATACCGGATTGGTATTCATAAATTCGTGCGCCTGATGAGAGTAATTGCTGGTAAAAAAAAGAAGCTGCCCAAGGGATAAAAAAAACATCGGAGCGGAAAGGGAGTACGATTCGCACGTCTATGCCTCTGTTACTTGCAGCAACTAAAGCATTAAGCAGTTTTGCATCGGGAATAAAGTAGGCATTGGTGATCCAGATATGGTTTTTAGCGTGCACTATTTTTGATAGTAATTGTTTGCGTTTTGCTTGTCGTAAATATCGGGTAAAATTAAACCTAAAAGGAGAGCTTAAAACGGTTTGAACAAGGTGTTTTTTTGGGGTAAGTTTCTTTTTTTTCCAGCTGAACTCAAAGGCTGATTGTATCGCCCTGGTATTTATTTTCTCAAGTTTGATCGCTGTATCACGCCAATTTTCACCGCCAAGTAAGTTTGATAAGTGCTTTTGGCTAATATTAAAACTACCTAACCAAACGGACTTTTGGTCAATGATTATTAGTTTCCGATGATTACGTTTATTAATATAACTGAGTAAGTACCAAAATTTTTGCATACCTTTTACAGCGGCTAAAGAAAAAGGCCATTGTTTAAAATGCCAGGGCAGGGGTCTATAAATACGCACCTGTGCACCTGCTGATTCAAGTTGCTCGGCGATAGCAATGAAGTCAAAACCAACCCCCATACCATCGACTAAGAGTCTAATTCGGATACCGCGTTTTGCTGCTTGGATCAGTGCTTGAGAGACTTGTTTTCCAATGGTATCAACCTCAAAAATATAGACTTCCATATCAATTTGAGATTGAGCCGTTTTTATCGCCGCCAGTATGCTATTGAAGTAAGCATCGGCTTGGCGGTAGATAAATTCATGAACTTCGCTATCTTGCATAAATATTAGTGGCTAAGAAGCGCTGCTACATTTGTATGTAGAGCAATTTATTTTACTCACCCAATAATTGGGTTGAGTCCATATTCTCGTGTAGGACTAACAATGTCGCGTATTCAGATAATTTTTTCAAATAATACTACTTAATTAAGGTTGTTATTTAGATAGTATTATTTAGAGAGCCTTATCTTATATAGAGTACTATACTCTTCAGATCTTACTTGCGGACTCAATACTCATTAAATCAAATACATATAGCGAGCTAAAAGATATCTCCACCCGATACTATATTTGGTTTAGCGGAGACCATTTACAATGAACGTCGTTAGCATGTTGTTTAAAGCAGCAAAAAAGGGTGCGCTTTATTTTGTTTCGATCCTGTCATTACTATTTTTTTCTACGCCTACTTATAGTAAATCGCCATATACTTGGTATGTTTTTAATATACCGCCATTCGGCTCTGAATCTGAGGGCGGTATTGGTTACGAATTAGTGAAAGCTTACAGTGAAGCAGGCTTTGAGAATAAGATTATTCTCGCCAATGCCGCTCGTTGGATAGTCGATATGACGAATCCTAATGAAGCTACTTTTTGTTCTTCAGGGAGTTGGAAGCTACCTAATACCAGTCATCGAATTTACTCTGACTCTATTATTAATACCGTCGATTATGGTGTAGCTGTTCGACCTGAATTATATAGAAAATTATCCAATAACGGGCAGACCAAAACTGTTTCTATATCAGATGTCATCAATAGTACAAAATCGGCTGCTAGCCTGATGATACTGAAAGGCAGGCCGGTCTTTGGGAGGATGAGTCAACTAATAGAAAACGGCGCGTCAGAAGCAGGTAGTAATATTACTTATATGACTGCATCAGATGGGCCGATTAGTATGCTGAAAATGGCAACGATTGAGAATCGAAATGTCGACAGTGTGTTAGTTTTTCCTGAAGAATTTTCCCAGTTTTCAAAGGACTACCCGGGCCATTCTCTACAGTATCTAACGCTTTCAGAGGGCAGTAGTTTTGCACCGATACGCGCAAGTTGCCCAAATACAATGGTAGGTAGGGAAATTATTTCTGGCATTAACAAACTGTTGAGTACCGGGTTAAGAGAAAAGGCATTTAAGCTATTTCAAGACGCGCTACCTGACATGGTTGAAATTAGAGATCAGGCAGTCTTAAACCAATTTTGTATAAAAGATAATACCTGTAAAGATCCTTTGACTGACTAGGTGTAACTATCCTTACGGGCCTGGATGTTTGACCTGCTTTCGCCATGACGCCCTTATTCTTTGATTCCAGCTTGCAAGCGTAAACATTAATATGTTTATGTGACATAAGATTGACCCCTTTAGCTTCGTGCGAAGCTGATAGCGAAAATACAAAAGCGTTACCTTTTGTATGCGTCGGAAATGACTGGCTATGAGCAAGAAGCTCCTACTTTTTGTGTGGAGCACCAATTCTATTACCTGATAGGTAATTGCAGTAATGTCTGAGAAGGTTATCCTCGAGTTTTTTCTAATGATAAAGAATAATCGACGGAATGGATTGATTTCATTATTTTTTAATAAATTTAGCGTAGTCAGAAACAGATATCCAAAGTGATGTCATGTTTTAGTCATTTGAATGCGCTGTTAGTTTCTCAGGAGAATACGTTTGGCATCAACTTCAATCGCAGTATTAGGATATATATTCTGGACTCTCTTTCTTATGGTCGTAATGGAGATACTGAGAGTTGTAGTAAGCGTGAAAACTGGCCGTGCGGCAAATGATTTTTTACCCGATGGAACCGATGTATCTCCATTTGCAAATAGATTGGCAAGGGCTCATGCAAATTGCTATGAAAGCTTTCCTATAGTAGGAGGAATATTACTTTTAGCATTGGCTATAAATCAACAGTCAATAACTGATCCACTGGCATTATGGTTGCTGGCTGCTCGTGTTGGACAATCGTGTACTCATGTTGCGTCAGGAAGTTCGAAAGCAGCACAAATACGGTTTCTATTTTTCTTGACTCAATTATCGATCGTATCTTGGTGGTTGGTTAAAATAGCGAATCAGATATAGAGAATCTAACAATGCGCGTACAAGACTCATAATTTGCGCTGGGTAAGCTTAGTGTTAAACGTGGCGTTTTGGCTTAGCTTATGTACCTCATCAGCGATCAGAAAGGTAGCGCCACCACTCATAGTGTTTAAGGAGCAAACCATGGAAAGAATTGATCATCCTTTTGTCCAAAAGTTTTCTGATTTTTGGGCTGCACCAACTATTGAGGATGTATCCACACTTGTGCATGATGATGCGATATTTATTCAGCCTCTTACTCAACCTTTATTTACCACTGAATATCACAACTACTTCAAAAGTGTTATGAAAGTATCTCCAGATATTCATGGTGAGGTTATAAGGTACTCTGAAAGTAAAAACCCTGATGGTCTTTTTATTCACTGGATAATGAAATTTTCAATTGGTTCGTGTCAAAAGGAAGTTAGTGCGGTAGATATTATTCTGCTGTCAGGCGGTAAAGTTACTAATCGAACTGTACATATGGATCTTCTGCCTGTTTTAGGTAGTATATTGATTAGGCCTACCGTTTGGTTTAAATGGGCAAAGTTTATTTTAGAAACGAGTAGACTTTAAGCAAAAAAATAATGTAGGCCGTAGTGTAAATACCAAAAGTCATTGTCCATAGTATTTATCGAGCCATACAAGGCTAAGCAATGACTCCATATGCTGTCACCAATTTTGCAACGTCACGCTAAATAGCCGCAAACATACTCCTCCGTACATTGCGGCGTTCTGTTAGAACATGGAATTGAACGCATGAAGACTTGAGCCGTAATTTTTAGTCATGTTATAAGTGCTGTGATCAGCATCAAGTGAACGCAACCTTCCCTTTTTAGTTTTTTACAGACCTTCAAACTGAAGGTGAGCAAGAAACAATCATGCTAACTTTTTGAGGCCTAAGTTCAGCCCAAGCTTTGAAGATAATTTATCAGATGTATTTGAATATATAAGTAACTCTCTTCTGAGAGAGGAAACGTTTTAAGTAGCGTCATAGATATTGATGTGTGACTGCAAGTATAAGAAGCATAATGTCTTTGTCTACTTGCATGCACAAAGCGTTCAATGGATCAGGTTTCTTCTGATTGCCCCATGGTTTGAGGGTTCTTTTGATAGTAAGAATGGCTCTTCTTATATTCAAGATATTCCTTAATATATGTTCCGAAAAACCCGTCTACATAATGCAGCGCACCAGCATAATTGCCTTTAAATCGGGCGTGATGAAAGTCATGATAAACAGGGCCATCATAAAGCGGTAGAAAACGTAGTGGGTTCCAGGGGAAGTCATATCCTGCATGGCCATCTGCTGCTTCAATATTCCTAATGATAATCCACGCATATAGCACATATAGGTGACAGCCTAATAAAATCGGGCCGACCATAGCCAAAGAACCAATCAGCACAAATTCCACCCAATGGAAATAATTACCGTCCAACGCACAGGTATTCCGAATTCGGTGATGAACCGAATGTATATGGCGTAGTACCCATTTGTTTTCATGCATGTACCGGTGCATCCAGTAAAATAAGAAGTCATCCATAATCAGAAAGAAAGCGATTTGAAAGACCCAAACGTACCACGATGGAATAGAGCCTGTATGAATGCTACTCAAGCTCAATATCGGCCAAACAAGTACTAGCACTAAAAACATCATAAATGAGTTAAGCGTAATGCGTGCAATATTAGGTAAAAAGTAAGTGTTTACTTGAAAAGGTTTCTGTTGAATTTTATAGGGCCTGGCCCATTCAGGATCGATCCAGGCAAGTAATGTCCACGGCAAGGCAATCACCAAGAATGTACCGACACTGAGTGCTAGTGTGGCGAGCGGAAACTGCAAAAACATTGGATCTTTATATAGTGCTAGCCATGCTTGAAAAAACTCTGTCACTTTAGCCTCTGCTACGTCTCTGATTAGCCTTTGATCAGCACTCGATTAGACATGCTGGTAGTAGGCTTATGTTGTTTAATCTTTTATGATGCTTCAAACGATAAAACAAAGAATACATTTTGGCTTGTGAATTTATGACAGTATCTTGCTCTTCGACGACAATCGCTCCTTTACATGGCAATGTAGCGTTACCCTATTGGAATACATTGGTTCGGGTGGTTGAGCAGGTTGGCGTTAGCGCAGAAAGTATCGGCGGCATAACGGGGGCACCCTCGAATGAAGATGGCTTGTCTTCAATTCCGGTAGCGCAATATATTGCTTTATTTGAAGTTGGCCTTAAGCACCGTTCAGACTTCGGTTTGGTTGTAGGTAAGTCAGTCACACCGGGCACTTATCCTGTCTTGGGTATGACCTTGTTAAGCTGCAAAAATCTACTGCAGGTGCTTGAGCAAGTCGTTCGGTACGAATGTTTAAATCATGATTTAGGTAAATCTCATATTGAGCTGGGTCCGAACGAAAGTATCTACAGCTGGGCACCTAATAAGTTGGTTTTTTCGAGTGATAACAGTGATTTTTGTTTTAATTTAATTGTAAGTGTCTTCGCCGGTATTGTTACGTTTTCTCCGTGGCTCATCAATCGCGCTATTCCGCTTAAACAGATTAGGTTCACGACAGCTGAGCCAGTTGACGCCAAAGCTTTTAAAGATTTTTTTGGCGCGGAGTTATTATTCGGCCAAGCAACTAATTCGATTGTAGTCGACAGCAATATTTTAGATTGGCCGGTTTTAAACGGCGATACAACGTCGTTTAACGCATTAACCACTTATGCAGAAACACTGCTTAATTCCAGAGACCATAAACAAGACATCATTTATCAAATAAAATCTATTCTGCCTGAGTCACTGCGGCGTCAATCATTTCGTATTGACGATGTGGCTAAGCAATTAAATATGAGTTCACGCACCTTACAACGAAAGTTAAAAGAAACAGGGCATGGCTATAAGGCATTATTGGATGATATCAGACGGCGCTTAGCGGAGGCTTATTTAGCAGATAGCACACTATCCATGAATGAAATTGCATTTTTAGTAGGATATCAGGAGCAAAGTTCTTTTAACCATGCTTTCAAGGTTTGGAATGGGGTATCTCCTAGCGTCTTCAGGGGACAAAAAACACTAAAATAGAAGAGGGACGAATGTCACTAACTTATGAGAAAATATTTTTTTGTCTTTCCCGCGCAGGCGGGAATCCATGATGAACACTAGACATATAAGTCAAAATGGATCCCCGCCTGCGCGAGGATGACGGATTAGAGTTAGCGTCAGTTGGAAGATGTATGATTATGGAGTAATACATAATCATTCCATTGGAATTAAATACTAGATTAAAGCGCCAGAGAGGGGCCAAAGGTTTCATAATGTATATGCTCAGATTTAAAGCCTATTGCCTTAAATAAATCATTTACAGCGGTCATGAAAGGTTTAGGGCCACAGAAATATATGGCTGTTTGTCCGTCAGCACTTAAACCACTTTCATCCAACCAGTTTTGTATAACTTATTGATTCAAATAACCTCGATGGTCTGCTATTTCACCTTCCTCTAATGCCGTCTTATAAGTGACGTTATTTTGAATAGAAAGCTCGTGTAATTCATCTTTGAAAATAATATTCTCAGGGTTTCTGGCGCATTGAATCAATAACAGGTTTTCACCTTTAATGCCTCTGCTTAATGCATCGTATAAAAGACTAATCATTGGTGTTACGCCTACACCGCCAGCAATAAAAACATGCTTCTTAACATCTTGGTTGAGAGTAAATACCCCAGTTGGCGCTTGTAGTAGTACTTTGTCGCCTGCTTTACTTTGATGTAAATGGTTAGAGACCAAACCACTAAACTCTGCTTTAAACTCT
>ENA-OSET01003419-OSET01003419.1-sediment-metagenome-genome-assembly--contig:-NODE-3419-length-14576-cov-11.411339_pt1 | contig 14576 bp, 9 predicted proteins | sample MGYA00237882_ERZ534229 | MGnify/ENA primary metagenome ERZ534229 (study PRJEB26408, sample SAMN06266212) | sediment metagenome | isolation source: Hudson Canyon methane seep mesocosm | place... | reverse complement strand
ACAAGGCTGGGATGCCGTAAATTCTACAACGGAAATAAATTTTAAGTTTGAAGATGGTGGGAGTCCCGAAGAAATTTGTCTTACTTTGTTTCAAAGGCGGAAATCTTCAGGTGGCTTAATAGGATATTCATACGGAGGGTATGAATCCGAAGATGAAAAAAATGGTGGATGTAAATCAGTTGTTAATTCGACAGGAAAGCCTTTTGTATTTGGACATGTTCACTATCGAGCACATTGCCTTTATGGTTCGGCGGCGATAGTATCAAACAAGCACAATCGCCAAGGCACATATAATTACCAATCACCCGAGCCAAACCCAACGTGGCCAGGACATAATTTGTGGATCTCGCTTTATGATGACCCAGAACTTCAGTGCTCAATAAATCAGGCATTTAGTCCTGTGGTTTCTACAGAGAAACAAGATGTGTTTTCTCATTGTTCAGCTCAAAAAGATACTACGCCAAAAGTTGGGGATCCCATTATTGTTGCTAATGGCAATAGCTTTCAAACAGAAGTTGACTACCAAAGCCAAAGTCCATTTGGTTTGAACTTTGTGAGGTATTACAACAGCACCGCTTATGGAACAAAGTCTGATATAGGAACCAAATGGCGCCATAACTATAATCAACATGTTTCATCGTCAGGCACCAGTACGCTTGTCTACCGAAGCAATGGCCAAGCTTTCGTTTTTAACTATGACGGAAGCGCTTGGCTAGGCGATGTAGATATCCCAGACACTCTCATTGAATTAGCGGATGAGACTGGTGCTCGCACAGGTTGGGAATATAAAGATTCTAGTGACACTATCGAAGCCTTTAATACTGACGGCCAATTACTCTCAATCACCAACCGAGCAGGTCAAAGCAAAACCTTTAGCTACGATGTCGCTGCTATTGATGGCGGCGATGATAATGCAGATACCTTAGATAACGTCGTTGGCTTTGGCGGTGAAGAAATGCTGTTTAGTCATGACAGCTCAAATCGGATTACTGTTATGACTGACCCAGAAGGAAATACCTATCGTTACAGCTATGATGATGTAGGCAATTTAACTGGTGTTGTTTATCCCGACGATACACCTTTAGATGATTCGGATAACCCAACACGAACGTATCACTATGAGAATGTTTCTTTCCCATCACATCTAACTGGCCTTACCGATGAAACTGGGAGCCGTGTGACGTGGGCTTTTGATAGTGAAGGCCGAGCAATAAGTTCTGAGCTGCAAGGCGGCGTTGATAAATCGACCTTAGATTTTAGTGTGGCTGACAAAGTGACTGTCACTAATCCACTCGGCAAAGACACCACCTATCACTTTGAAACACTGCACGGCGTTAAAAAAGTAACAAAAGTTGAAGGTCATGCTACTGAGAGTTGTGCCGGTGCCAACCAAAACTATACCTATGATGCTAATGGTTATATTGAAAGCAAAACTGACTGGCAGGGTAACGTGACGACTTATATTCACAATGCCCGTGGTCTTGAAACATCTAGAGTCGAAGCCTCTGGTACGTCTGAGGCCAGAACCATCACCACCGACTGGCATGATGACTTTAGATTGCCGATAAAAATTACCTCTCCCGGCCAAGTGACTGACTTTGTTTATGACGACAAAGGCAGGTTGCTTTCTCAAACCACATTTGATGTACAACCGTAATTAAAAGTAAAGGAATACCCATGACTCGTTTAATGATTAAACCGACATTTGCTTTGACGACACTTGCCACCGTCTTACTGGCATTGCCTGTATTGGCTGAGCAAACACAGCGTACCTCAAGTTATACCTATAGCGACTTAGGTTTGATAGAAACTATTGATGGTCCGCGAGTGGATGTCAGCGATATCACCGCCTTTGAATACGATGACTCCGGTAATGTGAAAAAAATCACCAATGCCCTAGGCCATAGTACCAATATCTTATTGCATGATTTAAGTGGTCGTGTCCTTGCCTATACCGACTTTAATGATGTCAGTAGCGCCCTAGGTTATGACGCCCGTGGCCGTTTATTAAGTCAAAACATCGCCGGTACACAAACCACCTACACCTATGATGCAACCGGTAATGTTAAAACCATCTCCTTAGATAACGGACAAGTCATTAGCTATCACTATGACAGTGCCCATCGTAATATTGGTTATAGCGATGCCTTGGGTAATAAAGTCACTTATGAATTAGACGATGCCGGTAACCGACTCTCAGAAGAAGTCAGTGACAGTGAAGGCACCCTTACGCGTAGTCATCAATATGTCTATGATGAGTTGAGCCGTCTTAGACAAGATATCGGCGCAGATAATCAAACGGCTAACTTTGATTATGATGTGAATAATAACCTCACCTCGCAAGTTGATCCCAAAGCCAATGTCGATAGTTTTGGCTTTGATGCCTTAAACCGTTTGTTGTTTTCAACCGATGCCTCTACCGCCATCACCAACTACAGCTATGACCAACGAGATAACTTAAACACCGTTACCGATGATAATGGCAATATCACCACCTATGTTTATGACGGTCTTGATAACTTAGTCTCACAAGACAGTCCTGATACAGGTCTTAGCAGTTACACCTATGATGAAGCCGGTAATAGACTGACTCAAACCGATGCTAGAGAGGTGACAACGAGTTACAGCTATGATGCCTTAAACCGCCTAAACAGTGTCAGCTACCCCGATACAGATTTAAACATCAGCTACACCTATGATGAAAATGACGATAGTCAATTTGGGGTTGGCAAACTCACAAGCCAAGCAGATAACAGCGGTACCACTGCTTACCGATATGACTTTAGGGGCAATGTAGTCAGTATTACGACCACATTAGGCGAGCAGAGCTTTACCACCGATTATGACTATGATGCATCTAATCAACTTATTGGTATGACCTACCCTGATGGCAGAAGCGTTGATTATGTTTATGACCTTGCTGGCAGACTGATTAATGTTGATACCACAGACACACAAGCAAGCACACAAAACTTACTTAGTGAAATAACATACCAACCCTTTGGGCCATTAAAAGAACAAACCTATGGCAATGGCTTAACACTTACTCAAGCATCCGATTTAGATTATCGCAATACCAGTCTCACCACCCCAGATGTACTTGAGCGTGGTTATGGTTTTGACGATAACAGCAATATCACCAGTATTAGCGATACCATCACCGACCAAAGTCAAACCTTTGATTATGACGGCCTAGACCGTCTTACAAACGCCAATGACAATGATGCGCTTTATGGCAATATTGCTTATAACTATGATGGCGTGCATAACCGCACAGCCAAAGACACACTGATTCATAGCCTGACAGATAAAGAAACATATGCGTATGTTGATGGCAGCAATGTATTAGACACTAAAACAGCTGGCACACTCACCGATTTTAAACATGATGCCAATGGCAATATGATTGATAACGGGCGTTTTCAATTTAGCTATGGCGATGACAATCGTCTGCATACAGTAAAACAAGCAGGAAACACCATTGCCAGCTACACCTACAATGCCCAAGGTCAGCGCACGCAAAAGACGGTCGGTTCAAACACCACCTATTACCTGTATGGCCTACAAGGTGAACTGCTCAGTGAAGTTAACATTGCTGAAAAACAATTACCGAAACTTAAACTACAAGCGACCAATCTACAAACGGCGCTTGAACAAACACAAGCAAATCTTGAACAAGCACACACCAATGTGCAAACACAGCAAGACATCGTTGATGCACTCGTCCCAGATATTGTTGCACAACAAGCACACCTTGCAACGTTAATTGCAACCTTAGAAACGCAGGTTGACGCCCTGACTAAAAACCAAACTATCGCAATTAATGTAACGGCGTGGATTGAACAAAATGACGGTCCATGGTGGACCAAACTTTTTGTCCGTGTGGCGCGTGGTTACTTAAACTGGATAGAAGGTAAAATCGAGACCCAACACGCACAGGTTACGCAAACACAATTAGAGATAACACAAACAGAGCAGGTTATTCTTGTTGCAGCAGAGCAACTAGAACAAGCACAAACAGCATTAACACAGGCGCAAGATGCTATTCCAAGCTTGCAGGCACAAGCTGATTCACAACAAACCAAACTAAATGAGCTAAATCTTCAAATTGCAGAGTTAGAATTAAATGGTGAACCTGACCAAACCAGTACCAAAAACTATGTGTTTGCCAATGGCACACTGTTAGCAACAACAAGTGAGTCACACATCTACTTTGTGCACAATGACCATTTAGGCACGCCGCAAACCATGACAGACTTAGACCAAAACATTGTTTGGCAGGCCGACTACACCCCATTTGGGCAGGCAACTATCCTCACCCAAACAATAGAAAACAATATCCGTTTCCCGGGGCAGTATTATGATGAGGAAACCAATCTTCACTATAATTACTTCCGGTACTATGACCCAACACTAGGTCGATACATCACCTCTGACCCGATTGGATTGGCTGGGGGGATTAATACGTTTGGGTATGTTGGGGGGAGTCCGTTGGGTGCTACTGATCCGTTGGGGTTAGAATGTACTTCTGTCAATGAAACTGTAACTTGTAAGGTGCCTGGTGGTCCACAGGATATTAGCTTTCCGAAACCAAGTGGTTGGCCAAGTTCTATTAAGTGGGGTGACTCGCATTATCACTATTATAATAAGTCAGTAAATGTAGATGGAATTGATCAGAAATGTCTTGAAGACTATGTGAGAAATAACCCAACTCCGGGAGAGCCGAATCCAGCCACCAAAAGCGGGACTGAAAATGATGCCAGTCCTAGTTGGGCTGCACCCTTCAAGTCTAGCCCTGTGAAGAGTTATACGATGACCTCGAATGGTTCACAGGTTGTTGTAAACGTAACGATGCCTGGCCACCCTTTATTTCCTGGTTATGTAGCTCGAACGGTAGACAATGGTATTGCTAATAACTTTGGGGAAGGTGCAGGTATACTTCAAGATCCTTACTCACCTTTTGCTCAAAAAATAAATGGGGTTTGGTATGGACTTACTGATGATGCTATTCAAGCCTGTTCATGCCAGTAGTTGGAAATAAATATGAGTATAGCTAGTCTACGAGGGTTGATGGGATTCCTAATAGCGCCAGGGCTTCCCGCGATTCTTCTTTACCTTCTAGGCCTGTTATTTGTAGCTGACTGGGAGGCAGCATGGGGGCCAAGTATTCTTGCGATACTAGCTTATTTAGGAGCATTAATCATAGGTGTACCTGTGCATTTTGTATTACAGCGAAAAGGTATAAATGGCTATATGGCCTACCTCATTTTAGGGTCTGTAATTGGGTTGACTATTTATACTCTATTTTTTTTGATATGGGCACTATTCAGTTGGCAATCGTACCCAGAGCATACGATTATATTGCTCAAGGATTCAGTAAAGTCGGGCGTGATTTCAGTTGTGTATGCCGCAATTTCAAGCACCGTATTTTGGCTTATAACTGTTCGAACGTAATGGATATTTGGGGTCAGTGTAAAAATAGGATATTTGGGGTCAGTGTAAAAATAGGATAAATGACGGTTTGTAATGAGGCCGCTATACTAAAAGACTAGTCCCCCGTTATCAAGGAAGATAAATGGCTCGATTACCTCGCTTGTGTTTACCCGGAATACCTCAGCATATTATCCAACGTGGAATAAACCGCCAGCCCTGTTTTGCTTCAAACGATGACTTTAGTGCTTATGCTCATTGGCTCGAAAAGTGTGCAAAAGAAAATCATGTGTCAGTACATGCTTGGGTATTTATGACTAATCATGTGCACTTACTTGTGACACCTGAGACACGGGACGGTGTGTCACGAATGATGCAGATGCTGGGAAGGTATTATGTTCGTTACTTTAATTTCACATACCAACGAACGGGGGCACTGTGGGAAGGACGTTTTAAATCCTGTGTTGTTGATTCAGAAGAGTATTTGCTGATTTGTCAGCGATATATTGAGCTTAACCCTGTAAGAGCTGGTATGGTTAATTCACCTTGTGAATATACTTGGTCTAGCTATAAAGCCAATGGTTTGGGTAAGCCTGCAAGTTTATGGACACCACATCCTCAATACAACAATCTCGGTCAGACACCAAAAGAGCGAATAAAGGCATATCAATCTCTATTTGATGGTCACCTTGCTTCTGAGCTTATTGGCAAGATCAGCGAAGCTGTAGATAAAGGCTTAGCGTTGGGTAGTGATAAGTTTAAAGAACAAATAGAAACTCTATCTGGAAGACGAGTGACAGCCTTGAAAAGAGGCCCAAAACCAAAGGTATCAATATGAATTTTTACACTGACCCCAAATATACTTGTCATGCAATACACAATGCCAACCCTTAATAGATATACTGGATCAAAAAAACAAGCCTAAATCTAAAAAATTAATGAAAAACTATTATCCTCCTTATTAATGCTTATGAAACGAATATTCATTACTGTATTTTTATTAACCATCCTAGGTATGGTGATAATTTATATTGAAAATAAACCTGACTTTACTGGTAAGTATGAAAGCTATAAACAAGCTTTAAACGACAAAAGTAGCAATGGTTCTTGGGTGCCAGATTTCCTACCAAAGTCTGCACACAATATAGGCATTGAGTATTCTCTTTCCCCAGCCATTTACAGACTTGAGTTTGAATACGAGGAGTCAGATGAACAAAGCCTCTTAACATTTTTTCATTCCGTAGAACAAAATGAGTCAGAGTTTACCTTGGCTCAAATGCAAGATCATTGGTTAAGACCTTGGATACAAAAAGTTAGTGAAAATGTGATTGTCCTTAAGAGTGAAAATATAGACCCAACACAATCAAAAACAATGTTTATAGCCATAGATGTTAACTCTAACTATTTTTGGTGTGAGTCGCTATGGGAGTGACAAAATCTGGATGAGAAATTAAAGGGGACGCTACCCTTTGTTTGTAAGTAGCTGTTATTGCTGCATTTTAAACTCACTGAAAAATCAAGGGGCAGCCAGTTTGATATTTGTCAATTAGGGTGAGTGCAGGTTTCTAGTGCCATTCTTCTTAGTAAAAAGGCGCCTAAAGGCGTCTTTTTTTGTGAAAGCTTAAAAAAAATCAATAGGGTCAGACTCGATTGATTTCTAACATTGGTTTAGATAAGCTCTGTTTTAGGTTTCTTTTACAGGAGTTTGAGTGATGGCACGTCTCCCACGCTTTGTTATTCCCGACCAGCCTCAGCATGTGATTGTGCGAGGAAATAACCGTGATCCCATTTTCTTTGAGGATGTTGATTATCAGTTCTATCTTGAAAAGCTTAAACAAGCCTGTGAAAAACATGAATGTGAGTTACATGCCTATGTGTTGATGACCAATCATGTTCATTTGTTAATCACGCCACATACCGAACAAGGTTTGGGTAAAGTGATGCAGATGATTGGACGATATTATGTGCAGTATTTTAACTATAGCTATCAGCGAACAGGCACCTTATGGGAGGGGCGGTATAAAGCGACATTGATAGATTCGGAAAACTATTTGCTTACGTGTTATCGCTATATTGAATTAAACCCTGTTCGAGCTGACATGGTTGAACATGCTGCTGATTACCCTTGGTCGAGCTATCGCGTGAATGCTTTGGGGCAAGATGATGCACTTATTACGCAACATGACGAGTATTTGAAACTTGCCAATACAGTGGAAGAAAGGCAGCAAGCTTATCGTGCTTTGTTTAAAAATCATTTAAATGAAAAAACACTGACAGCCATTAGAGAATCTACCAATAAGGCGTGGGTATTGGGTAGTTCTCACTTTAAAGACAAAATTGAGCAGCAGCTAAATCGGCGAATAAGCCCAGCGACAAAGGGCGGGGATAGGAAGTCGGCGGCATATCGAGAGCGAGCTAAAATCAATCGAGTCCGACCCCATTGATTCTTGTGATGCTGTGGGTTTAGATGTTTATTAAAAAATGTGAACCAGTAGCTAGGTTTTATGTTTTATTTGATTAGTATGTGTTCGTCGGTGTGAGCTTTGTGCTCTCGGCCACAGTTTTATATCTGCAATAAGGACATTTGGATATTTCTTTGATTTAGAAATAGGGACATACAAATGTTTGATTCTCCTCCCCGCTCCAAAAGTAAACTCCCTCAATTTATTTTATCTGCTTGTTTAGCATTCGGCGCTCATGCTGCAAATGCTGATTCGTACACTTGTAATGTTGAAGTAGATTTGATTGGGCCTTCTTATGGATCAGTGCTTTCTCCTCGCCCAGTGACAGGCGAAAATACGTTGTTACTTACTCCAGAACGGCTTGCTGATATGCAGGCTAAAAAAGAGTCGGGTGATCCGGCTTATTTGCATTTTATTAGTCGACTCGAAGCACAACTCAATACCAATAATATTTATGCTAAAGGCGATAAAGCGGCATTTTACGCTTTAGGTTATCGCCTCACTCAAAATACGGCTTATCGTGATAAAGCCAAAGATCTGTTTGCACAGGCGTATCAAAATGATCCCAACTTTGGCACGGTGCAAGCATGTGGCCGTGATGCGTTTAGAAGTGCTGGTCGCCCTGCTGTTTATTATTACAATTGGATGTATGACGCGCTGTCAGACGAAGAGCGTAGCAAGATAGTGTCGCTCTTTGCCATATGGGCAGAGTATTGGGTGAATTACATTAATGTTCAGGAAAAAATTGGCGATTCTGATGAAAACAGTTCGCTTGCTGAAAACTTAACGTTATTGGGATTAGCTTTAGAAGGCACTGATATTGGTGACCGAGTGATGGCGACCGCTGATGATGTATTTGAACGCATTGTGATTGATTTTTATCTTGATGAGTTGTTTAAAGGTGGTATTTGGGGGGAAGGCTCTGAGTATGCCGCAGCCACTATTAACCATTGGGCCTTGAACTTTTTAATTAATAAGGAAGTGCGAGGCAAAAACTATGATTTTAATTATGAAGAACATATTCATGATTCAATTTTGGGTTATATCTATACCACGCTGCCTGGCTACACCGGCAACTGGAAAAATGGTGATATGCAAAATGCCGATAGTTATTACACCGGTGAGTTAACATCGCGTTTACAGACAAGCATGACGACGTTTGCCGGTGTGACCGATGATGTTTATTACAAAAAGCTAGCGAACGGCTGGATGGATGATATGGAAGATAAGTATCCATCTCAAGCTCATGATATCGAGACTTCTTTCTGGCGTGTGTTGTTTGATGATAAAGGTGTCGGTCGTTTGTCACCGCAATCTGCCGGTTTGCCTTTAACCTTTAATGCTGAAGGACGTGATTTTCATCACTTCCGTTCTTCGTGGAGTGATGATGCTAATGCGTTGTATATATTAAGCCCGACATCACAAACACATCACTCTAACTCTGATGCATTGCATTTTGAAATTGCCAGAAAAGGACGTTGGTTAACGAAAGAGATTTCGGGATATTTCGGTTATTCATGGTATAGCCAAGCACATAATACCTTGTTGATTGAAAACTATTCGAACTACAGCGGTGATGGTGAAGGCGAAGATTTCAGGAATGGTATACAAACAGGGTATGAAGGTTCAAATAACTTGTACATCTCCGACCCTGGAAAGGATGGTGATATTATAACGACGGCTAGTGCACCAAACTATAACTATGTAGCTGCTGACGCCGCAGGGCCCTATTCAAATAGTACTTACTGGAGCACTCAGCATGCCCAACATGTGACTCGGCAAATTGCCAATGTAAATAAAGATACCTTTGTGGTATTTGATCATGTCATTACAGATAAACATGATGTGCGTGATTTGAGTAGCTTTCCAAGCGATGTTGATGTGACTTCGGGTGAGTACATTCGTGAAGTTAACTATATTCAACATTTCGAGTCTGAGCCTACGTTAGACGGTGCGTTTTATTCAACGCAGGAGCCTGAATCAAAACAGCAGTTGAAATATAAAACGCTATTGCCTGTAGACCATACGCAAGAGATTGTTGATGAAAAGGATTATTTCGCAAATCTAAATACCACTGAGGATGCCGTTCCACTCAGTCAACGCAAGTGGCGGATAAAAGTCACAGCGAATGAGCGGAATGTTGAAAATCGCTTCATGCATGTGATGTTCACTGGTGATGATGGTCAGGTGGCAACGCCTAGTCAGCAAATTGTTTTAAATAAAGAGTCTGGTTTTATTACCAAAGGTTCTGCTGATATCACCGGTGTGGCGATGAACTTTAAAGGGCAGTGGCATATCGTGTTATTTAACGATAAACCACCGGTTAATATCGCCAATGTGCATTATCGAACACCGTTTGTGAAAGACGACGAAGAAGTACATCACTATGTGTTTGGTATTGGTAATGGTGATTACAGCATTGAAATGGCGGACGGTGACATTAGTGTTGCTCGGAATAGCGGTGAAGCTGGCAAAGATCAGCAAGGCACTAGTAATAATTCGCTTTATTATCGTAGCAAAGGTGGTCAGTTGTTGAATGATGCTGTAGCACCATCTAGCCCATCTGGTTTGAAGGTAGATAGTCGTGATAGAAGAGACATTAAGTTGTCTTGGAATGCAGCTAGCGATAATGTTGTTGTTTCTGGTTATCGTGTTTATCGCGATGGTAGTGAAAGCCCTGTGGCTACGGTGAATGGCACGTCGATTGTTGATGCTGAATTAAACTCGTCTACTGACTATGTTTATACGGTGTCTGCCTTTGACCTTGATGGTAATGAGTCTGAACTATCATCAGAGTTAACAGCTTCAACACGTAGTGCTGATTATGTTCGCCCTCGTGCACAACCCTTGCCCGAAACACCGAGTGGTAGCGGTAGTGATAAATCATCAGCGCCGCTAATACAGGATGTTGATCCGGGTGTGGAGATCACTCCTTTGGCAACTGCTGTTGGTGGCATCACTGGTGTGTATCCTGCACCGGGTAGCAATGATGTGGACTACGAAGGTACTAAGGTTGTGATCAAATATATTGTGCCGGCTACGTATAAGTGGACAAGAAATACGCCGATCCAGATCCATAACTTAGATAATGGTGCGTTGGTATATTCTATCGATCCGGATGAGTTAGACAAACAAAACGGTGTCTCTAACTATACGATTGAGTTAGATAGTACGGTCTTGAAGCCTGGCACGCGTTATGGTGTAACCGCTAAGACTAAGTTCGCTATCGTTCAACGTCAGCCTTACCACGTAGGTACGATAGCTGAAGGTGCATGGACGTTTAGCACTAAAGCGGCTGTGCCGGTTGCTCCGCCAGTTGATATTGCTACGGTTGAGACAGTTACATTGTCTGAATCTGTTGCATTGCTAGAGGGTGTCTATCCTGCAGCAGGCAGTAGTGATGTTGACTATAAACAGGCCAAGCTCGCTTTAGACTTTGCAACGGCGGCTAGCTTTAAGTGGACTCGATATGCATCGTTGGAAATTCGTAACCTAGATAATGGTGCTTTGGTCTATTCGGTTGATCCTGATGAGTTGGATCCTCAACAAGGTTCATCTCGTTATACGATTGAGCTAGAGGAAGGCGTGCTTAAACCTAATACGCATTATGGCGTTACGTCTAAATCACGCTTTGCTTTGATGCAAACAGCACCTTATAGCATGGGGGCTGTCACGGATGGGCTTTGGACGTTTACTACGATTGCTGGTGAAGCTGTCGATGTAGAAGAAGCTGTGCCTTTAGCTAAACCTGTTGCCTTGCTTGAAGGGGTGTTTCCACCGTCGGGCAGTACCGACATAGATCATGACAACGCTAAGTTAGTATTGAACTTTGAGGTACCCGCTAATTATAAGTGGACTGCGAATAGTGCATTATCTATACATGATTTAGCGACCGGTGAGTTGGTTTACAGTGTCGACCCAGGTGAGTCTGATGCTCAAAACGGTTTGGCAAGTTACACCATTTTACTTGATAAAGGCGTGTTAAAAGCTAAAACTAAATATGGGGTGACTTCAGCGGAACGGTTTGCACGGATGAGTCGAGCACCATACAACTTCGGTGCAATTACGGAGGGAATGTGGACGTTTATGACTAAATAGTTAAGTTTGGTTAGTCAATAATCAGGGGTTTAGCTTGTTTAGCTAAACCCCTTTTTTGTCATTCGATTGTCAATTAGGGTGAGTTCAGGTTTAGTGCAATTGTTCTTCAGAGTGAGCTATTTTTTCGGCCAGTATTTCTGCATTTCTATAAATAAAAATGAGGCAGACCAAGTAATCATCACTAAACCTGTCAGTGACTCTAGGCCGGTTAAAAATCGTATATGACCTGATGGAACAATATCGCCAAAACCCAAGGTTGTGTAATTGGTGAATGAAAAATAGCTGCAATCAAGCAAGCTTTGATTAAAGTTGCCAGATAATGTTCCATAACCATCGACATTAATCATCAAATAATAGGCTAAGGCAAATAACCAAATTTCAATAATGTGGGCGAATAAAATAACAAATACACCCAATAAAACACGGTAACGAGGTTTTATATTAATAGTAGGTAAATTTTTTGCCAGCTTGTAAAGCACTTCATAGTGCAGTGTGACGGTGATAATAATAAGTAAGGAATTACCAATAAAAGAGTAAAGCATCGTATTATTTGGCTTTATGTACGCGGTTTCGCCCAGAGACCTTGGCGGCATAAACTGCTTGGTCGGCAGTGTGAACAAGTTGCTTACTATCTTGAATGGCCGAGTTTGTTTCTAAAGTAGCCAATCCTATAGATAAAGTCATATTAAGCGTAGTTGATGTCGTGACTTGAAAATCGGTTTTGGCAATTTTTTCACGAATACGTTCGGCAAAGTCATAGGCATCAGAGTTCGACGTGTCGGCCAATAAACAGACAAATTCTTCGCCGCCATAACGCGCTAAAACATCACTAGTACGCATGCTGTCATCAAGAATATGAGCAGTTTGTTTGAGCATTGAGTCACCGGCTTGATGGCCATGATCATCGTTGACACGTTTGAAATGGTCGAGATCAATAAATAAACACGACAGAGGACTTTTATTGCGCTGTGCTCGATTTACTTCTTCATCAATACGTTGATCAAAAAAGCGACGATTATTAACGCCGGTTAACGGGTCGCGCAAACCAACTTGTTTAATTTGTTCTTTGAGGCGAGCATTTTCGATGCAGGCAGAAACCACAGCCGCCAAATGTTGTAGAAATTGGGTACCGATATTTGCTTGAAAACGATCTGGTGCGCGGCTACCTAAGTTCAAACTACCGATTAACTGATTTTGTCGCACCAAAGGTAATAGAGCGACAGAACGTAAGGTATCGTTATCAAGGAAAAGGTGTTGGTGTTGGTGTAGTGAAAACTCAGATAACCTAGGTTTACGTTGTAGGGTGAAGTATTGTCGGATGGATTGAATATTCTCTTTAAATATCAAACGCTTTCGCCAAGGTGGCGGTGATGTTCGTGATTCGAGTAAACGTCGAAATTCATATTCAGGATCGTGCAGTAATAAGGTAACTTCAGTTAGCTGAAATTTTTCTTTGTGTTGCTCTAAAATAAGAGTAAATAGTTCAAGCAAATCGGAGCAATTAAGCAAGCTTAATTCATATTGTTGAAAGTTAAGCTGTTTGCGTTCATTGTTTTTGGCCATTTGAATGAGGCCGTCAAACTGAGCTTGCAGCGTCTCAACATCTTGTGACATCAACAGACCTTGGGATCTTGAATGGTTCTCCATGGGGCCTAATCATGGCGTATTGTGCGTGCAATTGTCCATAGTTCAATTGTGGTAACTCCTTCTTGGCGAAATAGTTTTGCCGCTGCATTGACGGTATGGCCGGTGGTCAGTACGTCATCAATTAATGCAATATGATTGGGTAACATGGCATCATTTAGTTTGAATGCGCGACGCATGTTACGTTTGCGCTGATCATAGGGCAGTGACGCTTGTGGTGCAGTGTCTCGACTTCTAATCAAAATGTCCTTGCTGATGGGGATATTGAGTTTATGTGACAAGGCTTTTCCCAACTCAAAAGCTTGGTTATAACCCCGTTGTCTCAAACGGCGTCGATGCAGTGGGATCGGAATTAATAACTGTGGCAATGGTTGATGTTTGAGTTGTTGAGCCATCAAATCGGCAAACACCTCAGTTAGGTATAACTTGTCGTGATATTTAAAATCGGCAATAAGGCGATCGATAGGATTTTGGTAAGCAAATAAACTAGTGCTGGAGTTTTGTTCGGGTGGCTGGGTGAGGCAGCTGCCACAGGTTGTTGTTAGGCTGAGTGGTGTGGCACAACGAGGACAACAATTACCTAGCTTGGGAAAATCATTAATACAATCAGAGCACAAAGTGTGGTTGTTGCTGTGAGCACCACAGAGTAAACACTGTACCGGCAGCAGATTACTGTATAATCGCGATATTCGATGCGCCAATTTTGATAAAAAATCCATTGCCATCAAGACTTAATCCATTTAAATCTATTGAAATAACATCATGCCTGAAAATCTATTAAATACCGACCAAATTATTCGCCACAACTGGAAAGTTGAAGAAGTTGAAGCTTTGTATGCTTTGCCTTTTGCCGACTTAATGTATAAAGCGCAAACCGTTCATCGTGCTAACTTTGATCCTAATGCGGTGCAAATGAGCAGTTTATTAAGCATCAAAACAGGT
>ENA-OSET01003416-OSET01003416.1-sediment-metagenome-genome-assembly--contig:-NODE-3416-length-14581-cov-3.131550_pt1 | contig 14581 bp, 10 predicted proteins | sample MGYA00237882_ERZ534229 | MGnify/ENA primary metagenome ERZ534229 (study PRJEB26408, sample SAMN06266212) | sediment metagenome | isolation source: Hudson Canyon methane seep mesocosm | place... | reverse complement strand
GATACTTCCAGGTGCTTGCCGGCGTCAACGGTTTCAAGGAAAGCACTTTCTTGCCCCACGGGTAAGGCTTCCGGTGGAAATGGAAAGCTCACAGGGAAAGCGTATGATTCGCTATCTCGATAGTTAAACGTGCTTTGTAGTTCTAGTTGCAAGCTTGATGATTCGGCAGCGTTTAACCTGGCAATATCATTAACGAAAAATAACGGGCATGCCAACATGGCTGCAAGCAGGTGTTTTTTTGAAGAGAGCATCTAGATGCCTTTTTGTGGTTTAACGTACACATGTTATTCGTGTGGTGCATGCCCACCGGATTCTTCGGAGGGTGAATAGATATCGCCGTTTAAATCAGAATCATACACTAGTATCTACTTTTCCGCTCACGCGATCTGTCATACAAAAAAATATGCACCATTTTAGCTCGCGCTTGTCAGTGATTGATCAACTTGGTTGAGTAGAAATTTCGCTGCAAGTGATGCCTCAGCAAATTCCTGATTGAATACCAAGGACTGTTTGATTGAATAAGGTTTAAATATTTCATCTAATTTTCGGTAGGAGAAGTGAAGATCTCTAGAGTCAATGTATTCAGTGGGCAGTGGCACAACTGACGAACCTGCGCCCAGAATCATTAGCGCACTATGAAGATTATTTGTATACCCGCTGACTTTCATGGGCGGCTTTTTCCCCGCCACAAGAATTTCATTTTCTATTTCCTGGCGTGTTCTACTGCTTAAATCCACCCATGTATAGTTGGAGTCATTGAAGTCGGATCTTTTTAAGGTTTTCTTGTGATATAGCTCGTGATGCTCACTGATGAAACAGCTGATGTTCTCTTCTCCCACCGCATGATAGGTGAGCTTGTCATTTTGATTATTGAATATCCCCAAACCAATATCCAGTTCCCCCAGTGAAATCATGTTTTGAATGTCTGTAGCGCTGTACACTTGCAAATTTAATTGCATCTTGGGGTATTGCAGTAATGTCATCTCCAGCGCGTGTTCGAATGCTTGATTATGCAAATTGTCTAGTAGGCCAATGCTCAGCATCCCATCAAAGCTATCGCTCTGACTTAAAAAGCTCTGGTATGTTTTCAATTCCGCCTTAATTTTTTGGGCGGATGCATAGAGTTTCTTCCCCGGTTCGGTCAATGCGAAGGTGCTGCGATTTCGAATACACAGCTGTACACCCAGGCTGTTTTCCAGCTTGTTTAATGCATGTGTAACGGCCGGTTGCGACAGGAATAGCTCGCCAGCGGCTTCTTTCAGGCTTTTTCGCCTGGCAACCGCCTCAAATTGGAGGATGGGGTCGAGCCCTATATTCAATATGTCCCGATTCATCGCTTCGACTCCTTAGTTTCGAATTATTAATATTACACCTTATTTAGTTTCAATATATTAATTTTTGAATCTGACCTATATTTCAGCGACTTATTCAAACAGACGGTGTAAAAACTCTATGAAACCCATTATTAACCTCAGTGAACTGACCTTTGAGACTAGCGATGCCCCGGGCTACGAACACCAGTACGGCATTATCTGTGAGCGTATTGGCGCGCAGGCACTAGCCTATAACCTCACTAAAGTGCCCGCGGGTGGCAAGGCCAACCCCTTTCACAACCACCATGGCAATGAAGAGATGTTTTTGGTCATTCAGGGAGAGGGAAAGTTGAGATATGGCGAACAGGAGTACCCGCTTGCCGCACATGATGTAATCGCTTGCCCTGCAGGTGGTCAGTCGGTTGCTCATCAGATTATCAACGACAGTGCAGACGATCTCATCTATTTGAGTCTCAGCACTAAAAATCGCCTGGATGTCTGTGAATTCCCCGACAAACAGCGGGTGGCCGTTCAGGTGGGAGACTATGAAAAAATGGACTTCAGTGGCTCCTACCCCCTGTAATCAGCAGGTATTCGAATTTAGGAGAATCTATGTTTATACTCCCCATTCGACTGCGAAGAGGCCATGCCTGTCGCAGCGCTTTTTAAGGTGGAATTTTTGAGGCGGCGGTATCGGCTTCGATTTAATGGAGAGTATCAATGGGAAAAAAATTATTGGCGAGCCTGTTTGGCGTAGCCGCAATCGTATCTTCGTCATTGAGCAGTGCTGCCAAGATGGATGCTTGGCACTTAGAAGGGCGCGATTTATTTGAGAAGGTAATCAATATCCCCACTGTTGAGGGGCGTAAAAAAGTAAACGGCCTGGTCACTTTGCTGAAAGGTGAGTTTGAGGCCGCGGGGCTTACCGACATTACCGTGAAACCTCATGGAGATACCGAATCTATGATTCTTCGCTGGTCCAGCAAAACCAAAAATAAGGCTAAACCTATTTTGTTGCTGGCTCACATGGACGTGGTTGAAGCCCTGCCCGAAGATTGGTCGTTTGACCCCTTCGTTTTTCAGGAAAGGGATGGCTATTATTATGGCCGTGGCACAAAAGATAACAAAGCCGGGGTATTGGCCATTACGATGTCGATGCTGCGACTGAAAAGAGAAAATTTCGCACCACAACGAGATATCATCGTCTTGTTCACCGGGGATGAGGAAACAACGGGTAAGGGAGCCGAACTGGCATCCACTCAATGGAGAGAGTTGGTTGACGCGGAATATGCACTGAACAGTGACGTGGGAGGTGGCTCTTTCTTGAAGGACGGCACGGCCCTGGGTTATGGCATTCAGGCTGCTGAGAAAACATATCGCACCTACACCTTTTCGGTACGTAACCCGGGTGGGCACAGCTCGAGGCCCCGACCAGACAATGCAATTTACGAGTTGGCCTCAGTACTTAAAAAGCTCGAAGCCTTCAGTTTTGAGCCTGGCCTGAATGAAGTCACTCGAGCTTATTTCAGCGAACGGGCAAAAATTGAAACCGGCGAATTAGGTGAGGCAATGAAGCGCTGGGTGGCTAACCCTTCCGATCGAGAGGCGGCCGATTATATTGAGGCTTTCCCCACGGAAGTCGGGAAAACCAGAACACGCTGTGTCGCCACCCGACTTGAGGGAGGGCACGCCGACAACGCGCTGGCGCAGTTGGCAGAGGCAACAGTGAATTGTAGAATCTTGCCTGGCATTGACCCTGCAGACGTTGAAAAGGCTTTAAAGCAACTTGCGGGTAAGGGAGTGGAGGTGACGGTGTCTGATGCCTTTGGCGCACCGACCGATGCCTCTCCCTTGCGAGACGATGTGGTGTCGGCTTACACCAAAGCCGTGCAAAAAAGACATGCTGGCGTGCCCATTATTCCACAGATGTCAACGGGCGCTACCGACGGGTTATTCTTTAGAGCTGTCGGCATTCCGGTCTACGGCGTGGGCGGCCAATGGATTATTTCACCCGAAGATGAACGTGCTCACGGTCGTGATGAGCGTATTCCCATCAGCTCGTTCCATGAAAATATGGAAATCTGGTATGAAATGATTGGAGACTTGGCGGGGTAGATTGCGACCGAGTCGTCCGTTTGGCGGCCGCTGAATAACGCAGCCGCCAAGCAGTTTTACCGGTGATTGTTAATAACCGTAGATGGTTAATAGCCGTAGTCAGAAGGGATCAGCGAATAACAATTGGCGGGCAATGAGACGCCATTGAGCATCAATTTATTTCTAAGGGCCCCTTCGTGGATGCCACCAATTTTTTGGGCAACCGCATTGCTTCCTGCGTTCTCTGTTAGTACATGAACTTCCAGTCGTTGAAACCCCAGGTCCTTAAACGCCTTATCGGCGACGAGTGTTGCCGCTTCGGTGCAAACCCCTTGATTGAGTGCTGATGTTCGCACCCAATATCCCAGGTTCCCCACCTTGTGCTGGGTGTCGACGTGGTTGATGCCGACTGAGCCAAGAATTCTGGAGCTGTCCTTGTCCTCAATCACAAAACGATAATCAGTTCCATTGTCCCAGCAAGTGCGCGCACTTGAGGTCCACATTTTTGCGTCATCCAGGCTATAGGCCTCGCTACACCAAGGCAGCCACTTGGATACATGGGCTACAGATTCTAGAACGGCTTGATGAAAGGGGAGGGCATCCTGCTCTGTAAACTGACGAATTCCAATGTTCACGGTTTATCTCAATGGTTGATTTGTAGGACCAAGCGATTAATGACGGGTCGATGATCACCATATTGCCATCGAAAGAAGTGAACGGCAATTTCAGTTTCTTTTGTTCGGTGCTGTCTGGCGCTGAGGGCTGGCTTTAGCGAAACTGCATAATCTGTTTGTAATGAGCAGGGAATCTTGCCGCTAGTGACTGGCAGTGCGATCTTATATTACTTGTTTGGACATCACTGTTTTTTGTGTTCGGTTTAATGATGCCACCAAAACGCCCCATTCCCGCGAGAATGCAGTACCAGGATGGACGTTGATAAATGGTTGTGGATTTGTGTTGTTCAAGAGTGGCATCAAAATCCATTCCCGAGTCCCAGGCGTGCAGCAATGCCTTCAAGGTTGTCGATTGCTGCGAGTTCTCCCGATTGGCAATCCAGTAGGCTGAATCGTCGCGACTGTTCAGTTTGTAGTGGGCAACAATATAATCGCGAATTCCCTCGAAGAATGTATTGATTCTATGGTTGTAAGCCTGTTGTTGATCGTGGAGGCGGCCCACCTGGTAACGCTTGATAAAATGTTCGAGTGAAAGTTGAACTAACATCAATGCCGTCGCCTCAAGTGGCTCTACAAAGCCTTGAGACAAGCCGATGGCCAAACAGTTGTTGCGCCAGTGGTTCTCAATTCGCCCCACTCGCATTTTTAAGTGGCGCGCTTGCTGACCTTGTGCCTCAGGGCCAAGATGCTCTCGAAGTTCGCGCTCTGCCTCTTCTTCGCTGATAAATTCCGAGGCGTAAACATATCCGTTACCAAAACGTGAGGTGAGTGGGATGCGCCAGGCCCAGCCGTTGCTCAAGGCACTTGAAACAGTTTCTGACGGCAGCGCCTGGGTTTCGGGTGTTGGCGTTGAAATGGCAACAGCTCTGTCATTGAATAAATTACTGTTAAATGGAATAAAGTCTTCCTTCAGTGTTTTTTGCATGATGAGCCCGGCAAATCCGGAACAGTCGACAAAAAAATCGCCCTGAAGGTTCATTCCTTCCTGAGTATTGATGTCCGTAATATTACCGGATTCGTCCTGTTTGAAGTTCGCAACCGTTGCGATACAGTGATTAACGCCTCGCGCCTTTGCCCATGTTCGGAGATATTTCCCCAGCAATCCGGCGTCGAAGTGATACCCATAATCGACCTCTGCGGCGACTTGGCTATCTGCGATCGGCGCCCGATGGCCCTCGGCGAGCAGGGAGGAGACAAAATAGTCCGTCGGGTTAACGGTTAGGTTCTCTCCTCTTCTTCTGCGTTCGCAATGGTCGAAGAAAAAGGGACCTGTTTTGGCGTCAAGATGGGAAAAGAAGGGGTGAAAGTAACTCTCGTATCCAGCGTGGGTAGACCAGCCGGGAAAGCGGATTCCGCATTTGTAAGTTGCATCGCAAGCGGGCATCCATTCGTTTTCACTTATGCCGAGTTTGCGAAAAAATTGCCTGAGATAGGGTGTGGAGCCTTCGCCGACGCCAATGGTGCCGATGTCTTGAGATTCAACCAGGGTGATACGGCAATTCTGGTCCGACCAGGCGTGATGTAGCAGGCAGGCACTCATCCATCCGGCGGTACCACCACCTACAATGATAATGTGTTTGGGTACATCTCTGTTAGGGGCAGAATGGTTCATGTTTCGCTCCCGATTAAAATAAAAACGGCGGGACAAAGTCCCGCCAAGTAGTCAAGTGTCAGAGAAGCTTGGGGACTACTAAAAAAGCGCTAGAATTTTGCACGAACACCCACTGAGTAACGTGCACCGTTTTCGTAATAACCCACTGGAATGCCATCAGTTGTACTTTGATAAATGATTTCATTGGTAATATTTACCGCAGTGGCAAATACGTCAATGTTGTCTGTGGCATTCCAGTTCAACGTTGCATCCCATTGATCGTAGGCGTCGGTCTGTATCTGTGAACCTGAAGTTTGGGCACCAAAAGATTCAGAGCGGTAGTTGTAAGACAGCCGTGCGCTGAACTGATCGTTCTCGTAATAGACTGAACCGTTAAACTGATCTTCGGAGTTGCCTGGCAACTCTAGATCTGCGCCGTTGTCTATGCTCGGTACGCTGGCATCAGTCCAGGTGTAGTTAGCCACCACTCCAAATCCATAAGCGAGCTCCTGTTGCCACTGCACTTCAATGCCCTGAATATCTGCTCCTTCATCGTGATTGAACGGGCGAGTCACGCTGAGCGTATCACCGTCAATCACTTCCTGACTGGCGCGGGAGAAAATAAAGGTATCCAGTTCTTTCTTGAAATAGGTGGCAGACAATAGGGCTGCGTCCTGAAAATACCATTCAAGACCGGCTTCAAATTGATTGGCGTAGTAGGGTTCTAACTCCGGGTTGCCGGCTGTGGCCGAACCATTGGTTGCATCAATCGTGATGTTGGCGCTCAGATTCTGAAAGGTAGGGCGAGCCATGGCTTTAGAGATGGCGCCACGAAACAGTAGATCGTCGGAGAATTGATAGACCACGTTGAGGCTTGGCAAGTAGTCGGTGTAGTCGCGCGAAATATCGCCGAGTGAGCCATCGATATAGCCTGTTGAGGTTTGATCTGTTTGCACTGCTCGTACACCCACGTTACCGCGCAGGTTACCTTGCTCAAAAGAGGCTTTGACATAAGCGGCGGTAATTTTTTCGTTGAGTTCGTAGTAGGCACGCTCATCAAACACATAGGTCATCACGCCCGAGGCCAGCATCGGATCAATCACAGATTGTGCAAGATTATTGTCGACCTGTGCATAGCTCACCAGTGAGCCGGCCGTGGCAGATTCGCCGTGAAGAGTCGGGGTCAGAGAATTAGACACTTCATCCATGCTTATGACACGCCAGTTTGGATGTGAGCTGTCGGTACTGCCGGCCGTGCGCTGATTCTCAATGGTGTGGTCCCGGTGTTTCAGGCCAAACTTCAGCTCGTGAACCATCTGCCAGTTGACATCGAAGGTGATGTCGCCCTGCAGATAACTCTCTTCATCTTCCATTTTTCGCTTCCAGTCGCGGGCACTGGCCATGGTCAAAACGGATGCGTCATTGGGATCCAGGTCATGGTATTGGATTTCAACAATGTTTTTATCGAGATTGAGGGTTGTTCGCGTTGGGGCTTCAAACCAGTAACCCATATCCCGCTTACTACCACCGACGGCGTCGGTTAATCCGGCCTGTAAATGCACTGTAAATCCATCACCCAGATAATTTGCATCCAAGTCGAAGACACTGGATTGCACATAGGCATCTCGGAAAATAGGTTCGATGGCGGCGCCGGCACGGGTTATGTTACTGTCGTTTTCGAACGTGCCACCCATTAAAATTGGATTGCCGTCACTGGCGGTAATGAAACGCGGGTTTGTGACTGTGTCGGGAGTACGGCCTCCACTGCCATCCAAACTAAAACCACCGGGCATAAACAGATAGTTCTGGTTGTTGTTGTCCATGGTCATGTCAGAGTCAACGTAGTTTACGGCAATATCCCAGGCGTCATTTGGGCGAAACTGCAAGGTAACGTTGGTGGTGGCGCGTTCGCGTTCTTGCGAGAAGATGGCAGATCCGCCGCCCCATACCGCATAGACATCCTCAGTAACATTTCCATCCTGATCCGTCACTGTATGTGTGGCGTCGTAGGGGAATGCTTCGAGACCGTCGCGTCTCACTGTGCGATCTTGTGAGGTGTAAGAAACCAGAACACCGAAAGTTTCGTCGTCATTCTTCCAGCTTACCAAGCCAGAGTATTGTGGGTCATTCTGGTCGGGCAGTTCGCTGTATTGTGATTCAACTGAACCGTGGATCGTCCAGGCGTCCAGATCCATTGGGCGACGGGTTTTTACGTTCACAGAGCCGCCAATTGAACCTTCATCCAGATCAGCTTCGGGGCTTTTGTATACCTCCAGCGAGGAAATCAATTCAGAAGCAAGAATGGAGTAATTAAATCCTCGGCCGGGATTGTCGTTTGCCCACCAGTAAGCGGACGACACATTTTGACCGTTCATGAATGTTCGGTTGAGGGTTTTGTCAGTGCCTCGCACAAAAATATCTCGGCCTTCACCCCAAATGCGGTCCACAGACACGCCGGGTATACGTTGCAGTGAATCGGCAATATTTTTGTCGGGGAACTTGCCAATGTCTTCTGCGTTGATGGCATCAACAATGCTGCTGGCGTCGCGTTTTACATCCAGTGCGGCCTCAAGGCTCTTTCTGATGCCGCTGACAACAATTTCTTCAATGGCCAGGGCTTCTTCAACTTCAGCGGCGGAGGCGTTGTCAACTTGCTGCGCAAACGCTGTGGAAGACAGGCAGAAAACTGCTGCGGAAATCGCAGCAGCTAGAGGTGTTTTTTTGGGTGTGTGAGTGAGTTTCATCTTTTTTTTGCTCCCCGTTACGGTGGTTATCAATGTTTGAAATCTCGATAATAAAAACGGGAGTGCGTGGGAAATACCGACAGAAAAACCACAAAATAATTAAATAAAAATTTACTGTCGGTAAAATCGGGTGACTTACGTTTAAAGCCAGTTAGGGGTCAGTAGTGGTAGCGAAATCCAATGACATAACGACTGCCGTTTTCGTATAGACCTTGGGGTAAACCCTCGGCAGTACGAAAGTGCACAGTTTCGTTGAGTAGATTGACGGCTTGTAAACTCAATGAGAAGTGCTTGTTTACGGCCCAATTTGCCGATGCGTCCCACTGCTCATAGGCTTCGGTGATATTTTGTGAGCCGCCGGCAAATCCGCCAAAGGAGTTAGAGCGGAAGTTGTAAGAGAGGCGAGCACTGACAGCGCCTTGTTCGTAGTAGAGGCTAGTGTTTAGCTGATCTTTAGAGTTGCCAGGAAGGTTTAAGGAATCGACGCCGGGATGTGAAGGCACCTTGGCATCCGTATAGGTGTAATTTGCAATCAGGCCAAAACCGCCGCCGATATCCTGTTGCCATTGCAGCTCAATGCCTTGTATGTCGGCTCCAGGTGCATTTTGTGGGCGGGTGACTTGGGTGGGTACATTGTCGAGAAGCTCCAGCTGACGTTGGGTATACACAAAAGTGGAAATTTCTTTATAGAAATACATCGCAGACACGATGGACCTGTCAGCGAAATACCATTCAAAACCCGCGTCTAACTGTTTCGCCCGAAAGGGTTTTAAATCGGGGTTGCCCCCCGAGGCCGACCCATCTGTTGCGTCAATAATCACGCTGGGCGTTAAATTGGGGAATGTGGGGCGTGCCATGATGCTGGCCAGTGAGCCTCTAAGTAACAGGTCTTCGTTTAATTGGTAAACAATATTCAGGCTGGGTAGAAAGTCATCGTAGTCCCGGGAGTAGTCTACTAGATCTGTTGTTTGGTAGGCGCTGGAGGTCTGTCGGGTATTGACCATTCTGACCCCAAAGTTGCCGCGCCAGGGGCCCATTTCAAACAGGGTTTTAAAATAGGCGGCCTTGATTTTCTCATTGATTTCAAAAAAGGCCGCTCGACCTTCCTGATAATTCATCAGCCCGGCCTCGAGCAGGGGCCTGAAAACTTGCTCTGCGAGTCTTTCGTTGACCCAGGCATACTGGTGTAAGGACCCACCGGTGCCGGTTTCATCGTGCAGGTAGGGTGTTAAGCTGCTCGAGGTTTGTTCGAGCCCGATTTGAGCTGCGTCTTGCCACAAGGGGTGTGCCGTATTAATGGAACCTTCTCGGCGCCGATTTTCGATGTTGTGGTCTCGCCACTTGATCCCCAGTTTAATACTCTTGAGAGCGCCCGAGTTGAAGTGGCGATGCAAGTCCACTTGCGCATAACTCTCCTCGTCTTTCATGGTGCGAGACCATTCGTGAGACTGGCTGGAGAAGTTGGGTAAGTCCCGAGCATCCAGCGGGCTGATATCGAGGAAAGAGAATTCAATTGTTCTGGGAGACAGAGCAAAGTGTTCACGGGTTAGGCCTTCGAACCGATACAGCGTAATTCGATCGCCACCGCCTTTGGCTTGAGTTTTCCCCAGTTGGGCATCAAATTGCCAAGCCTGCCCTGTATAGTTGATTGCAAGGTCATAGACCGACGACTTGATAAACGACTTGCGGAAGATAGCATCCAACACTGCACCCGGCGCAGTGTTGTTTTCAACCGTGCCGCCCAATAAGGTAGCTACTCCACTTGAGGCGATACCAATAGTGGGGTTGTGTACCAGGGTTGGGCTTGCTGCGCTAAGCAGAGACCCCCCGGGAACCGATAAGAAGTTTTGGTTGCTGTTATCCATATCCATATCTGAAATAACGGCGTTAAACAGGGCGCTCCACTCTGTGTTTGCCCGCCATTGCAACGACAGGTTTGAGGTCAAGCGCTCGCGCTCTTGCTGGAAGATCGCAGACCCCATTCCCCAGGGCACATGTACATTGGGAGTGGTGGTGCCGTTGGGCTCGATGATGGTGTAGCGGTTGTTGTCGGGAAATGCCTCCAGCCCGTCTCGGCGCAGTGTGCGGTTTTGATAATTTACCGAGGCCAGTAGACCCAGGTTTTGGGCCTTGTTTTTCCAGCTGAACAAGCTTGATGCCTGCGGGTCCCAGGTCTCTGGCAGTTGGCTGAACTGCTCCTCCAGGGCAAGGTGAAATGTGCCTGCGGGAAGGTCGAGGGGGCGGCGTGTGCGCAGAATGACCGTTCCGCCAATACTGCCTTCATCGATATCAGCTTGGGGGCTTTTGTGAACCTCAAGTGTATCCACAAGTTCGGATGCAAAAATCGAATAGTTGAAACCTCTGCTGGGGTTGTCGTTAGCCCACCAGTAGGCAGAGGCGACATTTTGGCCGTTTAGAAGTGTTCGGTTCACGTCTTTGTCGGTGCCGCGAATATTGATGTCGCGCCCCTCGCCCCAGACTCTGTCGACAGATATCCCCGGTATGCGCTGCAGGGAATCGGCGATATTTTTATCGGGAAATTTGCCAATGTCTTCCGAGGTGATAACGTCCACTACACTTTCGCCGGCGCGTTTAACCGCCAGGTTTTTTAACAAGCTACCCCGTATGCCGGTGACGAGAAGCTCTTCGAGTGATCGTGTGGCAGGTTGCACCGGAAGGTTTTCATATTCACCACGGGAGGTGCCTGATTGTGTCTGCTCGGCTGTTGAGGGAAGGGGGCGAATGACAATGGTTTTGTTTGCCCCCAGTGTGTAGGTCAGGGCGGTACCATTTAATAGCTGTTTGATGGCTTGTGTCGCGGAGAATCGGCCTTTTAGGGGGCCTGCCGTCACATTGGGCAAGGACCGCACTCGAAACAATATTTGAAATTCGGACTGGTGGGCGTATTGCAGCAGTGCCGAGGACAAGGGTTGCGCCTCTATGGCATAGTCAATGGGTGTAGTGGGCGCCTCGCTTGGCTGGGTGCTGGTGGTTCTAATCCCGGTTTGTGGTGCCACAGGTATTTGACGCGCAGTGGTCTGAACCGCCGGCTGTGGGGGTTCTGCCGCGGCCAGACTTGCGTTGCTCAAGCTGGCCCATAAAGCCGTGCTAAGCGCCCAGTGCAGGCCTTGTGTGCGTGTAACACCACTCATTTCAGTCTTATTCTCTCAGGGTATTATTCTATTCATTATTTTATACCTGTTTTACTTAAACGTAAGTAGAGTCAATATACCGACAGAATTGACCTAAGCTGAAGAAAATGGCAAAAAATGTGGCGGTGTTTGTGGCGCCGATACGTTTATTACCTTGAGTGACCGCGAAACCGGTCTCTACAAAGCAGGTGGCTATCGCTATATAGAGGGATAGCCCGTTGATTCGACAGTGGCCAGGTGGCAGATGACATCAAAAAAACCGAAGCTCAGGATCGTGTCCGGTAGCAAAAGCCAGGATCTGCGAGCCCATTCTGTCGAGCAAAAGGCTACTGGCGACAATACCGCCCGGGTAGCGGAACTCTACGAGCAATACCGCCAGGCGCTACTAAATTATTTGATTAGCATTATGCCCGGTGGCCGTCAGGATGCCAGTGAAGTTCTCCACGAGACATACATCCGCCTGCTTCGTCGTGAGAACCTTGATGGCCTGGAAGAGAACCCCAAAGCGTATATTTTTGCCGTGGCGACTAACTTGGTGCGCGACAATATGCGCAGCCGAAGAAGTCGTAGAGAAGACGCTCATGTCTCTTATAACGAATTGGAATTCGAGTCTGAATCACAGGAAATGACGCCGGTGCGTGCGGCTAATTGGGAAGAATCGATGGCCCTGTTAAAACAGGCGTTGATGGCCCTGAAACCCCAAACCCGGCAAGTGTTTTTACTGGGGCGCTTTGAAGAAATGACCTGCCCTGAGATTGCAGTTGCCCTTAAGGTGAGTACACGTACGGTTGAACGCCACATGAGTGCGGCCTGTAAAGCCCTACAAAATAGTCTGCCGGGCTTGCGTCCGGAGCACAACTGAAGAACGAATATGAATACGCCAACCAATTTTGATACAGAAGTCGACAACCGGATCAAACGCGATGCGGGTGAATGGTTTTCCAAGCGTCGGGGCGATCACGCCAGCGCTTCCGTGGAGCAGGGGTTTCGTGAATGGTTGACTAAAAACCCTATGCATGAACTGGTTTACCAGCAGCTTGAATTGAGCTGGGAAATGAGCCGTGACTTGTTGGAAGACGATGATATTAAGCGTGAACTGGAGCTGGCAAAAGCGGCGGCGGGGCTCACAGGTGAAGACGTCCTCAGCGAGGAGTCGCAGGCGCGTCGCGGTTTCCCCTTGCGTTGGTTGGCTCAGTGCGCAGCAGTGGTCGTGATTGTTATGGGAACACTTGTTGCCAAAGATTACCAGGCTTATGAGCGCTACGAAACACGAGTGGGCGAACAGCGCCTGGTCAGGTTGGAGGATGGGTCTACTGCCATGCTCAACACCAATACCGTGTTGAAGGTGCGAATAGGAAGCGATAAACGTTCTCTGGTGTTATCGCAAGGCGAAGCTTATTTTAAGGTGGCCAAAGATAAATCCCGCCCCTTTGAAGTAATGGCGGATAGGCATATCGTCCGTGCGGTGGGTACCGAGTTTAATGTGAATTTACACACGGAGGAGGTCGACGTCGAGGTTGCCGAAGGTATTGTTGAAATCGAAGCGGAAACCAAGGGGCAGCCCGACCCTCAAGTTATTGCCCGACTCTCGCTGGGGCAGGCGATGTCGCTAGAATATGGCAGCGTGAACGGTGATGCCCTGCCCGCTGTCGAAAAGGCGAACCTTGAAAGAATTACCGCCTGGCAGGTTCGCCAAATCTATTTTGATGCGGATACGCTGGGTGACGCCATAGAGGAATACAATCGCTACACTGAAATTAAATTCACACTGCTCGACAATGATTTGGCCCAGCAGCGCATCTCCGGGGTGTTTAATCTGGGGGACCGAAAGTCCTTTGCATTTGCCCTCGAACAACTACTGGGCGTGAAGGTGATCAAAAAGAGTGGAGAGTATTTTGTAGTGAAAGCGGCGGCACCCAAGTTTGGCTAGCTCGCGCCCAACAGGGGTTAATGTTGCACCATTTCGGGGCTTTTCCAGCAGTTTGACCTGCAGGCTATCAATTAATCTCATCAACTTCTATTGAGCTATCACCCCAAATTGTTCATAGTGGCACCCTGACAGCAGCGAAGTTAAGCGGAGACCTATGAACAATATTTTTGAAGGCGTTTTGCATTTCCAGAAGAATATCTTCCCCAAACATCAAGCCTTGTTTGATCAATTGGCCACGAAGCAAAACCCTGAGGTGCTTTTTATTACATGCTCAGACTCCAGAATCGACCCCAACTTAGTCACTCAGAGTCAGCCTGGTGACCTGTTTATCTGCCGTAATGCCGGCAACATCATCCCTCCCCATAATCAGTCCACCGGTGGCATGACAGCGTCTATTGAATATGCGGTTGCCGTGCTGGGGGTGCGAGACATCGTGGTTTGTGGGCACACTGACTGCGGCGCAATGAAAGGCGTGATGGATTTGGAAAACCTGAAAGGTTTACCCCATGTTAAAGAATGGCTGGGGCATTGCCGTTCAGCCGTAGAAGTGCTGAAGGCGCAGGGACATGAACTGGAGCCTGCTCAATTAAACCGGCTGACGGAGGAGAATGTATTGCAGCAGCTGCAGCATCTCAAAACACACCCGGTAGTGGCATCGAAACTGGCCAGCGGTGAAGTGCGACTGCACGCATGGATGTATGACATTGAAACCGGTGGGGTTTGCTGTAGCAATGGGGAGGATCGAACTTTCGAGCCCATGGCCACACATTATCAGCCTGACGACTAAATACTTTTTCCATCAGATTCCGAGGGTGTCTACCTAGGTAGGCGCCTTTTTTTTGACTTTTTTTTACCGAGACAGAAAAAATGAACATAAAATTGACCGATCTTCGGGGCAATATCTACGGAGGAGTGACGGCGGGAATCGTTGCCCTGCCTCTGGCGCTTGCGCTGGGTGTCGCATCAGGGCTCGGCCCCATGGCGGGTTTATATGGCGCGATTGCGCTGGGATTTCTAGCGGCATTATTTGGCGGGACAGCTACGCAAATTTCTGGGCCGACCGGGCCGATGGTTGTGGTGATT
>ENA-OSET01003413-OSET01003413.1-sediment-metagenome-genome-assembly--contig:-NODE-3413-length-14597-cov-48.073623_pt1 | contig 14597 bp, 17 predicted proteins | sample MGYA00237882_ERZ534229 | MGnify/ENA primary metagenome ERZ534229 (study PRJEB26408, sample SAMN06266212) | sediment metagenome | isolation source: Hudson Canyon methane seep mesocosm | place... | reverse complement strand
CAACAGCAGGTGAAGGTATTGGTATCGATCGCTTGGTGATGTTGTTAACAGATGCACCATCAATTCGTGATGTATTGTTATTCCCACATATGCGACCAGAAGTCTAAAGCTAAGAAAACTCTCTAGTTATAAAAAAGCCAACGACATGGTGTCGTTGGCTTAATTTTAACCGTCAACGTATTTCAGGACGGGACAAAGTGTTAAATCTTAAAAACCAAATAAAGCCATAGCTTCAGCGTATTCATCACTATTCTCATCTAGTTCAGTAACACTAATCTCAGTATCAACCCCTAATTTCTTAAAGGCAGGTACTGCAGCTAATTCTTCATTGCTGAGTGCTTTTTCAGTATTCATATAGCTTTGCAAGCGAGCAACTTGAACCAAATCAGCTAAATCAGGACCATTTTCACTGTCTCTGCTGAGGTTTTGTTGCTCTTCAACAGCTGTGACAAGAGCTTCAGGGAATTTCCAGCTTTTTAGGATGGCCGCACCAATGCGAGGGTGGATATTCTCGATAACAGCATCTAAAGCCGCTGCATTTTTAACTAACTCTGGTTTTTCATCTGCTTTCATTAAAATGGGTAGGATACCGATTTCGTGAATTAAGCCCGCTAACATAGCTTCATCTGCTTTAATGTTGACTTGGCTTGACGATAGAATCTGACAAATAGCTGAAACATCTGTGCTATGTTCCCATAAGTCATGTAAACGTTTATCTAAGTTGCGCGATGTTGCTTGAAACATTTGTTCCATAACAAGACTCGTCACAAGACTTCTGATAATTTTCTGGCCGAGGCGGGCAACAGCCATTTGCACGCTATCTATTTCAATTCGACCACGGTAAAGAGGACTATTAGCGACTTTCAATAAACGAGTAGATAATGCAGCATCAGTGATAATAATCTTGGCTAAATCAGATGCATTTGCTTCCTCATCATCAGCAACATCTCGAACACGAAGCGCAACTTCTGGTAGTGTTGGGAGGACTAATGTACCATTTTCTAAATCTGCTAATAATTCGTTATAAAATGCTTCTTGTTCAGTCATGATGGCCCATTTATATAAATGTGATTTGAAGTAAGAGCCATTTTCAGTTATTTTGCTCTGTTTGCCAACAGTTTTTTCTATTTTCAGGTGCTGAGTTGAACGAAGATTTCCCTAGAATTAAACGCCTTCCGCCGTATGTCTTCAATATTGTTAATGATTTGAAGGCAAAAGCACGTGCGCGTGGCGAGGATATTATTGACTTTGGTATGGGTAATCCAGATAAACCTGCACCGCAACATATAATTGATAAATTAACAGAAGCTGCACAAAGACCAGATACACATCGTTATTCTGTGTCGCGCGGTATTCCACGTTTACGTAAAGCGATTTGTAATTGGTATCAGCGAAAATTTGACGTTGAGTTAGACCATGAAACAGAAACAATCGTAACAATTGGTTCTAAAGAAGGTTTAGCACATTTAGCATTAGCGACTGTAGGGCCTGGAGATGCGATTTTAGTCCCTAATCCTGCTTATCCTATACATCCATATGGTTTTGTGATTTCAGGTGCTGATATCCGCCATGTACCGCTTATTCCGGGTGGTGACTTTTTTGCTGAATTAGAAAAGTCAGTAAAAGATTCATGGCCTAAACCAAAAATGTTGGTCTTGAACTTCCCCGGCAACCCTACAACACAGTGTGTTGACTTAGAATTCTTCGAACGAATTGTTGCTTTTGCTAAAGAGCATGAAATTTGGGTCGTACATGACTTAGCGTACGGTGAAATCACCTTCGATGGTTATAAAGCACCCTCAATTTTGCAAGTTCCGGGTGCAAAAGATGTTGCAGTTGAGTTTTATACCCTATCTAAAACCTACAATATGCCAGGCTGGCGTGTTGGTTTTATGTCCGGTAATCCAATACTTGTTGCCGCATTAGCACGAATGAAGTCTTATCTTGATTATGGCATGTTTACACCGATTCAAGTGGCTGCCATTGCTGCACTTGAAGGGCCTCAAGATTGTGTTGATGATGTTGTTGAGCTTTATAAAAATCGTCGAGATGTTTTATGTGATGGTTTAAATGCTATTGGTTGGGAAGTTGAAAAGCCGAAAGCAACGATGTTTGTCTGGGCGAAGATCCCTGAACAATATCGTGAAATGGGCTCATTAGAATTTACCAAAAAATTATTACAAGAAGCGAAAGTAGCGGTGTCACCAGGTGTTGGTTTTGGTGAGTATGGCGATGATCACGTTCGCTTTGGTTTAATCGAAAATGAACATCGTACACGTCAAGCGATCCGCGGGATCCGTGACATGTTTAAAAATAGTTAGGGGAACATTTTGCAATCAGTAAAAATCGGAGTTTTAGGCTTAGGCACAGTCGGTGGTGGTACCGTTAATGTTTTGGCTCGTAATTCAAAAGAAATCAGTCGTCGTGCGGGCCGTGATATTGAGATTTCATGGGCAGCAGATCGTGATTTAGATTCACCAAAAATTTGTAGTACAGATGGAATCTCATTAACAACTGATGCAATGGATGTCATTAATGATCCTGACATCGATATTATTGTTGAGCTAATTGGCGGAACAGGTGTTGCTAGAGATTTAGTGGCTAAGGCACTTGAAAATGGTAAACACGTTGTTACTGCAAATAAAGCACTGATAGCGATGCATGGTAATGAACTGTTTGCAATTGCTCAGGATAAAGGCGTCACGATTGGATTTGAAGCTGCTGTTGCTGGCGGTATTCCGATTATTAAAGCTATGCGTGAAGGCTTAGCTGCAAATAGTATCGAATGGTTAGCTGGAATCATCAATGGTACGGGTAACTTTATCCTAACTGAGATGCGTGATAAAGGTCGTGACTTTGCTGATGTACTGTCAGAAGCTCAGGCTTTAGGTTATGCCGAAGCTGATCCAACCTTTGATGTTGAAGGGATTGATGCTGCACATAAATTGACCATTATGGCGTCGATTGCATTTGGTATTCCACTACAATTTGATAAAGCGTATACCGAAGGAATTAGTAAAGTATCTCAAGAAGATGTGAAATATGCGGCTGAATTAGGTTATCGCATTAAGCATTTAGGTGTTGCTAAAAAGACAGAGCAGGGTATTGAATTGCGTGTTCATCCAACGATGATTCCTCACCGTCGTTTAATTGCTAATGTTGATGGTGTAATGAATGCCGTATTAGTTCAAGGTGATGCAGTAGGACCGACATTGTATTATGGTGCTGGTGCTGGTTCAGATGCGACAGCCTCAGCAGTGGTTGCTGATATTATTGATATCGTTCGTGCATTAACAACCGATCCTGAAAATAGAGTGCCTCATTTAGCGTTCCAGCCTGACTCACTTATTGACCTACCTATTTTGCCGATGTCTGAAGTGGTTACATCGTATTATTTACGAGTACATACAGAAGATAAACCGGGTGTGTTAGCAGACATCACACGCATTTTAAGTGAGCAAGAAATTAGTATTGAAGCAATCTTGCAGAAAGAGCCTGAAGAACAAGGCGGAATTGTGCCTGTGATTATGCTGACGCAAGAAGTTGTAGAGAAAAATATGGATGCAGCGATTAAACAAATTGAAGCATTAGGAACAGTTAAAGATTCTGTTATGCGTATTCGCATGGAATCTTTAGGATAAAAATAAATTAGGTTTTACATAGCGTCATTCCCGAGATCTTGTATCGGGAATCTTGATGATGTTATATGGATTCCCGCTTAAGACATGCGGGAATGACAATGAAAATAAGTTTAAAAGGAAAATAATATGCCATTTCGCCCACGTTACACAGGCTTAATCGAACGCTACCGTGACCGTTTACCGGTAAGTGCTGATACAAAATTAATCAGCTTAGGTGAAGGTAATACACCTTTACTTAAACTTGAAAATATTCCTGCTGTAATAGGAAAAGATGTTGAAATTTACGTCAAATACGAAGGTCTGAACCCAACTGGTTCATTTAAAGACCGCGGCATGACAATGGCGGTGACTAAAGCGGTTGAAGAAGGTAGTAAAGCGATTATTTGTGCTTCTACTGGTAATACTTCTGCAGCAGCGGCAGCCTATGCTGCACGTGCAGGTATCGCTGCATTTGTATTGATTCCTGATGGTAAAATTGCCCTAGGTAAATTAGCTCAAGGCATGATGCATGGCGCAACTGTTATCCAAATTAAAGGTAACTTTGATGAAGGTATGCAATTAGTTAAAGATGTGGCTGAACATGCACCTGTAACGATTGTTAACTCAATCAACCCATACCGCCTACAAGGTCAGAAAACAGCAGCATTTGAGATTGTTGAAGAGTTATCTCGCGCTCCTGATTTCCACTGTTTACCAGTTGGTAATGCCGGTAATATCACAGCTCACTGGATGGGTTACAGTGAATACTTTGATGATGGCATTATCACTGACCGTCCTAAAATGGTTGGTTATCAAGCCGACGGTAGTGCACCATTTATGCGTGGTCATATGGTTGATAATCCTGAAACTGTGGCAACAGCCATTCGTATTGGTCACCCACAAAGCTGGGATAAAGCATTAAAAGTACGTGAAGAATCACAAGGCTGGTTCGATGAATGTACTGATGAACATATCTTAGCAACACAAAAATTATTAGCTGAACATGAAGGTATATTCTGTGAACCTGCTTCTGCTACATCATTAGCCGGTGCAATTAACGATATTAACAGCGGTAAGATTCCTGAAGGCAGCATGATTGTTTGTACTTTAACTGGTCATGGTTTGAAAGACCCTGATACAGCGATTAAACAAAGTACATCGCCACTCGTTACTGTTGATGCAACATTAGATGCAGTTCGCGAAGCTATTTTGAATAATATGGCTGACTAAATTGAGAATGGCTGGACAGCTCATTTAGAGTTGTCCAGTCCTCTATCAGGAGCAAACAATGACTGAACATGAGCAAGTAACAGAAGAGGAAATTAAGGCGGCAAAAGTCCCGCACGATATTTTCTTAAGTAACTTGATTATGAATCATATTTTATTGTTTACAGGGATTGCTGCTTTTGGTGGCCAATACATTAAGTTTCTCGCTTTAGTACCTTTCTTTTCTTTCATTGCCCTTGCTATAACTTTTTATCGTGCAAGTAGAGTGAAGAGGCAAGATAGTGAGTTTGTCTACATTCATTGGCGAATTGCACGCCGATGGAGCTTACTGTTCAGTGGCGTTTTAACGCTATTGTGTACGGTATCTTTTCTTGGCTGGTTGGGGCAAGAGTACGGCAATATGATGACCGAAATGGTCTATGCACTCATTGGTGGCTTAGGCATTCTACCTACATTATTGACGGTATTAGTTTTGGTTGTGATTGAATCTGATTCTCTGCATCATGCTCGTATTGGTACCTACCCTAAATGGGCAAGACGTAAATACTTAGATGAAGATTAACGTCGGTTAATTCTGGCGACTACTTTTTCTCGCCATTCATCTGAGAGTTGATGAACTTCAGAGGCTAATTGCATGACCTTATCAGCATCAGCAAAACTAGCATCAAAATAGGCTTTAAATAAGGTTTTTACGGATAAGTTTTGGGGGTGTTGAACTATACGCTCGACTTGATCGCCTGCTTTAATGGTCCCTGCTTGCAACACTTTAAAATAAATCCCCGTATGACCATGTTGAATAAATAGTTTAGGCATCGTGTTTAGATTTAAAGCAATGCCAAGCTTAAAACAAGGCACTCTTGGTTGTGTCACTTCTAGAACACAATCACCAATTTGTAATTGATCGCCAATACAAATCACCGACTCATCTAGGTTTGAGATGGTAAGGTTTTCACCAAATTGACCATAATGTAATTCGGGTCTATCAAGTGCTTCTCGCCAATAATCATATTGATTTGCCGAAAACCCATATACCGCTTTATGCCCACCACCATGGTTTTCTAAATCAACCTGTTGATCACCGGCTAAGTTAAAGCGTGAAACTTCAATGTCACCATCCACCGGATTTTTAAAAATACTAGTCGAAATACGGGCGTTGTTATAGTCAATCTCTACAGGTTGTGAGACATTAACAGAAAGCAGTTTCACGCTATTTAGCGAGCTACAACAGAGTGAATAACAAGATTGTCTTCAAAAAAGACTGAAAAGTTAGAGTATGTCCATGTTGTAATCGCAGGATCACCAACAGGTCCAGATGAACTTTCAGCTTGCCCAAATTTTTGCTCAACATCATTCATAGTCATTCCACGTGTAGGGCGGAGAACACCTTCTGCAGAATTTGGCGTTGAATAACTTGGTTCAGCAATAGAGATAACGTCGGCATACGACAGTGATGCAGCTGATATTAATAGTGTCCCTGCAATCATTACGCTAATTTTGATCATGACTTATTCCTTAATTATTTGTTTAACATCTCTATTATGAAACTTTTATTAGATTCAAGCACGATAAAATTTCAATTAAAGTGCAATATACTTAGACGGATACAGGTGCTTGCCACCATCAGGAATCGAGGTTATAGTATATTTTGGATTATGACCAGATTATAATCCATAAGGGACTAGTAAGGGTACTGTGCATGGATGAGCATCAGTAGTCAAAATCATTTATCTTGAAAAACAGATCTAAATGTTATGAATTATTTTCTAAGGACGGAAAAGTTTTTATGGATAACAAATTATCAAAATATATTCTTCTTGCAAGTGCGGTAGCATTTCTTTCATATAATAGTTTGTCATATGCTGATAAATCTTTACTGAGTATTGGGGCTGATGGTCTAAATATTAGCGTTGGAGGAATAGACTTTGATATTGATGGAGACTATGTCGAGAAATATCCCACTCCAAAAGTGGGAAAAAGCTATGTTAATGCAGATTTGGAAGGTGTTGATTTTTCACATAGTCAATTAGCATGGGCCAATTTTACTAATGCAGATCTTATTGGGGTGAACTTTAGAGGGGCTGATTTGACAAAAGCTGTGTTTAAAAATGCAACTCTAATCAACTGTGATCTTCGGGGGAGTATTGTTGATGGGACTGATTTTACAAATGTTGATTTCGAAGGTTCGAAATTATCCAGTGTAGACTTCTCAAGAGCAAATATGACAAATGTAGATATTGATGCAGTCGATATTTCACAAAGCACCTCATTATCAGCAAATTATATTGGATTCATTCTAACGCGACAAGACGAAGTCTCTCCTCGACTTAATCTAGATATTAGATTTTCCCATGATTCGTATAATGTCGAACCAAGTAGCATGCAACAGATTGAAGATTTAGCTAAAGCATTAACTACTAAGCGTTTACTTGGCAAAAAGATAATGCTCGAGGGTCACACCGATTCAAATGGTGAGAAATTATATAATCTCAATTTATCTCAGCGCAGAGCAGAAAGCATCATTAATATATTAGTTAATAATTATGGTTTAGATAAATCACTATTAGATGCGAAAGGTTTTGGTGAATCACACCCCGTATATAGTAATAAAACAGCGTTTGGAAAATCTGTAAACCGCCGCGTAACGGTAGCATTCTCAGATTAACGAGTAATGTAAGCCAACAAAACTAACTAATAAAGTGACAGCATAGATTTGAGAATTTACGCTACTACGGCTGAGAAGCAGTAGATTGGCGAGAATCTTATTACTACTTTGATGCGTAATTATGGTGCTTTATTATGGTAAAAATAGTTCAACTAAGGTGTTGAGGTAACGCTGACCTTTTTCCGTCGGGCGGATACTGTGAATATCATAGGTGATCAATTCTAGTTGTTCAGCTTCTTCTAATGCTTGTTTGATATGCGAAATAGGTAGACCAACATGTTGATAAAAGAGTGGTGTTGGAAAACCATCAGTCAATCTTAAGGCATTGAGCATAAATTCAAAACCAATATCTTTTTTAACAATACCTTCTTCTGTCAAAATAACATTCTTTGTACCCGCGCTATCAATATAGGCTTGAGGTTGCTTTTGTTTAGATGTGCGAGTAATGGATTGTTTGGCTGCATCACTGATCTTGCCATGAGCCCCTGCACCAATACCGAGATAATCACCAAACTGCCAATAATTCAAATTGTGCTGACATTGCTGCTTATTTTTAGCATAAGCAGAGACTTCATACTGTTGATAGCCTGCATTATCAAGTCGTTGTTGATTAGCAATTTGCCAGTCAATAATGGGATCTTCATCTGGTAACGTTGGCGGCTGTTGATAAAATAAAGTATTAGGTTCCAATGTTAGTTGGTAATAAGAAATATGACTAGGTTCTAGAGCGATCGCTGTTGCAACATCATTTATCGCTGACTTTTCTGTTTGATGAGGAAGGCCAAACATAAGGTCTAGATTGAAGTTTTCAAAGCCCACTTTATGAGCTGTTTCAATAGCTTTAATAGCTTGTGCACTATCATGGATTCGTCCCAGTGCAGTTAATGACTGATCATTAAAGCTCTGCACACCAATCGAGAGTCTATTAATACCGATATCCAGATAGTCTGAGAAACGTTGTGCTTCAAAGGTACCAGGATTAGCTTCTAGCGTTATTTCTACATGAGGGCTAAGTGGTAATAAAGCTCGAATGGATGAAAATAAACGTTCATATGCTTCTGCTGAAAAAAGACTCGGTGTACCACCACCTATGAAGATGGTCTGAATGGTACGTCCCCATACGGAAGGGAGTTCTTGTTCTAAATCTCGAATCAATGCATCGATATAAGCATCTTCGGGTAATTCATCAGGTGATTTATGTGAATTAAAATCACAATAAGGACATTTACGCACACACCAAGGTACATGGATATAAAGGCTAAGTGGTGGTAGTGCTGTGAAGTTAAACATAACTATTCATTCTTTGGTTTCCAGCCTGATTTCCATGTTGAAAGAGGTAGTATTACTGGTTGTTCACCATTAGCATAAAACCATGAGTCGACGGCATAACGGGTGTTTGAATCGGTTTCTAGTATCGTTGCGGTGTTGTGAGGTGCGATTAAACCACCTCGCGATGTACGTGATGCTTGAAGATGTCTTTTTAATAATCCAGCATTGAATAAAAGTCGTAAATAGACGGTTGTATTGGTTGCTTCATCAATACAATCTAACTGGCCACGAGTACCGAGGCTTAAGCTATTTTTTGCTAGATCGTTATTGGTTCCAGCTTGTTGCCCCGTCATCGATTCAAGTAAAGAAATGGCTGATTTTATTTGTTCTCGTTCTTGTTCGGCACTGGCTGCCAACGGTGTAAACAATGCTTCGACTGATTGCCATTGTTGTTTAGATAAACTGATATAAGAAAATTCTGCACAGCTGTGATTATGACAAATTGAATAGTGTTCTTGCTGAGGCTGGGTAATAAAAGGTCTATTTTGATTAGCGGTTACTTCTTGAATATTATCAAAAGTTTGAATCGGAGTGATCGGGCTATGGTTATAAGATCTGACGCCACAAGATGTTAATAAGCTAAGACTAACAAGTGACAATAAAAGCTTCACTTTAGTGAGGAAGCGTTTTGCTTATTTTATTAATCAGGTTTGCAACAGCTCCAGGTATTGCGACACGAGGATCGCCTTTGATTTCGCTACGAAATTCTTTAAGCAATTTATTTTCATGAGTATCGAAAATTCGTACGATAAGATAAGAAAATAGATAGGTTGGTTTGTGTAATCGACCAATGATAATGTAGTCAGCATTATGTTCGCGACCTAATTCAGCAGAGCATGCGGAACAATCAAATAAATAGCCCGTACTTTTATCGGCTGCTTGTTTAGCTTCATCAGAAATAGGGATAACGATAAAACCTTGTTTATTCTCAAGCCCTTTTTTCAAAAACGTTTCAATATCACGAAGGTTTTGTTGTTCTTGGGCATTAATCTCAGCGACTTTTTGTGGGTCGGATAACTTCATTGTCAGATCAAGCAATTCAAAGTCAGGCACTGCAATTTTACTTTCAGCCCATGCAATATTTACCATTAATAAAAGTGATAAAGAGAATAACTTAAGACTAGCTCGCATTATGAAATGCCTCCATAAATTGTCGAATTGCTTTACCACGATGGCTAATAGCATGTTTTTGTTCTGATGTGAGTTCAGCTGCACTACAATTTTCTTCTGAAACCCAGAAGATAGGATCATAGCCAAAACCACCATCACCTGTCGCTGATGTGAGAATATGACCTTCCCAGTCAGCCTGACAGATCATAGGGGTAGGGTCTTTTGAATGACGCATCATCACGAGTAGACATTGATAACGAGCAACACGTTCTTTCTCTGGCACGCCATTGAGTGCGGCTAAAAGAGCGTTAAGATTATCTTCATCGCTAGCATCACTACCTGAGTATCGAGCAGAATAAATACCCGGTGCACCTAATAAATAATCAACTTCAATGCCTGAATCATCCGCAATCGCTGGCAAGCCAGTATGCTCACAAGCATTGCGTGCTTTGATAATGGCATTTTCAACAAAGGTGAGCCCGGTCTCTTCAGCTTCTGGAACATCAAATTCAGATTGCGGAATAACTTCAATATTCATCGGGGCAAATAATTGGGCAAACTCACGGAGTTTGCCCTTATTACCACTAGCAAGGACAATTTTATTCATCGTTCAATGATCCTATTGTGCTTTAATCGTCTAAAGCTTCACGTTGTTTGATAATTAAGTCAGCAATACCTTCACCGGCAATAGCGAGCATTGCCGTCAACTCTTCAGGGTGGAATGCATGGCCTTCAGCAGTACCTTGAACTTCAATATAAGCACCAGCATCGTTCATAACAACATTCATATCTGTTTCAGCATTTGAATCTTCAGCATAATCAAGATCAAGTACAGGCTGACCGTTGTATATACCAACAGAAATGGCTGCAACTTGACCCAGCAGAGGGTTCTTTTTGATTTTTTTCTTCGCAAGTAATGAATCAACAGCATCTTGTAAGGCAATAAATGCACCGGTAATAGAGGCTGTTCGTGTGCCGCCATCTGCTTGGATAACATCACAATCAATCGTGATGCTACGCTCACCTAAGGCTTTTAAATCAATTGAGGCACGTAAAGAGCGACCAATTAAACGTTGTATTTCTTGGGTACGACCACTTTGTTTGCCACGTGCTGCTTCACGTGCCATACGTGAGCCAGTTGAACGAGGAAGCATGCCGTATTCAGCAGTAACCCAGCCTTCGCCTTTACCGCGTAAAAACTGTGGAATACGTTCTTCAACAGAGGCCGTACATAATACTTTAGTGTCACCCATTTCGATGAGAACAGAACCCTCAGCATGTTTTGTGTAATTGCGAGTGATGGTAACTTGACGTAATTCGTTGTTTTGACGACCGCTTGGACGCATGGTGACTTCCTTCAATAAACTAAAATAATTTCATCATTATACCTGTTATTAACAACCGTCACTCTCGCATGTTGTTGGCGAGAGTCTAATTTCAACCGAGATGAAGTCCTGCAAGATTCCCGATAAAAGATCTCGGGAATGACGGGTTATTTTTAATATACGAGGCTTGAATATACGTTAATATGTGCATTTATATCTTTAGTTCAGGAATCATTGTGACACGAAGCATGACCGCATTTGCTCGCCGAGAAGAGCAAACAGAACAAGGCGCTTTAACGTGGGAAATTCGTAGCGTTAATCACCGTTATTTAGAAACATCTTTACGATTAGATGAGCGATTCCGCCCTCTAGAAATGAAAATGAAGAAACAGTTTTCAGATAAACTGGCTCGCGGAAAAGTTGATGCAAGCTTGCGTTATAAAACACCTGAAGATCAACAATCAGCACTTAATATTGATCAAGAGCTAGCCAAATCAATTATTGGCCATTGTGATGACTTAGCGTTATTAACAACACGACCTGCTCCTGTAGAGATGCTTAAAGTATTGCAGTGGCCTGGCGTATTACAAGCGAATAGTCTAGATCAAGAAGCGCTTAATAAAACGGTTATGTCGAGTCTTAGCTTGGCAATTGATGAATTGATCGAAACTCGTGAAACAGAAGGTGCAGCTTTACAAGAGATGATCGATCAACGTTGTGTTGAAATTAACAATATTGCCATTGATATACGTGAACGGATGCCAGAAATATTAGAGCAGCAGCGTACTCGCTTAGCTGAACGTGTTGCTGATATGCAGGTTCAACTTGATCCTGAACGTCTAGAACAAGAAATGGTGATGCTGGCACAGAAGAGCGATGTCGCTGAAGAATTAGATCGTTTGCAAAGTCACGTCACGGAAGTACAAAATGTATTACAACGTGATGAACCTACAGGTCGACGTTTAGATTTTTTAATGCAAGAGTTAAACCGCGAAGCCAATACATTAGGTTCAAAATCAATTAATACCGAAACAACACGTCACTCTGTAGAACTTAAAGTATTGATTGAGCAAATGAGAGAGCAAATTCAAAATATTGAATGATGTTTCAGAATGTTAAAAACACTTAAAATCCGCTAACTTAGCGGATTTTTTGTTTCAGGGCGTTTACTAATAATGCACTTTGTTTCACAATAGTGGTGACATGATTTTGAAAAATGACAAATTTAGGCCCTAAAATACGAATCATGTCACCACTTTTAATGTAACCAATTGATAGTAAAGGTGTTGTTTGTTGGTTTTGGTAGGTCGTCATCGGTAGTGATGATAAACCTTTTTTTGAGCCAAATCAGATTGAATGAGCCGCTGGATTTAAAGGGTAAATATCTTACGCTCTTAATGTGACTATATAATCACAAGTATTGCATCTATATTTAAAGTGTGCTTATATAGTCACATTAAGGATGGTTAAGATATGTTATATCGAGAAAAAATAGGATCGCAACTTAAAGCAGTACGAAAAGACAAAAAGATGTCTCAATCTGAGGCGGCTGATTGTATTGGCATTGACCGATCACTTGTTTCTAAAATTGAGACAGGGAAGTACACGGGATCATTAAAGATCTATGAACGTTATTTGGCATCGATGGGATATGTGTTAACAGTGGAGACAGAAAAGCCTCAGCAGACTGATTTTGACACTTTAAGTGAACTTTTTAAAGATGACTGATCTTAAACTACCTACATCAATTGAACAGTTATCTGTTCAATACACTCAAAGTGAGCAGCTTATTAAGTTGGGTGTGTTGACTCAAGGAACTCACCATTCGTTTCAATACCTTCAAGCAGAAACGCCTATATCACTAACGATGAAGTGTCGTGATGATGCTTATAATTCTGGGGCTATTCATCCCATCTTCAGCCAAAACTTGCCCGAAGGCTTTATTCGACGTTATATTTCTGAGAAATTAGCACGTTATGGCAAAATCAATGATATGTATTTTCTTGCCTTGCAAGGTGCTAATGGTATTGGTGCTTTAGACTTCGATGCAGGAGTGAACTTGCCAAGTGTAGAGCAAATAACGCTTAATGATATTTTATCGTGGCAATCCAAAGATAAGCTATTTCCTCAGTTGTTAGAAAAATACTATCTGCGTGGGATATTGTCGGGTGTTCAGCCAAAAGTGATGATCAATACCGAGATGCAGAGGCGCGTTGCTGTGCAGCAGCAAGATTTGATTGTTAAAACCTATGATGAAGAGTTTCCGCTCCTTACGGTAAATGAATATGTGTGTATGGAGGCTGCAAGGCATTGCCAGTTAGCACCACCAAAAACATATTTATCAGAAAACCTTGAAAGTTATGTTATCGAACGTTTTGATAAGGTCGATGGCCAGCGACTAGCCTTTGAAGACTTTGCAACATTGATGGGTAAGCAAGGGGATGAGAAATATAATTCTAGTTATGAATCTCTGTTGAAAGCAGTTCGTTTGTATACAGGTTCAATTGTTCAAGTGGAAAAAGCATATAAACTTATTGTCTTTAATTGTCTGATCGGCAATGGTGATGCCCACCTTAAAAACTTTGCTCTACAATATACATTAGGTGAAACAGATATTGTTTTAGCACCACCTTATGATATTACCCATACGATTATTTATGACAGTATTGATAATCATATGGCGTTAAGTATGAAAAAGAGCAAAGCCTTCCCAAATAGACATATTCTTATTGATTTAGGCGTAGAAGCCGGAATTAACCGGCCAGCTGATATCATTGATTTTATAGCAGATAATATTCGTGACTATATTGCTCAGTCGCAAGAGATAAAGTTAATCGACGGATTACGTGATTCTATTGAAAGTTCATTGGCAGTTGCTGGCTCTAATGGGCCTGTAAAAGAAGTTTACCGCCACTTAAAGAAAAAGAAGCATGAGTGAGTGAAATTTTGATGCTGAAACTAAACGAATGAGTACATAAATTATTAGTGGTGACATAAGTTGATTTTTATGGCTTTCAATTCATGTGGTTTTTTGATAGTTATAATGTTTTTGGCTTGAGTCAATAAGTAAATTCAAAATATAGAGTGATATCCAAAAACTTAATTGTAATTAAATATAAGTATGAAAATATTTTAAAAAAAGTTCAAATTAGTACCAAAGTACAATATGAATCTTAATTTTTAACAGTTAGAGTATTGGGCAGTGATGAGGCGGCTAGTCTCTATCAAGGATGAACATTTAAATTTTAAGGATGAAACATGACCATAGAAATTGGTACGATCAAAGCGCTTATCGGTACAGCAGTTGCAATGGCTGCAGATGGA
>ENA-OSET01003412-OSET01003412.1-sediment-metagenome-genome-assembly--contig:-NODE-3412-length-14609-cov-5.154762_pt1 | contig 14609 bp, 11 predicted proteins | sample MGYA00237882_ERZ534229 | MGnify/ENA primary metagenome ERZ534229 (study PRJEB26408, sample SAMN06266212) | sediment metagenome | isolation source: Hudson Canyon methane seep mesocosm | place... | reverse complement strand
ACCTTTATTGATTACCTAAAGATATTAAAGCTCGGAGAGCCGGCTTATTAAATTAAAAAATAAACTGTTGGCTTTTGTAATCCCCTCGATATTAATTCCTGTCGTATTGATTATATCAGCGAATTTCATCATCACCAGCAAACAGATAAGTGCCTTGCAATATGAACTGCTAACCGACAATGTTAGCTATGTATTGGAAAAAACTGAATCAGATTACGCAACAATCGACGCATTGGGGATGGCAGAGGTAGAATTCTACCGACAAGCCACCCAAAAAGGCATCTTACAAGATGTCGGAAAACACTTATCGCCAGGTACATCCACGGTGATAATAGATAAAAATTCACATGAAATACTGTTATCAAACGGCAATACCGCAAAGGCCTTGTCGCTGGATGCGGATTTGGTCGAGAAGATGCTGTTTGGAATTGACGGAACGATCGACTATGAATTTACGTTAGGGTCCGGAGAAAAAATCGATGTTTTGGCGACTTTTGGCGAATTCCCATCCTGGAATTGGATGATCGTTAGCTTTATTGACAAAAATCAGCTTTTTTCTTACATCTACAACGCAATGGTATTCTCTTTCACCGTAGCCGGTATTTTCCTACTAATTACGTTTATCATGGTTTTTAAGCTGGCCGACGGTATCAGCCGATCGATCGTCGCATTGAAAATAGGCGCTGAGAAACTATCGAGAAATGAACCAGACGTTCGCGTTGAAGGTCACGGAGGCGCAGAGTTTCACAGTCTTGCCAACAGCTTTAACTCAATGGCCGCCGAAATAAGGAAATCGCACGAACAACTTCAAAATTCGGCGTCTAACGAAAAGACACTACGCTTAGACCTGCAAGAAAGTGAAGAGCGCCATCGGACCATTTTCCAGACGGCCACAGAGGGTTATCTGTTAATCGATGCACAAGCACGCATCCTCGAAGCCAATGACGCCTACTGCAATATGAGTTTGTACAGCTATCAAGAACTAATTGGCATGCATTTAACAGAGCTGGAGGCCCCAATTGCGAACAACGTTAACGACACTAACGCCAACGACATTGTGCTCATTGAACAAGGGCACAATGAATCTCGACATAAACGTAAAAACGGCAGCCTTTATACGGTCGAGACTAGCACAAAAACCTTGCCCCTTAGAGACGGTTGTTCCGCGATTTTTGTGCGTAACATAGAAGAACGTAAAACTGCGGAGCTCAAATTAGTAGAAAGCCAGCGCCAATATTATGAGGTTGTTGAAGGCACGCGAGACCTTATCACAAGAGTTGATAATCGGGGGTTCATAACGTTTGTTAATCACGCATCCAACAAAATATATGGATTACCTCCAGCAGAATGCGTCGGCAAAAATGCGTTTTCATTCATCCACGAAGACGACTTAGAACGAACTCAAACCGAATTTTCCCGCTGGTTACAAGGTGGCGGCGATTATTTCTCATTTGAAAACCGCCAAGTGAGCGTTGACGGCCACGAGTTCCAAATGGATTGGTCTATCCGTCCAGAATATGACACGAACAATGAAATCAACGGGTTCGTAAGCTTCGCAAGAGACATTAGTGACAGCCGCTTATTAGAGAAAGAACGGAGCAAACTCCAAAGTCAGCTGCAACAAGCCCAGAAAATGGAAGCTGTTGGTCAGCTAGCGGGAGGTGTAGCGCACGACTTCAATAATATGCTGGGCGTTATCATCGGCCACGCGGAATTGGCCCTCGCAAAACTGGGACCTTCAGACTCAGTGATTGCCAATATTGAAGAAATACTCAGAGCGGCCAATCACTCCTCTGAACTCACAAAGCAATTGTTGACCTTCGCGCGAAAACAACCGATCAAACCAACAGTGGTAGACTTAAACGATTCAGTGGCGGACATACTCGCCATGTTGAAACGGCTCATTGGCGAAAACATAAATCTGTCGTTTCAGCCGAACCCAGAGCTCTGGCAAGTTAATGTCGACCCCGCCCAGATTGATCAAATTATCGCCAACCTATGTCTTAACGCCAAAGATGCGATTTCGGGACCCGGAAAAATTACAATATCGTTAGCCAACGATCAACATTTTTCCGACGGCGAGAAGAAACACTTTGATTATCCGGAGGGAGAATATGTGCAACTTTCCGTTACCGATGACGGCAAAGGCATCGACAGCACAGTACTCTCACGCATCTTCGAGCCGTTTTTCACGACCAAGGAATTAGGCGACGGAACAGGGCTTGGATTGGCTACGGTGTTCGGCGCAGTCAAGCAAAATAACGGATTTATTCATGTTCAGAGCGAACCCGATGAAGGTTCAACCTTTAGCGTTTACATTCCCAGGTCTGCGACAGATCGAGTCGAATTACGGAATAATAGTGAGAAAGTACTTCACCACGGCACAGAAACCGTGCTTATTGTTGAAGACGACAAAATGTTGCTTGACATGGAAACAACCATGCTAAAACAGAGTGGATACAACGTTCTTTCGGCGGGAACACCTGAACTCGCGCAGAAAATAGTAAAAGAACACTCCGGTCTAATTCATCTTTTATTGACAGACGTCGTGATGCCAGAGATGAACGGAAAAGACCTGTCGGACAAATTACTCGCCATTCTGCCCGACATGGGTGTTCTTTATATGTCCGGATATCCCGCGGATATTATCGCTTCTGAAAAGATTATCGACGGCACAATCAACTTTCTGCAGAAGCCTTTTTCTATGCAAGTATTGACCGATAAGGTACGAGAAGTTCTGAATAGCAAAAAGCCCCGTCCCACTGGCTGAAATGACCGACCGCACACTTCTATTCAAATTCGCGATTCAAACTATGCGTCTCTCACTATTGATCGTCAATAGTGGCCTATATTACGATAACTTCCTATGTCTAGCGCATATCGCTGAACCGACTATTAAGACCCACCATGACCATTCTGCGTTGGCAAGACATACTCGTCCGCGACTAGATTTTTGGATCTCATCGCTATTACCTCATCGCCATGACCTCATTGAAGGATGACTTTAAGCGTCTTAAAGAACTTCACTATCATTCAAAAAAACTTTGAAATTAACCCGGTTACCTCTAATGCGCCCGATGCGGACAATCATCCAAAAAAAAGCGTCTGCACGTGTCTTAACAACAAAAATGGAAATTAGATTGTCTGTGACAGGGCGGACCTTTTACAATAGTCAATTTGAAAAATCAGATTGAGTGAGTCGTAAAGCGATGAAAGTTGTCACAATCACAAAAGAGCCGGTCGAGCTCTACAAAATATTGAAATTTGAAGGTTTAGTTTCAAGTGGTGCCGAAGCCAAAATATCAATAGCTGAAGGCCTTGTCGAAGTGAATGGAACCATTGAGCTTCGAAAACGCCGAAAGATAATTTCCGGGGATACCATTAAATTTGACAACGAGCACTTTAAAATACAATTTCCCTAAGTCAACACGCTCCCTATTTTCAACAAACCATGTTCAACAAACCATGTTCAACAAACCATGTTCAACAAACTAAGGCCAACAAACCATGTCCAACAAACCATGGCCAACAAACTATCTTCAGCAAACTGTAGCCAACAAGCTGTTGCTTTTCAAAAAAAGATCATCAACAACTTTTATAGAGAGATATTATTATGGATGTAACCCTCGAGCTGATTAAGGAAAGCGACATTGAAGCGCTCTACCCTTTAGGAAACGATAAAGATGTTAGCTGGATGTCTGGCGGTGGCCTAACTTACCCTCTAACCTACGAGGAATTTCGCACCAAGAAAACAATTACCTTATCCGTTGCGATTGGCGAATTGGAAACCTATGTCATTCGATGGGGTAACAAACCCGTTGGATCGATCGGCTATTTTAGACGAGAAATCGATAACCCGCTGGAAATCGGTTATTGGATAGGGAAGGAATACTGGGGCATGGGTATCGTCAGCAAAGCTCTGAAATTGGCTTTAGACGCAATGCGAAAGAGTGGCATACAGGGAAAACTCATTGCCACAACCATGGCAGACAATATAGGTTCCCAGCACATTCTATTGAAATGCGGATTCTTTGAAACGGGGACAGAAGTTTTCCCATCGCTGGCTCGTGGGATGGATGTTAAAGGCGTCCATTTCGCCCTTGAATTGTAGTATGAAAGCTACCCTGCTTCCCAGTTATTCATAGGGTCCGCGGCGCTTATTGCCAATCATCTATCACCTATCACTTAACAGGCACCACGATTCGATATCTGCACTGACATTTGCAGTAGTATAAAGTCGGCGACTGTCCGAGCCAACGCCAATGAAAATCCGGGTATTAATGAGCAATGACTAGCCTTCAATAATCGACTCTATCCGGGTAAATGTTCGCGGCCGATAAATATCTGCCCGTCGACCAGCAAAGCCGGGGCGTCAACGATGCCCGATTCTTCAGCTTCATGCTGCCACCGTTCTAATTGCACTAAGTCTGGCGTCGCTATAGGCATATTTAAGAGAAGCCCAGGTTTTTTCACTGCGGTTTTTAGATTCGACCACCTTGCCATTAACTTTTTTTGCAGAACCCAAATAACTGGGAATATCCAAAGTAAGAGGTCGCCAGTCAAACTGGATTCCCAGACACTTTTCAAGCGCCAGCGTCGGTTTAATAGCCACAAATGCATAAGGACTTTTGACATCAACATAGACAATCACCGGTGAGTCACTTTCTAATGCCTGGAGTTTTTTCATGATCAACTGTTCACTGTTATGTAGATAGACTTACTAGTCCGCATCCAGAAACAAATAAACACCGTCATTGCGAGCGTCAGCGCGGCAATCTCATCCAGCATTGGCGCTGCCGGTAAGAGATTGCCGCGTCGAGACGTCGAACCGTTCGCTCGCAACGACAGCTTGGAAAAACACCTACTTCTGGATAAGCACTAACTAGTGCCTATCCATAAACTAACAAGCTCAGTCATTGCGAGCGTTAGCGCGGCAATCTCATCCAGCATTGGCGCGGGCTGCGGGAGATTGCCGCGTCGAGACGTCGAACCGTTCGCTCGCAATGACATCGTTGAAAACACCCATTTCTGGATGGGCACTAACTAGTGTTCGTCCAGGGATGTTGGTTTTGCTTATCCTGCCTGAATATCAAGAGCAACTGCCTGCACCGCATCTAACACCCGTAATAGATTACCACTCCACAACTGCTCTATCGCGTCTTCACTATATCCTCGTTTAACCAGCTCCAAGGTGACATTAAAGGTTTCTGAAGCATCATTCCAACCGCGAACGCCACCACCGCCATCAAAGTCCGAACTGATACCCACGTGCTCAATTCCAATCAAATTCACCATATAATCTATATGATCGACAAAATCAGAAACATCCACCTGCGCAATTGTATCGCCGATTGCTTCCACTTTTTCCTTTGACGTCTGGGCGATTTCTCGATAATTTTTCATATACCCAACACGCTCTTCTTCTGGCAACTGTCGAACGTCGCTCCATTCAAGCCACTCGATGCCCTTCTCCAGTGCGGCCACCTTATAGATTGCAGTTACCGCATCTCGATATTTTTTGCTTTTATCGCTGTTAATATACGACCGAAAAGCGACAGTCTGTACGACGCCACCGTTAGCCTTGAGCGCCATGAGTTCCTCGTCATCGAGATTACGACTATGATTATTCATCGTTCGACTCGCCGAATGAGATGCTATGACGGGTGCTTCCGATAACTCGATCATTTCAAGATTTGCCGCTTTAGACGGATGTGATAAATCGATCATAATACCCAAGCGATTCATTTCCTTCAGTGCGCTTCGCCCTAAATCACTCAAACCATTGTGTAACCACTTTTGTTCCTCATCACCGGTATTAGAATCGCTTAATTGACTATGCCCGTTATGTGCCAAAGACATATATCGCGCACCCAGTTTGTAGAAGTTTTCAACATTTTTTATATCCGTGCCAACAGGGTAGGCATTCTCGACGCCAATCATGGCCACTTTTTTTCCGCTTTGGTGTATACGACGCACATCGTCAGAACTCAACGCTAATTCAATCTTATCCGGAGCGATTGTGTTTACCAGCCGATGAATCGCGTCAAATTTGGCCATCGCATTTTCATAGGCTTTGAGGTAACCCGCTTCGGTCAAAGGTCCCTGTCCGGTATAAACGATAAACCAGGAAACATCTAAACCCCCTTCGATCATTTTTGGTAAATTCACTTGGTTGGGCAAGCGCATGGTGTAATTTTTTTCATCCAAAAAATTATCTATATTAATATCGTTATGGGTATCGAGCACGATTACCCTTTCATGAATGGCTTTAGCCTTAGCAATTAAGTCCATCGCAGAATTTGAATCTGGGTTTGAATCCGAGCTTGAATCCGGAGAATCGGCTGTTTTTACTGATGCCTGATCGATACCACGACCACTATCCTGTTCGTAAGTACTACATGATGGTGTGAAAATTGAAACGGCAAAAACAAAAAGGGACGTCGTTACTAATGTTGTTCTGGCTAGCATAGTTTTTTCCTAAACTCGTCATATTGTTGTTTGGTTGTGGGATTTGGGATTATGGATTTGGTTTTCGATCTAGCGGAAACCACATAAACCGTGCAGCCCGGAATCTTGTTTGGCAGGCTATACCCAATAGATCTGTAGTAAATAGTTCTGTAGGAAATAGCTCTGCAGTAGAAAGCTCTGCATAAAAAGGTCTGCCTCGCACTTCGATCAACGCCTTAGCGCCGGGTTTTTTGAGCTAGGAAGATCGTATGCCGACTGCCCTTACCCGGACGAGCTCGCACGGTCCGCACATCGACCTTAAAGCCAATCTTTTTCAATCTTATCGTAAACATGGAATCCGGGCCTGCCGACCATACAGCGAGAATGCCTTCAGGTCGGAGGGTATGAAAAATGTCTTCCAATCCTTCCAGTGAATAAAGCCACTGATTGTCGGAATGAGTTAAACCTTCAGGCCCATTATCTACGTCGAGAAGAATGGCGTCGAATCGCAATTTGTCACCGATCAGCAGCTCTTTAACATCTCCTAAATGGATTTGCGTTCGTGGGTCTTGCAAAGGCTGTCCGGCACATTCTCCTAACGGCCCCCTATTCCATTCTACGACGTCCGGTATCAGTTCGGCTACGGTAACTCGAGCATTTTCCGGAACGGTTCGAAGAGCGGCGGCCAGTGTAAAACCCATCCCTAAGCCCCCAACTAATACGCGAGCATCGTCGACAGACTCTAGCCGGCCACAGCCTAACTCCGCGAGAGCCACTTCCGACCCATACGCGCGACTGTTCATAAGATCGCCTCCGACCCCCGATATACGAATGGAAAACTCGTCTCCTCGCTGCGATAGAGTTAGTTCCGCATCGCTATTGGGAATGTTGGTTCTGCCTAATTTTGTCCAGCGGTTCATAATACCTCGGCGTCGAAACGCGCTATTGACCTGCTAATGGGTTGAGACACAAGGTCGTCCTTTTTTTGGTTAAACACTTTAGCACAGAAAACCAATTAACTGCTTCTCGCAGGACAGTACGAACTACTGCCAATCCGTTTCAAAAAAGCACTCGTAATCCACTGCCACACCTCCGGCAATCCGCTAGTACTCCATTAGGCCACCACAACACTCGTCGTACTACCTGTCCGGCTCGAATGAACATCTAATCTCACGTTAATCCTTTCCTTCAACTCGGGCACGTGAGAGATAATGCCTATCATGCGACCAGACGATTGCAAATCGATCAGTGTATTTACGGCTAAGTCGAGAGACTCTGGATCGAGGCTGCCAAAGCCTTCGTCGACAAACAGCGTATCAAGTTTAATACCCCCGGCGTAGGCCTGCACCACATCGGAGAGACCGAGCGCGAGTGATAACGCCGCCATAAAACTCTCACCACCCGACAGCGTTGCGACGGGGCGTTGTTTACCGTTATAGGCGTCTTCAACCATTAATTCCAAGCCTGACGCACCGGCACCCTTGCCCTTTTCCCGCTGGCGATATAATTCATAACGTCCTTTACTCATCATTTTCAAACGCTGACTCGCCTGTACCAGCACGTCGTCCAATAAAACACTCAGGACAAATCGCTGTAAACTAACTCGATCGCCAGTTTTGCCGTTCGCTACATCCGATAAGGTACCAATAATCGCATATTGATCTTCCATGATTTTTGCCGACTGCTTTGCCTCATTCAATTTTGTTTTGACATCGACGAGTTTGCTGACCCGTTTATCAAGGTCGGCGTGATTTGTCTCGGCGAGAGAAAATGCCTCGGCGCTCTTCTGTTCGCGTTCGATAAAGGCGGTCAATTCCGGATTTACGCACTCAGCTAACATGACCTTCAAATGATTTACCGAGCCTTGAGCTTCGGCTACAGCGGTTTCAAAACCTCGTATCGTCTCCTGCAAAGCGGTGATTTGATCATCAGCTCGTATAGCCAAAAGGTATGCTTGTTGCTCTGTGAAAACACTACTGGTCATCACCAGCTGCCAAGCCATTTCCGCGGCAAGGGAATGCTGTTCGGCATCGGTTGTTGCTTGCGCGGCATTACGTAAATTTGCCTTCACTTCTTCATTTTGGAGCTTCGCTTCTTCATGTTTCTTTAAAGTCTCTTTTATAGAATTCTGCAGGAGGCCTAAGTCCCTATCTAAATTACTGATAGCGTTAGACAACACTCCCTCGGTACGATAGGCCACAGGGATTTCAGCTTCGGCAGTCACAAACGCCTGATTGGCAATCGCCAACGCTGTTACAGCGTTGGTCGTAGCACTCTCAACCGTTTTTACCGCGGCACTTAATGCCTCTGTGCTGACAGTTAGTTCACCAAAACTTTGTTGTAAGGTCTGTTCGTGAGCGCTTAGCGCCTCCAGACCGGCGACTGTTTTCTGTTGTGACGACAACATTGCCCCCAACTCTTCCAGACTTTGTAATGCCGCTTCGCCCAGAGTCACTTTTCGATCCGATACGTCAGCCAGTAAATGCTGTTCTGTCGCGGAAAAAGCAGCCAGCGTTTTTTCGATGGCCAACTGCGTTTGTCGGGCGACTACCACCGCATCCTTCGCAGCTGCCCGCTGATTTTCATCGGGGATATTACTCGTCCAGGCGGCTGGCTCTGGGTGCTGCTCATTCCCGCAGACAGAACAGGGAACTCCGTCTTCCAGATCCCGAGCCAGAAGCGCTGCTTGTCCTCTATGCCAGTTTAAATCCATTTGTTTTTCTGCCTTTTCATGATAACAACATTTATCGACAGCTTTCGAAAGAGCCGCTTTCTGTTGCTTCAAGTTTTTTTGACAGACTCCGAGCTCTTGCTCTTTTTCGTGCAAATCCCGGCGCAACGTAAGTCGGTCTTGCAATCGACTCAGGGTTGTTTGTTCAGCTCCAAGACATTTCAATTTGTCCGCGACACTAGCCAGTTCACTGCGGGTATCACCGAGCGTTTTTTCGGCCATCTCCAAGGCTTTACTTTGTTGCTGATGTAGGGATTTTACGCGTTCAACTTCCCTCGTTTGTGTAACTACCTGGCGCCTGGCATCGTCCAAAGTGACAACCCGATCCAGATACGCCGTCAATATCAATTTCTGTGACCGATAACCCTCAACTTCTGGCTCTTTACCTTGCGCAGAGTCTGCTGCGATTTTGCTGTTCACCAACCGATCAGCACTAGTCGCTGCACTTTCCTGTGCATTATTCAGTTTCACTACACACTGAGCGAGCTGATCTTTCGTTCGCTGAAACTGATCGTACTCTGGTTTAATTTTAATCGCCTCGCGCGCATTCGACAGTTCAATTCGACTGTGCCTGATAACAGACTCTTTGGTCAGCAGATCGGCCAGCCGTATTTCTTCAATGACCAAACGGTCAAAGTCTGCGGCGAGCTTTTGGGCGGCGATAGTTTCCTTTTTTGCTCGATTTAAGTTGTTCACTGCGGTGGTTTTGGCGGTCAAAGCGACGGACAACGACGATTGTTGAATTTCAAGTTCGCTCTCCATCGCGTCTTCGTCTGTTAAATCTGCGCTCCCCAATATTCCTTTTTGTTGATTTCGAAGCGCTTCCAATTCTTGCCGGAGAGCGGCAGATTTATCTTTGAGAGTTGACTCAATACGTCGATACATCTGTGTTTGAAAAAGCTGGCTGAAGACTTTTTCACGATCTGCAGAATCTGCCATTAACAAACGTCGGAATTCTCCCTGCGGTAAAACCATTACCTGACGGAACTGTTCAACATTCAGCCCAGTCATCGTCTCAATGGCTTTAGTGGCTTCTGTCACTTTAGCGGCCACCATCAACGACTCATCTCCGTCGGTCAAAACCTGGTAAAGTGCTGCCTTAGCACTGTGCTTGGTAAAGCCGTCACCTCTGACTTTCGGACGCTGCTGATCGGGCTCCCGCTCTATCCGATACACATTGCCCTTTAGCTCGAACAGTAATTCAACTTTAGCAATGCTGTCCACGTCGGCATAATCACAACGCATTTGCGCCGCCTGGCGTTCATCGCCGGTGGTTCTGCCATAAAGCGCAAAGCAAATTCCGTCCAAAATAGTCGTTTTGCCCGACCCGGTTGCACCATTAATGAGAAATAGCGGCTTGTCCCCCAGCTTATCGAAAGCAATCACTTCCGTTTTTGCAAACGGTCCAAAAGCGGTCATGGTCAGCTTTATTGGTTTCATGGTTTACGCCTCGCCGTGGCGCAGGATCGTAACAATGTCTTCCAGTACCTTATCTTGATCGGAACTTAACTCGCCGCCGGTTACCTGTTGATAAAAATCATTGAACATCGCTATTTCATTTTTCCTTAAATGCTCCTGACTCGTCGTCAGCAGTTCATTTGCCGCGTCCAGTCCCGGACGCTCGAGGTGTAATACATTCGTATAAACTTCCCTCAATTTACCCATGACATCCAAAATCGCGTGTTTGTCCAGCAGCCGCACGAGAATATAATCGTCGGCATTGGGATCAGATTTTCCATTGGAGAGAATCTCCTCAAGGTGTCCCTCTACCGATCGCATATTACGGCGCGGGATCAGCGGAATTTTATTGATGAGGCAAGCACCTACGGCATCCATATCGACGATGGTCACCGATTTGGTGTGGCGTTCCTCTGAAAAGGAATATTTTAGAATCGATCCTGAATAACGAATATGCTCGTCCCCTTTATATTGCGGTCCATGTAAATGTCCAAGTGCTGTGTAACTAAAGGGTTTGAAATGTTGCGCAGAAACACGATCGGCGCCACCGACCGAAAGAGGACGTTCTGACTCACTTTCGTCGCCGCCGTCAAGGAAACAGTGACTCAACACGACCGTTCGAACATCTCTGCCTTTTTTGTTGTGCTGCTGAATTTGCTCAGAGAGAAAAGCCATCGCCTCGTCGTGACCACTGACATCAACCTTAAAACAATCTCTTACGGTTGCTGGCTCGACATACGGAATACCGTAAAAAGCAACATCACCGTGTTCATCCTTTAGTACTACTGGTTCAAATTCACTCTTTAACGGCCCGACAATATACAATCCCGCTCCACCCAACTGGCGCGCTCCAAAACCCAAACGCTCCGGGCTATCATGGTTTCCAGATATCATAATGACCGGCAAATGCAGGTCATAACATAATCGATGCAGAACATCATCCAACAGAGTAACCGCACTCGCAGGCGGCACGGCCCGATCGTAGATATCACCCGCAATAACGATTGCATCCACTTTTTGTTCAGCGGCTATAGCAACTAACTGATCGAGCACAAAGGCTTGATCATCCAAAAGAGACACATTGTGGAATTGGCGACCAATATGCCAATCGGATGTATGTAAAATTTTCATTGCGGGATACGTACTCCGACGATACTTGCATTAATAATGATTAAAGTTGGCGTAAGGCATATTGGGGGTAAGACCTATTCGCAGTAAAATCTGTTCACAGCAAGACTCATTACCTGAAAAAAATGGCGACGAAAAGTCTCTATTTCGCAGAACCATTCGCCGTTTACAGCGATAAGAAAAACGACATTCATATAGGGCGTCAAGAGAGCGTGCTACGGGGCGTCGCAGACGTCAAAACGGGCCGTCACAACAGAACGTACAGGAGAATCCCCACACAATACATCTATCAATCATATATTTTTGTGATGAGAGGCCAGTGCACAGACGTTGACCTATAGATTCTTCAGCCAGATAGGAATAACAGTGGACTTTGAAAAAATCCGCTAAGCCGTGTTGATCATCCGATAATAAAACGGCCACCCCCACTCGTGCTCAGAGCGATTGATAGCGAAGTGATCTAAAGATCAAACCTGTTTCTCAAAAATCGGGCGATGCCATCTTCGTCGTGATGCCCTATAACTGCCGTCGCTACTGCCTTAATTTCGTCCTTGGCATTTTCAGGTGCATAGGATTCATCCGCCTGACGAAACATACTCATATCGTTATCGCTATCTCCAAAACACAACACCCGAGTCGCGCCAAGCTCTTCTTTCAAGACCGATACCGCACTACCCTTACTGCCATCACTGTGATGAACATCAACCCAACACAAATTTTTGTCTTCAATCGCCATACCTTTATAGGCAACCAGATTAGATTCGGCATCGACCATAGTCGTTACCGGCTCGATAGCTTCACTGGGACCCAATGCACTAATATTCGTAATTCTGGCATCGCCTGGAAGTTCTGCAACCGGTAAAACCGGCAGTCCCCGCTCCTGCCCCAGCATAGTCGCCAAGCGCCGCTCAGTATCATTCCGTAACGGTGGATGATAAACGGCGTGCCGATTACCCTTTTCTAGGGTGAAAATAAACGGAGAAACCTCACGTTCCATAAAAGCCGTTAACACGTGCCTTATTTCGGACTCAGTTAACAAGTACTTGTGACTGTACGCTACCTTTTCCGGGTTCCAGATAACAACCCCGTTCTTAAATATCTGGGGCAGTACAAACCCGTGACCTTCTAACAGATCACGGGCAGTATGAAGAGTTCGACCCGTAGCAACGGTATATAAGATGCCTCGTTTTCGCAATAAACGCAGCGTACCGCGGGTAAAATCAGAAATTTCCGAGCCTTTGTTTAACAAAGTCCCATCGAGGTCAAAAACAACTAGATCCATACTTAAATGCTCAAATTTTAAAGACGCCACATTCCCGGGCCATAGCCCAGACCTAAACCCAAGCGATCGACTCGGAAAGTGAGATATTCTACACCTGAAGCGTTCAAATTGGGACTCGATAATTCCCCACAAAGGAAAATTTATCCGTGTCTCCTATCCGTTTGAATTAATCAACGCAAGCGCAAGTTTTCGTGGCAACGGACAACGCATCTCAATATAATGGCGCTTCACTTTATTCAATACTCCGCAAGGCTTACATACGAAATGATAACTGATATCGATTGGACTCTCACTGGTGACAAAGCCGCCGGGGACCACCTAACGCACTTTTCCGAATGCCATGAAGTCAATGAAAATGAGATAAACGAATACCTGAACCTGGTTCTGGACCGAGCCATTGGCATCATAGCGCAAAGTATTCACGATGATGCGCGCTACCTGCTCTTTACCTGGAATAGCGAAACGTCGACTCTGGATATCGTCAGCACCGACGATCAAAAAAGCCACGATGCCAGCGAAAGCGTCAAGCTACGAATTCAACACTGGCAAGAAAGCCCTAAGCTAACTGCAGAAGAGCAAACGGAGAACATTCACTACTGGATAAAGGACTACCTTACCACCAGCTCCGAATTTCTACACTTCTCTCTAATTGCCATGTTTTCTTGTGGAGACAGAGCAAAAACTCAATTATTGTAGTCAATTTTTTAGTCGAAACGCCTTAGACGATACTTTGTAGACGAAACAGCTGTGCTCAAAACACTGTAGTCAAAACGCTTGTACCCAAAACCTGCTACTCAAACACCTGTACTCGAAGCACTGTTGCCAAGACCCTGAACTTAAAACCCTGCACACAAAACCCAGAAATAGAAACACGGCGCTCAATACACAATACTCATAACACTAAAGCCAAAATCTTGGTGTCAGAATAATGCCGAGTTCAGACGCCTTTTTCCGTAAGCACGGTACCGTTAAACCGAATTCCCAGCCAGCCATCGAGAATGAAATTACGGATATTTGCGTGATCGTCACCCGCAGGATTCCCCATAACGTCGTCGCGGTAATAGGCACCAAACAGTGACAGAGTTTCAATTTCACTTAAGGCGTTCAATTGCGCAAAATAGAATATTTTGCAAGACCCTTCGTTGGTACCGGCGTCGTTGACAATATCTCCGTTGAGGAACACGGTAGGCACGTAATCGTAATCCTCGTTTATCAGTGTCATAACATCTTCAAATTCGACAGAATCGGGCGCGCTGCGAACTTGATTGATTAATTCTCTATTAGTCATATTTGATCCAAAAATGAAAGCGGGTGGATTGCAGTGGAAACGTTAGCGATGATGTTGCCGTTAGATAAAAACAGGCCTGTGGTCAGATTGTCACAAAGTACTGGCTCGTACCCATACAGAATGAGCTCATTTCCTGTGGGTCGGGTTTATTGTGATGTAAACACCCGACATGAACAGCGACGACAAGACCCGGATTGTCTAATTAGTGCCTATCCATAAACTAACAAGCTCAGTCATTGCGAGCGTTAGCGCGGCAATCTCATCCAGCATTGGCG
>ENA-OSET01003411-OSET01003411.1-sediment-metagenome-genome-assembly--contig:-NODE-3411-length-14610-cov-72.557421_pt1 | contig 14610 bp, 12 predicted proteins | sample MGYA00237882_ERZ534229 | MGnify/ENA primary metagenome ERZ534229 (study PRJEB26408, sample SAMN06266212) | sediment metagenome | isolation source: Hudson Canyon methane seep mesocosm | place... | reverse complement strand
AGCTCGATAGTGAAAATGATTTTTACGCATACTTTTAATTTGGGAAAGACATGTAGTTTTCGTTGGGAAAAAGAAGCCGCTTATGAAATTCTTCATTTTGGAAAATGGATATTTTTAGGTTCTATTTTAGGGTTTTTGCTAAGTCAAGGTGACCGCTTATTAATTGGGCTCTGGGTAAGTCCAGAAGTTATGGGAATCTACAGTATTGCTTTTTTCTTAGCAATGGCATTGAAAGATCTGATGAAAAAGGTCATCTCTTCAGTGTTTTACCCAATGTTAAGTGAAGTGGCAAGAGATAATCCAAACCAGCTTAAAGAAACTTATTATAAGATACGTGCCAAAGTTGATATGATTACGATGTTTTCAGCTGGGATAATGGCGAGTATGGGACGTCCTATAATTGAACTGCTTTATGATGATAGGTATATCGAAGCAGGATGGATGCTGGAAGTACTCTCATTCTCTATTGTATTTGTTGGGTATAGTATAGCTGGAGTATGTTTGATGGCTAAAGGTAATGTAAAAAGTACAGTATGGTTAATTTTTACAGCGACAGCTTTTTTATATATTAGTTTACCAGTTGCTTATGCTTTTTATGGGCTGTATGGAGCGGTTGTAATGACTTCATTGAATTATATTATTGATATTCCTAGTACATTTTATATGCTGAGGAAAAACAAATTACTTGATATAAGGAAAGAGTTTCGAATGGTACCTATTTTAATAATTTCATATTATTTAGGTTTATATTTACTAGATTTTATGAAAATTCGAGAGTTTATATGGTGAGTAATTATTTAGTGTCTGTTTTATTGCCTGTTTATAACGCAGCTGATTATTTAACTAAGGCAATTGATAGTATTTTAAATCAAACCTTTACTGATTTTGAATTCATTATTATTAATGATGGATCAACGGATGGAAGTTTAAAAATACTCGAAGACTATGCTCGGCAGGATGCACGTATTAGGTTAGTAAATAGAGAAAATAAAGGCTTAATTAAAACATTAAATGAAGGTCTTAGATTAGCTACAGGAAAGTATATTGCTCGAATGGACCAAGATGATATAAGTTTACCTCCAAGGTTTGAAAGGCAAGTTGAGTACTTAAGAGGGCATGTTGAGTGTGTGGCGGTAGGTGTTCTATCTCAATTTATTGATTTCGAAGGTGATTTAATTTCTCCCATGGGAAGTTTGATTCTTCATGAGGAAATAGATAGCGCACATATGAAGGGAAAGGGGGGGGCGATGGTTCATCCTTCTGTAATGATCCGAAGAGATGCAATGATAGCCGTGGGAGGATACTCGGAAAAATATCCAAATGCGGAGGATTTAGATTTTTGGTTGCGTTTAGCGGAGTATGGGAAGCTCGCGAACATAACGGAAAGGTTGTTTTTGTATAGGCAGCATTTAGAGAGCATTGGATACCTCCAAAGGCTCAGTCAAATTGATAGTGCAAAAAAAGCAGTAGTAGATGCTTGTTTTAGGCGTGGAATCGTTATCGATCAATCATTGTTGTGTGATGTAGATGAGAAAATACCTTCAGTTTCTGATGTTTATATTAAATGGGGGTGGTGGGCTCTAAAAGGAGGGAATACGTTAACAGCTAGAAAATATGCAAAAAAAGCTATGCTATCCAGTCCTTTTAAATGCGAAGCCTGGAAATTATTGGCCTGTAGTTTGAGGGGGTATTAGGTGAAAATTACGTTTATTGTTCCAACATTGGATGTTAGTGGTGGATTAAGAGTTGTATCCATTTATGCGCGGCTTCTTGCTGAAAAAGGACATATTGTAACGGTTGCTGCTCCTAAGGATAAGGTGCCGTCCTTTAAGCAGCGTATAAAACACGCTATTAAATGGAAAGGTTATCAGTATAAAAGTCATTTTAATACAGAGTATTTCAATAATGTAAATTATAATGTTGTTGTAACCAATAAAGTTGAATCAGTTTTAGCAAAAGATGTTCCTGATGCCGATGTGGTAATTGCAACATGGTGGTTAACTGCCGAATGGATAAATAAATTGCCTAAGTCTAAAGGTGAAAAGGTATATTTTATTCAAGGATATGAAACCTATGAGCATTTACAAAAAGAAAGAGTGAAAAAAACTTATAGACTCCCATTTTATAAAATTACAATTGCCAAGTGGTTAGTTTCAATTATGCAGCATGAGTATAATGATGATAATGTGAAATTAGTGCCGAATAGTGTGGAACAAGAACTGTTTCATACGGACAAAAGGGCAAAGCAGGTTAGGCCTACAGTGGGTTTCTTATTTTCAGATAATGAGCTTAAAGGTGTTACTGACGCTTTAAAGGTTATTGATAATTTAAAGGGTAAAATACCTAATTTAAGAGTGATTTCATTTGGTGCACACGCGCCAGATAGAATTAAATTGCCAGAGTATATTGAGTTAAGTATTAACCCTAAGCAAGATAATATCCGTCTATTGTATCAACAGTGTGATCTCTGGTTATGTTGTAGTTTGATTGAAGGCTTTGGCTTAACCATTCTGGAAGCAATGGCTTGCCGTACGCCATGTGTTTCTACCAAATGCGGAGGTCCTGAGGATATTATTACGGAAAATGAGAATGGATTTCTTTGTGATGTAGCGGATATTGCTATGCTAACAGAACTGTCTTATAAGGTTCTTAGTTTTGACGCTCCGACATGGAGCGATTTTTCTAGTCAAGCACAAGAGAGTGCGAATGCGTATTCATGGGATGATGCCACTAACTTATTTGAAGAAGCATTATTTGGAACTATAAGAAAAATTTAATAAATATTGAAGAATATGAGAAAAAAAATTATTAATCTTTGTTATAACGAGTGGGTTAAAGGTGGTATTAGTCTCGATGTTGATATTATATCGGATATTTTAATTAAGGCAGGATTTATAGTATATTTTAATGGCCATAATATTAGATTTAAAGATGTTAAAAAGATATATAAGGTACTCCCTAAGTTGTCTAAAGCTAGTTCACTTGCAATATCCTGTCTCGGAATTAAAAAGTTTTTAGTCAATATACACTTAGAGGTTATTAAAGAAAGTGATATTAGGTTGGCAGAAAAAAATATTATGATTGCTAACCTGGAATGGTTGCGAGACCGTTCTTATGATTTATTACCTAAAATGGACTTGTTTTTTTGTAAAACTAACAATGCTAAACAGTTCTTTGATAAAAAAGGAATGTCGGCAGTTTATATAAGCTTTTCAAGCATTAGCCCTTGGAATGATGCCTATAAGCAGAAAGAGAATGTATTTATACATATCGCTGGAAGCAGTGTAGTAAAAGGTACTGACGCTCTTGCCAAGCTATGGTCAAGGCATCCTGAATGGCCTAAGCTAACGATAATTGCTAGGCCTATAAAACACCTAGAAATGCTGCAGGCGCATAATCTGGAGATCATCGGTGGCTTTATGGAGCGGGAAAAATTAAAGCAATTACAGAATGAAGCTGAAGTTCATTTATGCCCATCAGAAGCTGAAGGCTTTGGGCATTATATTTGTGAGGCATTGAGCTGTGGAGCAATTGTTGTCACTGTTGATGGGGAGCCAATGAATGAGTTAGTTCAGCCAGATAGGGGAGTGTTAGTCAATTTTGACTCTACTGAACCAATGTATCACGGAAGTAAGTTCACTTTTGATAGTTATGATTTTGAACGAAAAATTGAGAGAATACTTTCTATGACGAACACTGAAAAAGACCAGATGAAATTAAGTGCAAAAAAATGGTTTGATGACAATGATTCTTTTTTTAAGAAGGTATTGATTACTGAGATAGAAAAATGTATTTCACACGGAAGATAAGGTAGGTATTCAGAGTTCCCTTAGAGGTTTCAATAATTCTCCATCCTTGATAGCAATTATCAATGGCTTGAAGTTATTTGTAGCCGAAATCTTAATTTTTAGTAGGGGGCTTTGAATATTTACAAGTTAAGTGTTGTATGGGTACTTCTAATTTTCCATATTTAGGTATAAAATTTTATTTACGAGGAATGTATGAGCATTAAGGTTTCTGTTGTTATTCCATGCTTTAATGGGGATAAGTATCTTCAATATACAATTGAAAGTGTTTTAAACCAAACTCGGACGGTTAATGAAATTATTGTGGTAGATGATGGCTCAAGTGACTCTACGAAACAAATTGCGACTTCATTTCCTGATGTAACTTATTTATACCACGAAAATAAAGGTGTCTCTTTTTCACGCAACAGAGGGTTTAGAGAGAGTGTTGGTGAATATGTTGTTTTTTTGGATGCTGATGATTTATTACCACGAAATAGAATTGAAGATGATTGTCGATTTCTAGATAAGCATTCCGATATAGGTTATGTGTTTGGTTGGTTTGATGTGATTGACCAGAATGGTGATATAAAGGATAGAACTCACGGTGAAAACATTGTTGAGGCTGGGTATCATACTATTTTAGAAGGAAAGGCAACAGTACCTCCCGGCGCAGTGACATTTCGTAGTAAAAATCTAAGGCAATTGAATGATGTGTTTGATGTGAATGTGCGTGCCGCAGAAGATTTCGACCTTTATCTGCGATTTTCACGTTTATTTCCAATTTATTGTCTTAATCATACAGCTCTTCTTTATCGGAGGCACCAGAATAATTTCTCAAGCTATAATGGCGGAATTGATACATTAAAAAGCATGCTTTTGCGTCTGGATGCGCAAGAGGAGTATGTAACAAAGCATGCTCATTTACTTCGATCGCTGAGGGATGGCCGGAGCCATTGGAAGGAGTTGTTAGGGCCAAGATGTGTTGGTCAGCTTGTAATGGCATTTAAAGCGAAAGAATGGAAAATAGGATATAGAGTATTTATTTTCTTGGTTAAATATTGTCCGTATATATTTATGAAATCTATTTTTCAAAGAGTACTTAAGCGACTCTAATGCTAGATTGTGAATAAGGTTTAGAAACCGAATTTCTGTTAAATATATTATATAGGTCAAGAATATGAAGTATCGTGTCTTAGCATATTTTCCAAATCATTTAAAAAATCATGGGATTGGCCGTGCTGCATTTTCAATTGTGAATGCAATGAACTCTAGTGAATTAGAGTGTTTATTGTATCTTCCTTCCGTTAATAAAGGAGTTAAGGGTAAGGTTTTAAAGGTAACAATACCGTCAATCATTAGTAGAGTATTATATAAAATAGTATCTCCTATTAAAGTTAGAGTTATTTCTGAATTAATATTTTTTATGCATATTCGGAAGGGAGATATTATTTATCTCTGGCCTGGTTTTTCTATGAGTTTATTTCATAAAATAAAGGAAAAAGGTAATATTGTTGTTGTGGAAAATATTAATTGTCACCAAAAAGTAAGTAAGAGAATTTTAGATGAAGAAGCTAATAATTTAAATGTTAGCGATACGCATACTATTACTGAATTAAGTATTGATACTGAAATTGAAACTCTTAAGCTGTGTGACTATGTATTTAGCCCTAGCCCATCGGTTACTCGTTCTTTACTGGATTCGCATGTTTTGATTGATAAAATACTAGAATCTAGTTATGGACTTAATGAATCTCAGCAAATTGACCTGACAGAAAAAATAGATGATAAAAGTAAAACGTTAGAATTTATATTCGTTGGTCGTGTGGGGGTTAGAAAGGGGGTTCATTTATTGCTCGAATATTGGTGTGATGCAAATGTTAATGGAATATTAAAGGTTATTGGTAATATTGATGAGTCTATACAAGAATTGATTGAACCGTATAGGCATATTGATAGCATTCAATTTATTGATTTTGTTACTGATATTAGCTCGGTTTATGCTTCTGCAGATGTTTTTATTTTTCCTAGTTTAGAAGAAGGCAGCCCGTTAGTTACATATTTAGCGTTGGGTGCTGGGCTCCCTTGTTTAGTTTCACCTATGGGTGGGCTAGGAGTGGTAACGCACGAGAAAGAAGGTTTTATAATTGATGCGCATGATAAGGTTGCTTGGGTTAAATTATTGCGAAAATTAGCCAACTCTCCTGATATACGAAAATCTCAATCTTTGGCGGCGAGAGAAGCTTCTGATCAATTTTTATGGACAAAGGTTGGTAAGCAAAGGACGGATTTATTATTACAGAAACTAATAAGGGGATAATGTGCGTATTTTAGTTTTAGGGGGAACAGGTTTCATAGGTTCTCACATTGTTGATGGGTTGCTTAAAGAAGGACATTTTGTAAAAGTTCTGGGTCGTAAAAATAAATATATTGAAAATAATGATTCTGGTTTACTCGAGTATGTACAAGCAGATTTTTCTGATTCTTTAGTAATTTTAGAGGCTTTAATTGGAATTGATGCCGTTATTCATTTGATTAGTAGCACAGTACCTAGCACGTCTAATTCAGACCCTATTGCCGATATTCAGTCTAATTTAGTCAATTCAGTTAATTTATTTAAGGCTATGAGGCAGTCAGGCGTAAAACGTATTATGTATTTTTCATCGGGGGGAACTGTTTATGGAAACCCTAAAAAATTGCCTATTTCAGAAAGCCACCCAACACACCCGATTAGCTCTTATGGGATTATAAAATTAGCGATTGAGAATTACCTTTTTATGTATCAAGAGCTGTATGGGTTGGATCCTATTATTTTTCGACTCTCGAACCCCTATGGGCCTAGGCAAGGACATTTAGGTTCGCAGGGAGTAATTGGTACTTTTATGAATCAAATTTTACAGGGTCAACCAATTAAAATTTGGGGCGACGGTTCAGTTATCCGGGATTATATCTATATTGCTGATGTAGTATCTGCTTGCTTGATGGGTTTGAAATTGGAGCAAGGAGGTATATTTAATATAGGAAGTGGCTGTGGTGAATCCTTGCTTAGTATTATTAATACCATTCAAGAATGCACTAAGAGTGAGACCGAAATTATTTTTGAGCCTAGTAGAGGGTTTGATGTTAAAGAGGTTGTTCTGGATATTTCTTTGGCAAAAGAAAAATTATCTTGGGAACCTAAATACTCACTTGAGAGCGGAGTTGGATTGCATTGTGAATGGCTTAAATCTTTAAGCTCCGGTACCCATTCAAGTAATTGAATATAAGATTAATTAATATATCGTGTAATAATTCATTAGAATGAATAAAGCAATTAAAGATATTCGGAATATGTAACTTATGGAAGAAAAAACTGTAATAGGTATTGTTGCTAAAAATTCGTTAGCGTATGTAAAATCTGTTTTTGAAGCATATGAAAATAACTTAGTGGTTGTTTTACTGCGCTCATTAGATGATCAGTCAAGAATAGATATTACAGGCGTTACAAAAAAAAATTACCCGATAGATGAATTTGGCTGGTTCGATTGCAAATATAGTTTTAGCACCTCTAATTCTTTAGCGCAAATTTCATTTACATCAGGAACTGAAGGAGAACCTAAAGGTGTTTTTCTTACTCATAAAGCATTATCTGATGTTACGACTCGTTTAAATACTGTTATGGAAGTTGATTCTTCCATTCGCGAGTATGTAGGCGTTCCAGCTCATTTTTCATTTGGATTGGGGCGTTTTCGTGCTATTTCAACTGTGGGAGGGAAAGCCTTTTTGCCAAAATATGGTTTTAATACTCTAGAGATAAAGGATATGCTTAAGGCTAGGGAGATTAATGCTGTTTCGACAGTGCCTACTTTATGGCGTGTATTATTAAAAAATCAGTCAATTTTTGGTCAAGAGGCTCTGAATTTAAAGTGGATTGAAATAGGAAGTCAATTTATGAGCCGAAAGGAAAAAGAAGAGCTAAAGTATCTTTTTCCAAATGCAGTCATTATTCAACACTATGGATTAACTGAGGCTTCACGTACCACTTTTTTAAGGATTGACTTGAAAAATGGAGATTTATTGGATTCAGTTGGAACTGTTTTGGGAAATACTGAACTCAAAATATCTAAGTTGGGACATATTTGTATTCGTGGTGATAATGTTGCTAGTCAACTGTTAAATAATCAAGAGCTTATTAGTAATGTTAATGAGCTTGGTTGGTTAGAAACCAATGATTTAGGGGAGGTTAGAGATGGCTACCTTTACTATCAAGGTCGTGCTGATGATTTGATTAATTGTAGTGGTATTAAGTTATCGCCTGATGCATTAGAGCAAGATTTATATGAAGCATTAAATATTAATGAAGGAATATCGGTGTCTCGTTACCCAGATGATTTAGTTGGGAATGGAGTATTGGTAGCTAAGAAATCGAGTTTAGAAATTGAATCAAGTTTGGTTTTTAAAACGATTTTAGCAATCCTATTAAATTATGGAATTAATAATAAGAATGTAGTTAAGGTAATGCAGTTAGACTTTTTTCCAGTAACTGGTACAGGGAAAGTACAGAGAAAAGAATTGTTAGAATTGTATGTATCAGGCCGGCACAAAGTATTCGAGTATACGTCATTGGCGAGTGATTATACTTCACCGAGCAATGATTTTGAATTAAGTTTAGTTGTTGCATGGCAAAAGGTACTTAAATTAGATCGAGTAGGAATTACAGATAATTTCTTTAATTTAGGTGGTGATTCTTTGACAACGGTTATGCTCGTTAATGAAATGGAGCAGGCTTCGGGAATTAAATTTGATATTGGCGATATATTTACTAATCCAACTATTGAATTGCTTGTTAAATTTTCGAAAGAAGGTAAACAGGCAATTGCATCAAGTATTGTTCCACTTCAAGAAAAGGGTCATGGAACTCCTTTGTTTTGTATCTGCGGTATTAATATTTATCAAGAGTTAGCTGATAGTTTAGGTACGAGTCAGCCTGTCTATGGTATATATGTGGCCGAAGAGCATACATTTATGGATGCTCTATTGGCAGGTAAATCTAAGGATTTATCTGTAAATTATTTAGCTAAATTATATGCGGAAGCTATTTTAAGGAAGCAAGCTAAAGGACCTTATCAGTTAGCTGGTATTTCATTTGGAGGACTATTGGCGATTGAAACTGCGCGAATTTTGAAGAGAATGGGTGCAGAGGTGTCAATTGTTGTTTTGTTAGATACTATTTTACCAAGTGGGATACAACGCAGTTTTGTGAAGAAATTGAAAAAGGAACTTAGAAAATATTTTAGTTACTTTGAAAAAAAGTTTATTGCTAAAAAAAATAAAAGCCATGAGCATACTAGAATGGCTAAGTTACGTGAGCAAGCTTATAGAAATGCTATGGAATCATTTGATATGGCCGGCGAGTATTATGATGGAGAGGTTGTTTTAATTAAAGCTAAAATACAATATTGGGGTAAAGGCGTTACTTTAAAAAATGATTATGGCTGGGGTGACGTTATTAGTGGTGATATAAAACTACACGATATAGAAGGTGATCACCTGGGAATAATTAAGTCGCCAAATGTGCAAAGCCTAGCGAAACAATTGAAGGCGTACTTAAAAAGCTAAGAACCCTGAATATGTTCTTTTTGCAGTTTTTAGATGGTATTTTAATGTTAAATATATTAGTTGTTATTATTAATTATAAAACTCCAGAATTAGTTATTCAGGCAGTATTGTCAGTTATTCCGCAGTTAGGTGAAGCTGATAAAATTTGTATTGTGGATAATTCTTCTGGTGATAAATCTGTTAGCTATTTATTTGAGTTTATTGAAAAAGAATCTCTTGAAAATAAGGTGAGTTTAATAGCGTCTCCAATTAATGGTGGATTTTCTGCAGGTAATAATATAGGAATTAATTCGGAGGAAGCTGAGTATTATTTATTGTTAAATAGTGATGCATACTTAACTGAGGGGGCGTTACCGCAATTAATTAATGAAATGCATAAAGCAGATGAAGTGGGTATTGTTGTTCCACAACTGACTTGGAGCGATAGTATTCAGCAAACAAGTTGTTTTTATTTGTTAACACCGTTTAATAGCTTTATTCAAAGTGCAAAAACGGGGGTGGTAAGTCAGATGTTTTCACTATTTGGTGGGAATGAAATTGCTATCCCATTAGAAAAGCACCGAACCGTACAAGCAGAGTGGTTGAGTTTTGCGTGCGTTTTGTTAAATAATAAAATGATCAAGGAAATAGGTCTAATGGATGAAGGCTATTTTATGTATTATGAAGATATGGATTATTGTAGAAGGGCATCAAAGCAGGGGTGGACATTAAACTATGCGCATGATGCCAAGGTAGTTCATCTTAATCAGGGTGATTCTAACCATAAGACGATTAAAAGGCTACCTAGGTATTATTTTAATTCAAGAAGTCGGTATTTTCTCAAATATTATGGTCGATCGGGGCTATTAATCTCAAATGTTCTTTGGTCTTTAGGGCGTATTATTTCATTTTGTAGAGAAAAGACTGCTAACAAGTCTCCAGTATTTCACTGCACGATGTTTAAAGATGTTTGGGTCGGTTTTTTTACATCACTAAAAGAAGAAAAACATGGCTAATGTACAAGTTGGTTGCGTGGTAATTGGGCGTAATGAAGGGCAGCGCTTGGTTAAATGTTTAGAATCTCTTGTTAAACAATTGGAATATGTTGTTTATGTGGATTCAGGTTCTACAGATGATAGTTTAGTTGAGGCTGAAAAATTAGGGGTACCTAGTATTTCTCTTGATTTAAGTTTGCCTTTTACTGCTGCTCGCGCTCGTAATGTAGGTGCTGCATATTTATCTCGTCAATATGCTAATTTAGAATACTACCATTTTATAGATGGAGATTGTGAGTTGTCGGATAGTTGGCTAGACTCTGTCGTGAATGTGTTTCAAGTGCGAAAAGAGGTTGCTGTTATTTGTGGTCGGTTGCGAGAAAAAAATCGTAACCAGTCTGTTTATATGCGCTTGTGTGACATGGATTGGTATTGTGCTCCTGGTATTGTTGATTCTTGTGGCGGAATAGCAACTTATCGAAGTGTTGATTTTAATGCGGTGAATGGGTTTAATGCTAGTTTATTGGCAGGAGAAGAGCCTGAGTTATGTAAGCGTATAAGAGAAAATAATAGATTTATTTTGTGTATTGACTCCGAAATGGGGACTCATGATTCTGCAATGATACATTTTTCACAATGGTGGACTCGTTGTGTGAAAGTAGGCTTTGGTTTTATGAGTGGTTCTGAATGGGGGGGATGGTCTAAACAATATAAAAGTGCTATTTTTTGGGGGGCGATATTGCCTATGATTTTAATAATAGCTGCATTTTTTACTACTGGAATTAGTTTGCTTGGTTTTGTTTTATACCCAATACAAGTCTACCGAGTTTATACTCATGTAAAAGGTGATAACTTGAGTCGTTATGATAAATTTTGTTATGCTTTTTTTTGTATCTTATCTAAATTTCCTGAAGCTCAAGGTGCGCTGAGTTTTTATGTGAGTAAAATATTAAAGAAAAATAAGTTAATTCAATATAAGTAAGAATTGTATGAATAGATTACGTAAAGAAGTCACTGACCAAATAAAACAAGACTGGAAGTCTGATTTAAGTAAATATCCTCCGAGACCTTGGTTGAAAGATGTTTCTATTATTGCGATTGCATGGTATCGGCATGGGCAACATGTTGATAATATGTCTGAAGGGATACTAAAGGGAGTTTCTCTAAAAGTTTATTGGATTATTTTTCATTTAATAGAAGTGATAATCGGTGTTAGTATTCCCAAGTCTGTAAAAGTAGGTGGTGGGCTTAGGATTCATCATTTTGGAAATGTTTTTATTCATAGAAATGCAGTAATTGGGAATAATTGTATCTTGCGACAAGGGGTTACTTTGGGGAATAGGTATAATGATGGGCTAGCTCCAGTGTTAGGTGATGGGGTTGAATTAGGTGCTTATGCTCAGGTTTTAGGTGATATTTATCTTGGTGATTTCTGTAAAGTAGGTGCGATGTCTGTTGTTTTGAATGATGTTCCCGATAATAAAACGGTTTGTGGTGTGCCAGCAAAGGTACTAGGTTGATTCCTCCTGTAAAATATATTTTTAAGGTTAAAACCTTCGCCTTTTAGGTGAACATATTTATCCCTTATAAGTGCCGCAAGCCACGAATTTTGATAGTTCGCATTGTTTGTGAATATTGAGCTTGGTGATTACTTAGAAGATTAAAGTGAGCAGGCTATTCGAGGGTCTTAAAGATGCAACGCGAGCTGCACTCAAGGTTTCTTTGATTGCTGACGGGGAGTTGTGGATGGCTATGATTCTAAGTAGAAATATTTCTTCTCATACTTATGATGAATGAGCTTCCTGAGGAAAAGCGCCTTGTTTTGCCTTTCGCTACATTAAGTCAGCTTTGTTCTGTTTTTAAACGCATGGTGCGATTGAATCAGTACTAATTTATGGTTCACGAGCAAAAGGTAATTATATAGTAGGTTCTGATATAGATTTGACGATTAAAGGGGAAGTAATACCTTTTTATGAATTGATGCAGGTTGAAGATGAGATTGATGATTTGTATTTGCCTTATAGCGTGGATTTATCTCAATACAGACAGTTAAGTAATGTTGACTTAGTTGAGCATATTGATCGTGTTGGCGTGAATGTTTATGAGTCCAACGAGTAATTACTAGGAGCACTCTTTTTGGGTGTGTTTAAATTTACAGCAAGTAGTTCGTAATGAGTTGGTGTAATACGGATTATAATTAAAAAAAACTTACAAAAATGACTGATAATTCTTACGTTTTAATTTCTCCCTGCCGAAACGAGGCAGACTATATGCGCTTAACGCTAGATAGTGTGGTTGCACAAACGGTACCGCCTGATTTATGGGTTATCGTTGATGATGGCTCTACGGATGAAACGCCAGCTATTTTAAGTGACTATGCGAGTCGTTATCCTTTTATTCAAATTATTACGCGTGAAAATCGTGGTCATCGTAGTGTTGGGCCGGGAGTGATTGAGGCGTTTTATCATGGTTATGATCAGATTGATGTCAGCCAGTTTGATTATGTCTGTAAGTTTGATTTGGATTTGGATTTGCCTCCGCGTTATTTTGAAATTTTAATTCAACGTATGCAAGAGAATCCGCGTATTGGTACGTGTAGCGGTAAGGCGTATTTTAAAGATAAAAAAACGGGTGAATTAATTAGCGAAAAATGTGGTGATGAGATGTCGGTGGGGATGACTAAGTTTTATCGACGTAGCTGTTTTGAAGCGATTGGTGGCTTTGTGCGCCAAGTGATGTGGGATGGGATTGATTGTCACAAATGTCGCCAGTTAGGTTGGGTTGCAGTCAGTTGGGATGAACCTGATTTACAGTTTATTCATTTACGCCCAATGGGGTCGAGCCAACAAGGTATTTTTACAGGTCGTATGCGTCATGGCTTTGGACAGTATTTTATGGGGACTGGTTTGTTATATATGACTGCATCTTCGATATTTCGCATGTTGCATCCGCCTTATTTTGTGGGTGGCTTGGCGATGTTATGGGGTTATGTGAAAAGTAGTCTGCAAGGCAATTCGCGTTTTGATGATGTTGAATTGGTAGCTTTTATTCGTCAATACCAATGGGTGTGTTTGCTGAAAGGTAAAGCAAAAGCAACTGCGGAATTGAATGAGCAACAAGCGAAGGTTTGGGCTGATAAGACTAGAGGCTGATTCGTTACCTATTTTCGTAGGGGTGCCTCTTGTGGGTACCCGCAAATCAGGATGTAAACAATACGTTGTTTCTGGTTTTTGCGCGAATTAAGGGCAACCACAAGGGATTGCCCGTACGATTTTGTGTGTATTTGCGTGGGTACCTGTAAATCACGGCGTAAACAATAGGTTGTTTATGGTTTTTGTGTGGATTAAGGGCAACCACAAGGGATTGTCCGTACGGTTTTGTGTTGATTTTCGTAGGGGTGTCTCTCGTGGGTACCTATAAATTACGGTGTAAAATGATTAATGATCAGCGTATAAATAACCGGCAGTCAATTCGTTTAAAGCATTATGATTATTCACAAAATGGCTTGTACTTTATTACTGTGTGTATTGATAATCATCATTGCTTATTGGGGAATATTGTAGATGGTGTTATACAGCTAAATGGTGCAGGTGAGATGGTTGCGCAGCAATGGTCGGAATTAAGCGTAAGGTTTGATGGGTTTAAGACGCATGATTATGTGGTAATGCCTAATCATTTTCATGGGATTGTTGAATTAAATAGTGGTGATAAACAATTAGGGGATATTGTTGGCGCTTTCAAATCACTTTCTACAAATGCGTATATTGCTGGTGTTAAATTTTATGGCTGGAAGCGATTCGATAAGCGCTTTTGGCATCGTAATTATTTTGAACATGTGATTAGAGATGAGGCGGGATACCTAAAAATATCTGAATATATTAAGAATAATGTCCTGAAATGGGATTTAGATAGGTTTTATCGATAAGGATATCTGGTGTTTATGTTTGTAGGGGGGGGCTCGTGGGTACTCGCAAATCACGATGTAAACAATACGTTGATTATGTTTTTTGTACGAATTAAGGGAAACCAGAATAGATTGCCCTTACGGTTTGGTGTGTGGGTGTTATCAATAGCATTCATAGAATGCAGAATTATTTACAATTAAATTAAAATTATGAAAATAGCAATCGCAGGAACGGGGTATGTGGGACTTTCAAATGCTATGTTATTGGCACGGCATAATGAGGTTGTGGCTTTAGATATCATTAAAGAAAAGGTAGATGGGCTTAATAATAAGCAATCGCCGATTATTG
>ENA-OSET01003409-OSET01003409.1-sediment-metagenome-genome-assembly--contig:-NODE-3409-length-14611-cov-2.719210_pt1 | contig 14611 bp, 13 predicted proteins | sample MGYA00237882_ERZ534229 | MGnify/ENA primary metagenome ERZ534229 (study PRJEB26408, sample SAMN06266212) | sediment metagenome | isolation source: Hudson Canyon methane seep mesocosm | place... | reverse complement strand
GAAGAACTCACCTATTTACATACTCGGCTAATTCAAGAGCAAGAGATGGCTCAGCATGTATTTGATCATGCAACCCAAGTTAATTATCAAAATTGTGAAAATATTCAGACTTATATTTCCAGTGCGTCTCAGTTCAATGGGGATGTGCTTTTAATTGCGAAGTCTCCTGCTGGTGGGGTCTACGTAATGTTGGGAGACTTTACCGGTCATGGCTTGCCTGCAGCGTTGGGCAGCCTTCCGCTATCACAACTTTTTCATTCACTAGTTTTAAAACAATTATCTGTGGGCGATTTGGCCAGAGAAATGAATCGGACTTTGGGTGAATTTTTACCTGATTACATGTTTGGTGCGGCGGTTATTGCAGAGTTTAATGCTGCGGGCAATAAGATGCGTTTATGGTCGGGTGGTTTACACGATAGCTTAATTATCGATGATGAGCATGAAGTTCAAGAACGTATATCATCCTTACATATGCCTTTAGGTATTTTAGAGGATGAAGAATTTAATACGGAATGTGTTGAATTTAATTTGCAGGAAAACAACAAAATAATTTTTTATCACTATCTGTTTCCGCTTTGTTGCCAAAGTGATATAAAAACATCAAAAATCGACTTTATAAATGTAGTAAAATGTCTATTTTTGCGACACACAACAACACAACAACATGAACCTAACACAACTCAATGCCATCTCCCCTATTGATGGACGTTACAGAAATAAAATTACAACCTTATCAAACTACTTTTCTGAAGAAGCTTTAATAAAATATCGTGTTCGTGTTGAAATCGAATATTTTATTGCCCTTTGTGAAATCCCTTTACCCCAATTAGTAGACTTCGACAAGGATTTGTTTGACGATTTGCGTAAAATCTATATTAATTTTACAACAGATGACGCACAAAAAATAAAAGATATTGAAAGTATTACAAATCACGATGTAAAAGCGGTTGAATATTTTATCAAAGAAAAGTTCGACACGCTTGACTTAAAGAAATATAAAGAATTCATTCATTTTGGATTAACTTCTCAAGATATTAACAATACTGCGATTCCTCTATCTATTAAAGAAGCAATGGAAGAAGTTTATGTACCTCAGTACGTTGAACTTTTAGAAAAAATGGAAACGTTGGTTATAGAATGGAAAGATGTTTCTATGTTGGCTAGAACTCACGGCCAACCAGCATCTCCAACCCGTTTAGGAAAAGAAATTAATGTTTTTGTAACTCGTTTAAAAGAACAATTTAAACTATTAAATAAGATACCAAATGCTGCAAAATTTGGTGGTGCTACGGGTAATTATAACGCACACAAAGTTGCATACCCAATAATTGACTGGAAAGAATTTGGAAGTTCTTTTGTGAAAGAGAAATTAGGTTTGCACCATTCTTTTCCAACAACACAGATAGAACATTATGATCATATGGCTGGATTGTTTGATGCTCTTAAGCGTATAAACAACATCATCCTAGATTTAGATAGAGATTTCTGGACCTATGTTTCTATGGATTATTTTAAACAAAAAATTAAGGCTGGCGAAGTGGGTTCTTCTGCAATGCCCCACAAAGTAAATCCGATTGATTTTGAAAACTCTGAAGGAAATTTAGGCTTGGCAAATGCAATCTTTGAACATCTTTCTGCTAAACTACCTGTTTCTAGATTACAAAGAGACTTAACTGATAGTACAGTTTTACGTAATATTGGTGTTCCTTTTGGCCATACCATCATTGCATTTACATCTACCTTGAAAGGATTGAATAAACTATTGTTAAACAAGCAAAAATTTGAATTAGATCTAGAAAACAACTGGGCAGTTGTTGCGGAAGCAATTCAAACAATTTTAAGACGTGAAGCATATCCTAACCCTTATGAGGCACTAAAAGGTTTGACTAGAACTAATGAGAAAATTAATCAGAAATCAATCGCAGATTTTATTGATACGTTAGATACTTCTTCTTTAATTAAAGAAGAATTAAAAGCAATAACACCCTCTAATTATACTGGAATTTAATGAAAGAAATTGTAGGAATACTCGTAATTATTGTACTATTTTCATCTTGTAACACTAATCTTAAAGATAATTCTGATCGTTTTAGAAAAGGTGTTTTTGAAATTCCTGCTGGAAAAGGGTATAGCAAAACAACAATTGTTAGAATTGATAGTTTACAAATTGAAGAATATTCTAAAATAGTAAGTATTTCTAACGATAGTTCAAGATCAGAAAAAAGAATTAAACATATAGATACTTTATACATCACATGGAAGAATAATTTCTTCTATACCTTAAAGATGAAATCTCCAAAGAAGGAAATAGACAAAGATCCTATCTTTGTGCAAATAACTAATATTTCAGAAAATTCGTATGAATTCTCTGCTAAAATTGGTTTCAGTAAATTCAAACAAGATGGTATTGCTTACAAGATAAAATAGTTTACATTTTAACAAAAAATGTATGATACAATCATATAAATTACTAATTTTGTAGAAAAATTAAAATAGCATCAAAAGTTTAAAAAAACATATAAGCTTTTTATTGTTGATATTCTTTATATCACCAATACTTCTAGTGTCTTTACATGCATTTAGCAGCCATGATCATGGTGTTTGTTTTTCTAAAGTAGAAACTCATTTACATGAAAAAGAGGTAGATTGTGACTTACATCTATTAAAACATAATAACACCTTTTTTGAAAAACAAGATTTTAAACAGAGAGCTTTAGTATTTATTACTGAAAAAGAAGTTTCAAAATATATATTTTTAAAAAATCATTATTCATTAACGTTCTCTTTAAGAGGACCACCTTCTTCACTTATTTAAAATATCATATTTCTTGAAACTAAGAATATTTTTAATATTTTCTAGTCTCGTTTCAAACTATTTAATAAAAATAGAAATTTAATATTTTAAACTCCAACTTTCACAGCAAAGAAGTTTTTCATAAGAAACTCTCTAAAAACTTCTGTGAGACCCTTCTGTGTAAAAACAGTCTTAATTAAAACAAAAAAATGATTAAACAATTTTGTTTTTGTTTGATTGTGTGTTGTATTAGTACAACTACAATTGCTCAAAATTGCCAGTATTCTTTAAAGGGAAAAATTAGTGATTTCCACGACAATACACCCATTGTTGGTGCATCTTTGCAGATCGTAAATTCAAATAAAAATACGATCACAAATTTTGATGGTTCCTTTGAGTTAAAAAACCTTTGTAAAGGAAAAATTACTCTACTCATAAAGCACGTTGCTTGCGAAACAAAGACACTCTCTTTTAGAATACATAAAAATATTTTTAAAGAAATTACTCTAGAACATCATCTAGAAGAATTAGAAGAAGTGGTTGTTAAATCAGAATCTAAGTCTGAATCCACTAGTATAGAGAAATCTATAAATAAAGATATAATCACTAATTTTTCAGATAAATCTTTAGGAGATGCATTAAATACCATAAGCGGTGTCTCCTCATTAAATACCGGAAATACTATTGTTAAACCGATGATTCATGGTCTACATAGTAGTCGATTATTAATCATTAACAATAATGTTAGAATGTTTGATCAGGAATGGGGAGACGAACATGCACCTAATATAGATATGAATGCGAGTGATAGAATTGATGTAATAAAAGGAGCTAATTCATTAAAGTATGGAAGTGATGCCGTTGGAGGCTTGATTCTTGTTAGAGCAAAAAAATATGCAAGAAAAGACAGTCTATTTGGTAGCTCACTCCTATCTCTAAATTCAAATGGATTTGGCGGCAATCTTAATTCTGAAATTATAAAATCTTACAAGTCAGGGTATTATTCAAAAATTCAAATGAGTTATCGTCGTTTTGGAGATTTTAGAGCAGCAGACTATTCGTTAACAAATAGTGGATTAGAAAATATCAATGCCTCATTTAGATTGGGTTATAATAGCTTTGAAAAAGGTTTTGAATTCTACTACAGCCTTGTAAATAATAAATTTGCCATCTTAAAATCTTCACATATTGGAAATGTAAATGATTTGGTGACAGCAATTAACAGTCTAGAACCTAGAGTGATTGAAGATTTTTCATATTCAATTGACAATCCTAAACAGTCAATTGTTCATCATTTAGGAAAACTTCTAGCCTATAAGCGTTTTCAAGGGGTTGGAAAGCTAACCTTTCAATACGACTTTCAAGTGAATAGACGTAGAGAATTTGATTTGAGAAGAGGTAGTTTAAAAAATACTCCTGTAATTGACTTAAGATTATTTACAAATAGTATACAATCTGATTTACAAGTAAAACCCAACGATAATCTTAAATTAAATATTGGTATTTTAGGAAGATTTCAACAAAATAAACCTATTTCAACTGGCTCAAGACCTCTGATTCCTGATTTTGATAAATTTGATGCGGGTATATATACCATAGGCAATTACGCTTTAAATGAAAGTACAGAATTGAATGCAGGTATTCGATACGACTTCTCTAAAATAAAAGCTAGAAAATGGTATAACGTAACAGACTGGAATGAAACCTACAACTATGATGAATTATTTCCTGAATTTGAAACAGGAATCATAGACGGAGTTAGAATATATACAACACCTGAGTATACTTTTCATAATTTTTCTACAGGTTTGGGGCTTTTAAAAAAAATTAATGATGACTTATCATTATTCATTAATTACGGATTAGCCAATAGAGTTCCTAATCCTTCAGAATTATTTAGTGATGGTCTCCATCACTCCGCTGCAAGAATAGAAAAGGGGTTGTTAAATATAAACAAAGAAACTGCCAATAAGTTCATTATCTCTATGGAAAGAAATAACAGCAATTTTGGATTTGTTATTAGTCCGTATTTTAAAAAGATAAATGGATTTATTCAATTGATTCCTGTGGGAATATCAACAACGATTAGGGGTGCATTTCCTGTGTTAGAATACAATCAGATTGATGCAGAAATATATGGAGTCGATATTGATTTGAATAAAAAAATTAACAATAGACTTAATTACTATGGAAATATTAGCCTTTTAAGAGGAAAAAATACCTCAGAGAACATCCCTCTTATTAATATGCCAGCAGCTAACTTTAATAATAAACTAACGTATTTTAATGAAGAATTTAAAAAGTTATCAGTTAGCATCACTCACAAAACAGTGCTCAAACAAAATAGATTTCCAGATTATAACTTCTATACACTAGATCCAGTTTTACAACAAGAAGTATTTGTGGATGTCAGTTCTACGCCACCGACATATTCTATTTTTGGGTTGAATATCTCTAGCGCATTTAATAAAGGAAAGTTACAACTTGAATTGAATGTTGAAAACTTATTTAATACTTCATACAGAGAACATCTAAACAGGCTTCGATATTTTGCTGACGAATTAGGGAGAAACATCAACTTTAAAATTAAAATCAATTATTAACAACGAAAACAATGAAAACAATGAAAACAATCAAAACAATCAAAACAATGAAAACAATGAAAACAATCAAATTATTAGCAGTTCTATTTATCTCTAGCTTAGTGATAACAAGTTGTTCAGATGATGATGTTGTAGAAGACCCTAATGTAGACGAGTTAATTACCACACTTACATATACTTTAACCAACGGAAGTGATGTTGTAACACTTAAGTATACTGACCTTGACGGTGAAGGAGGAAGTGATGGTACCTATGCTATTTCTGGCCCAATAACTGCAGGAGCATCCTATACAGGTTCTATTAAATTAGAAAATGAAACAGAAACTCCAGCAGAAAATATTACTTTAGAGATTGAAGAAGAAGATGACGAGCATGAGTTTTTCTATACCTCTACTGTTTCTGGATTATCAATCGATAAAACCGATGAAGATGGCAATGGGAATCCTGTAGGCCTTGAAACTTCACTAACTTCAGGTAACGCAGGCTCTGGTTCTATCACTGTAGTTTTAAAGCACGAACCTAGCAAACCTAATAATGGAACCTCTGCCGATGCCGGAGGAAGTACTGATATTGAAGTAACTTTTAACGTTACAGTTCAATAAACATTTTTAACTATTTTATATAAAGTCTGGAGTTTTTAAACTCCAGACTTTTTTTATTAAATAAAATCGTGATGTCTCATAACTTATTTTGAGTAATAAGAGTGCTCGAGTCTAAAATATTTTATGTCAAATGTTTCTATAGAAAAGCAATGTAAAGACTACTCAAATTTCATAATGCCCTATACAAAAATGATTACTAATTCTCTAAAAATATTTTTTTCTACTTCTTTAGAAATTCTATATTAATTGTTAATCCTGGTTGACTGGGAATATACATAACAAATAGCACTAATGAATCTAACAACTTGGAAAGTGATATTGTAATTATGAAGATTAAATTATTACTTTTGTAAGTAGTGATATTTAACAATACATAAAATAATATTGGATAAGGAGGAAATTTTAGAGCAAATTATTATTGGTTACCGAAATGTGATTGAGGAGCGTTATCAATATCATAAATTGAAGCAACATTATAATTTCCCTGAAACTATTAATGAGAATGTAATAAACAATATTAAAAATTATTTTTTAACCTATGTGTATCCTGATATTGAACAGAGAAAAGAATTAAATGAAGCGTTTAGCTCACTAGACGATTTTATTAAGCATCCAGAAAAACTATTAAACTTAGTGATAGATTCTATGAAATTAATTTTTTCTCATGGAAGGCATTTACCTAAAATTTTTAATGCAGGTTTAAAAGCAATGAAGTCTTTTAGAGGAGCTACAAAATTTGAAAATAATTTAGCTAAAAAAGCTAAAAAAACAAAAGTGAGTCCACCGTATAGCATTGATAAAATAAATTCCTTAATTATACTTTTACCCCATAAAGACATCGAAGAATTTATGGCGAATACAGAAACTTTTTTTAATATTATTTATGATAAAATACTCGTTGAAAAAATAAAAGAAATCATAGCGTTTCTCATAATTAAAATGAAAAAAAAGCCGAATGTTTTTTCTAAAAAAGAAATTACAGGGTTAGAATTGGCATTAATAACAATTTCTAAGGGTGAAGAACTATTAAATCAATTAAATGAAGAAGATCAAGAAATTCTTATTTCTTCTGTTTTAAAAATAGAAAAAGACAATTTAAACCAAATATTCAAAAACTAGTTAACGCATTGTTTATGAGTTTTTTAATAAAAAAATTAGGGAAAAATTGCCCTCCAAAAAAAACAGAACATTGCATAGAATCTGCATTCGAAAATAAAAAATACAGATAAAAAGTTCGTAATACATTACCTACCTTTTTTGGTAATATCACAAAATTAAAATGTTTTGTATAGCCTTCTATGTCTACTAATAATTTAGAATAGGTATAAAGATTAAAGATTGAATTGTACCTTATGCGAAACTTAACAAACCTGATTAGAGAACATTTACTAATGCAAAAGCGAATCCTAATATAGAAGTAATTTTTAATATTACGACTTAATAAATATTTTTAATGTCTTATAAAAAGTCTTAAATTTTAAAATTTCAGACTTTTTTTTTATTAATTTTGTTTTAAATAAAATTGTGCTGTTTTATAACTTCTTTTAAGTGATAAAAATGCTCGAATCTAAAGCATTTTATGTCAAAACTCCCCAAAGAATTCCAATTTATAGACTTGTCTGATTATGGAAGACCTATTGCAAAAATCATTGCTAATTCGTTAAAAAACACCTCTTTTACTCCTGTCGATGTCACTATTTCTTTCGTTATATCTGGTTTACTTAGTGTATTTTGCATGATTAAAGGGTATTATGAATTTGCGGCTTTTTTCTTGATTTTAAAATCAATTCTGGATGCAGCTGATGGAGAATTGGCACGAGTTAAATCAACCCCCTCCTATACAGGTAGGTTTTTGGATTCTGTCTCTGATATTATTCTAAACTTCATTATTATAATCACCATTTGGAAACTGACAAATATTGATATTTTATATAGCTTTTTAGCTTTTTTTGGAATTCAACTTCAAGGAACTTTGTATAATTATTACTATGTTATTTTAAGGAATAGGTTTGGTGGAGACACAACAAGTAGAGTTTTTGAGGATAAAACTCCTGTTGCTTTACCTGGTGAAAAACAGAAAAATGTAGATACTCTTTTCTTTTTGTATAAAGCTCTTTACGGTGTTTTTGATAAAATAATTTATGCCTTAGATAAAAACGCTTCCAGAGGAAAACCTTTTCCTAATTGGTTAATGACACTTATTTCTACTTTTGGATTGGGCTTTCAGTTGTTAATTATTAGTGTACTTCTTGTAGTTGGTTTAAAAGACTTTATTATCCCTTTTTTTATAGGGTATTCTCTTTTTATTTTTATTTTTATTTTTATCAGAAGAGTATTTTATTAACGAACATACTTCGTTTTCTTCAAGAAATTTAAAACAATAAAAGACGCTAGAAAGAATATTGCCATACATAAAACAGACCACTGCATAGAATCTGTAATTGCAAATAAGAACCCGTACACAAAGGTTCCCAATACAATGGCTATTTTTTCAGTAACATCATAAAAACTAAAATACGTTGCATGATCTTCTGTTTCGGGTAATAATTTAGAATAGGTAGATCGAGTTAAAGACTGAATTGCTCCTTGAACGAAACCCAACAAACCACCTAAACCGTAGAAGTAATAGGCTACATTTTCTTGATTTTTATCCAATAGAAATGCTGTAAAACAGACTAACATCCAAATTATAATTGTTAGTTTTAAAGCTTTTATATTTCCCCATTTTTCAGACAATCTAGAAAAAACAAATGCGCCAAATATAGCTACTATTTGGACCAATAATATGGTAACAATAAGATTCATTGCAGGTAGCCCTAATTCACTAGAACCAAATATTGCGGCCATTAAAATAATTGTTTGTACACCAATACTTAATAAAAAGAATGAGATTAAAAACATTTTTAAAGTTGGGTAATTGACAATTTCTTTGGAAACAATTTTCAATTCTCTAAAACCTTTCCATATATAGTCTTTTTCTGGTTTTTTTTCAAAAATATCATCAGGCAAACGTTTAAAAGTAATTTGAGCAAAACCAATCCACCAAAGCCCAACAAGTACAAAGGAAATTCTAGAAGCCATCCCTGACGATATACCAAACCAATCTGGCTTTTGAATCATTAATAAATTTAAAATAAGCAAAAGAACAGATCCAAAATAGCCATACATAAAACCTTTGGCACTGGCTCTGTCTTGTTGCTCTGGATGAGCTACTTCTGGTAAATAGGCATTGTAAAAAACCAAACTTGCCCAAAAACCAATACTTGCTAAGATGGTAAACAAAATACCTATCCAAACAGTAGCAACACCATCAAAAAAGTACAAACTCATTACTGACAAAGCTCCTAACCAACAAAAGAATTTCATAAACTTTTTCTTACTACCTGTATAATCTGCAATACCAGATAAAATTGGAGAGATAAATGCCACAATTAAAAAAGAAAACGAGAGAGCATAACTATACAAACTATCTGGATGATCCCATTCCATACCAAGAAAAGAAACTACTTTTCCTTCTGTAATAGCCGAATAATATAATGGGAAAACTGCCGTACTAATCACTAATGAGTATACTGAATTTGCCCAATCATAAAATGCCCAAGCGTTTATTAATTTTTTGTCTCCTATTTTTAACATAAAATTTCATTTAAAATGCCGTTCTAAAATTTAAAACAACATACAATATAGGAAAACTATTTTTCTATTATATTGTTTCGCTAAGTATTAAAGATATTTGGAACTTTTTTTACTGTTAGTAGCTAATAAATACTGTTTATGGTATGTTATAAAAATTACATATTCTATCTTTATAAAAAATTCATACTGATGAAGTTTCTCTCTCCTGATAAAACCCTAGCCCCAAGTTTATCAATTCCTAAAGCAGTTATATATTTTGCGCAAATTTTACAGTTCTTTTCTTATAAATTAACCGTCTTATTTGCAACTAAACTCTTTACCACCCCTTTTACTTTTACAACCCCTAAAAGAGAAAAAGTAATGGAAGAAAGTTCTCAAAAAAAGAAACATTTTGTTACATCCATTCAAAAAGAGGTACATGTTTTATCCTATGGATATTCGAAAAAGAAAGTTCTTTTGGTTCACGGATGGTCAGGAAGAAGTACACAACTTTTTATGATTGCAAATACCCTTCTAGAGAAAGGATATATGGTCATTTCCTTTGACGGACCCTCACACGGAAAATCTACAGGAAAAAAAACCAATATGGTAGAGTTTATTGAAACTATTAGCTCTATCAATAGTGCTTTTGGTCCATTTGAAGCTGCTGTTGGTCATTCTTTTGGTTCGATGGGGATATTGAATGCTTCCGCTAAGAAAGAAATTTTTAAATGCATTGTCACTGTTGGTTCTGGCGATAAAGTTTCTGACATTCTTACAAACTTCACTCATAGTTTGGGTCTAAAACCCATTATTAGTAAAAAAATGCAAGCGTACTTTAAAAAGAAATGGAATGTAAAAGTGGATGATTTTTCTTCTAGTATTGTTGCAAAAAAAGTAGATATTCCAACATTAATTGTACATGATGTTTTAGATGGTGATGTTGCTGTAAGTTGCGCAATAAATATTCGTCAAAACTTACAGAATGGTTCACTTTATATTACAAAAGGATTGGGGCACACAAAAATTCTTCATGACAAAAAAGTTACGAATAGAATTGTAGATTTTATAACACTAAATACTTAAAAATGAAAAAAATTATTCTATTATTTATTATTGGAATACTAGTAAGTTGTTCTGGTAAAGCACAAACATCTTCAAAAGAAAAAAAAGTTTATACTGTTGTTAAGTCGAAAGCCGAATGGAAAAAAGAACTTACAAAAATGCAATACTATATTTTACGAGAGGCAGGAACAGAAAGAGCTTTTACAAGTCCTTTAAATAAGGTTTACAAAAAAGGAACCTATGTTTGTGCAGGGTGTAAAACAGCACTTTATTCCTCTGAACATAAATTTGATTCTGGTACTGGATGGCCCTCTTTTGATAGAGCTTTTGACGATAATGTAGAATTAGATGTCGATTATAAAATTGGATATGCAAGAACAGAATTAAAATGTAATACTTGTGGGAGCCATTTAGGGCATTCTTTTGATGATGGCCCTAAACCAACAGGAAAAAGACATTGTATCAATGGGGCTGCTTTAGAATTTGTTCCTAACACTACATTTAATAAGAACAACTAAATAGAATTATTGGTATTCACTATCAGTTTAAAATAAACTTTACGAAGACATATAATGAGCGGCTATTTATTTACTTCAAAGAGACTTGGATTTAGAAATTGGAAGATATCAGATACTGACAGACTCTTTGAAATAAACTCCAATAAAGATGTAATGCAATTTTTTCCATCAACTCAAACTAAAGAGCAAACGGAAGCTTTTATTACTAAAATGCAAAATCAATATGCAAAAAAAGAATTTTGCTATTTTGCTGTAGAAATCTTGGAAACCAAAGAATTTATTGGATTTATTGGGCTTTCTTCACAAAATTTTGAATCCAATTTTACGCCAGCAATTGATATTGGTTGGCGTCTACACCCAAATTTCTGGAATAAAGGTTTAGCAACTGAAGGCGCTCAAAGATGTTTAGAATTCGGTTTTAGTCAACTAAAGCTAAAAAAAATAATTGCCGTTGCACCAGCAATAAATATTCCGTCAATTTCAATAATGCAAAAAATAGGAATGAATAAAGTACAAAATTTTAAGCATTCATTGCTCAAAGAGTATACCCAACTAGAAACTTGTGTTTTGTACGTTAAAAAAAACACCTAAAAGAGCCTCATTATTCAGCCTAATTTTAGGTGTTTTTTTTAACCTACAAGCACAGAAAATCTGCAGTACTTTTCCTATAAAAACTATCAACATTTGCTTCTACCCTATTATAAGTTGTTTTTAACTATCTGATAAAATACCTGGCATATTTTACTATGTTGCCATTAACTTCTATTATTCAATTTTTAATATAACGGATTGTTAGTTCTAAAAAAATACAATTGATTTTACATGCATATAAACACAAAAGTTACCTATTAAATAATTCATTTCTAAGTTAAAACTTCTAATAAAAAAAAGAAATATAACACCAACGGAATAGGTTGTTGTTTCAAATCAATCTTTGTATATTTCAAATTCATTTAACCGAAAATAAATTGGAAAATAAGCTATGAAACTGTTACAAAAAATGATCTCAAAACCTCATCTTTTCTTTTTCGGAATCATTCCATTCAGTCTAATTTTGGGTTTGCTATTAAGAAATGAAACTGTAAACTTTGCATATTACGGTGTTGCTATTTCTTTTAATTGTGCAAGCATCTTCACTATTTCTTCAGTTTTCTTTAGTATGATTGGCCTCAACTACTTTTCTTTATTGCTTGTAAAAAAACAACCAAAAAAAGGATTAACAGTTTTACATATTGTATTTCAGATCATCTCATTAACGCTATTTATATATTATATTTTATCGATGATTAACCTTGAAATCAGTCAGGAAAAACAGTTATTAAGTTTTATTTTTTTTATTGGTTTTGTGTTCTTTTTAATGTCTATTTTAATACATTTAATTAACTTTTTCGCTAGTCTTTTACTCAAAAAAGAGTGAACAAAAAACTATGGTTAATCAGCGAACAAATCATCACTAATTATTATATTTGTGCTTCCAAAAAAGAACACAAATTATGTTTAGTAATTTAAGCGATAAGTTAGATAAAGCCCTACACACCTTAAAAGGTCATGGTAGAATTACAGAAGTAAATGTTGCCGAAACTTTAAAAGAAGTTAGAAGGGCCTTATTAGATGCCGATGTAAATTTTAAAATAGCCAAGGAATTCACTAAAAAAGTTCAAACTCAAGCATTAGGACAAGATGTTTTAACAACGTTAAACCCAGGTCAATTAATGGTAAAGCTAGTTAAAGACGAGCTTACTTTATTGATGGGTGGAGAAACTGTAGGTGTTAACCTTGCTGGTTCTCCAACAGTTATTTTAATGTCTGGTTTACAGGGTTCTGGTAAGACCACTTTTTCTGGAAAATTAGCAAATTTCTTAAAAACTAAAAAATCTAAAGAAGTTCTTTTAGTAGGTTGTGATGTTTACAGACCTGCAGCAATCAACCAATTACAAGTTGTTGGAGAACAAATTGGTGTTGAAGTATATGCTGAAGTTGGGAATACTAATCCTGTAGAAATTTCTGAAAATGCAATAAAATATGCCAAAGCAAATAGCAAAAATGTTGTTATTATTGATACAGCTGGACGTTTAGCTGTAGATGAAGAAATGATGAATGAAATTTCTAACATTCATAAAGCTGTAAATCCACAAGAAACATTGTTTGTTGTTGATTCTATGACAGGACAAGATGCTGTAAATACTGCGAAAGCTTTTAATGATATCCTAAATTTTGATGGAGTTATTCTAACAAAATTAGATGGAGATACACGTGGTGGGGCTGCTTTGTCAATTAAGTCTGTTGTTGATAAACCTATTAAATTTATTGGTACTGGAGAAAAAATGGATGCAATTGATGTATTTCATCCAGATAGAATGGCTGATAGAATCTTGGGAATGGGTGATGTTATTTCACTTGTAGAAAGAGCTCAAGATCAATATGACGAAGAAGAAGCTAGAAAATTACAAAAGAAGATTGCTAAAAATCAATTTGGTTTTGACGACTTTTTAAGTCAGATTCAACAAATAAAAAAGATGGGTAGCATGAAGGATTTAATGGGAATGATTCCAGGTGCCGGAAAAGCAATGAAAGATGTGGATATAGATGATGATGCATTTAAAGGGATTGAAGCTATTATTCACTCCATGACTCCTACGGAAAGAAGCACACCAAATACTATAAACTCTAGCAGAAAAAAGAGAATTGCCAAAGGATCTGGAACCTCTGTTAACGAGGTTAACCAATTAATGAAACAGTTTACTCAAATGAGTAAAATGATGAAGATGATGCAAGGCGGTGGAGGCAAGAAAATGATGCAGATGATGCAAGGAATGAAATAATACTTTTTAAATAACACTCCATAATTATCTCTTTTTTATTTACCATAATATACTAAGAAAAATGACACTACTAGACGGAAAAAAAATAGCTGCAGATATTAAAGAAGAAATTGCTTTAGAGGTAAGAGAATTAAAAGATAGAGGATTTAAAACTCCACATTTGGCTGCGGTAATTGTGGGTAATAATGGCGCAAGTATAACCTATGTAAATGCAAAAGTTAAAGCCTGTGAACGTGTTGGTTATGAGTCTACTCTAATTCGGTTACCAGAAGAAATAAGTGAGGCAGATTTACTAAATGAAATTGCAATTTTAAATATTGATAATGATATTGATGGCTTTATTGTTCAACTTCCTTTACCAAATCACATAGATGAACAAAAGGTTTTAATGGCTGTAAATCCAGACAAAGATGTGGATGGATTTCATCCCACAAATGTTGGTAATATGGCTTTAAACTTACCTACTTTTATTTCTGCAACTCCTTTCGGAATTTTAGAATTATTAGATAGATATAATGTAGAAACTTCTGGGAAACATGTGGTTGTTTTAGGAAGAAGTCATATAGTTGGTAGCCCAATGAGTATTTTACTA
>ENA-OSET01003408-OSET01003408.1-sediment-metagenome-genome-assembly--contig:-NODE-3408-length-14613-cov-9.514791_pt1 | contig 14613 bp, 14 predicted proteins | sample MGYA00237882_ERZ534229 | MGnify/ENA primary metagenome ERZ534229 (study PRJEB26408, sample SAMN06266212) | sediment metagenome | isolation source: Hudson Canyon methane seep mesocosm | place... | reverse complement strand
TTGAACCCAATGGTTCAAGAACCCCGTCACAACGACACTGTGGGGACAATTTTTCTTCCTTCACTATTCAGTGAAATCAAATACAAGTTTTATTTTTAGATTTAGTATGTAAATTAAGCGTTACTTACTTTTTAGCGACTTAGCGCGTCTTCATCACCCTTGATATTCGGGTTCATAAAGTCATTCGCTTTGTTTTCATAAACATCAGGCCCATCCAACAGCGCGCCGGCACGTTCTGGCAAAACACGTTTATCCGACAGGTTGCCCAGTCTTTCATAACCTACAGATAGGTGATCGAAGAGTTCTTTGTACGAGCCTGCCATATTTTTGAATAAGTCGGCGGTAGAGTCGTAGTGCTCATGAACTACTTGCTGATAAGCTTCAAGCTCTTCATTTTTCTGACTGAGTTGTTGTTCGTATTCCTGCATTAAATTTTTGATTTCATCTTGGCCACCAGGTGCCTTACGACGCCCTATAGCAAAACCAACAAGTCCTGCAAAAACGACGGTAAGGATTAAAACGAGCCAAATTTCAGCGGTGAACATAAACTACTCCTTAAACTTAATTGCTATCAGCATAACGTGGAGCAAGCCTGCTTGGCAAAGACTGATTGCTGATCAATAGATAACTGTTTTTTTATACTCAAAGCTATCAGGTGAACATAAGCTGTATTAATCGAAGAGAACCAATGAGGAAAGACTCAGTTGATATTCAATAACGTGAGAGTTATCTAAAAAGTGCTTCACATTTTTACAAATTGTTTACAAATTTTTCACATAGCCTGTGATAGATTGATTTTCGTTTTGTAAAAGCACTTTATTAGGAAGGAATCGAAATGAAAAATTATGTGATTGTCGCTGTGATAGCAGCTGTTCTCTATGTTGTATTTATTAAAGATCCTTACCCAAGTACGGTTGAGTTTAATGGCTATACATTAGGTTCTAAAGAAGACAATAACGATACTGTTGATAAAGAGTTTGATATTTTTAGCTATCGTGATAGCTCAAATCACCATATTTTAATGTTTGCAATTAGAAATAATTCAACGCGTACGCTTGATTCATTAAAAGAACTTTATATAGCCAATTTTCAACGCCAAGGTTTTAAATTTAAAGAAGATGGTGAGCGACAGCTTGGTCTTAAGGGCGATGAGGCAATCTATGTGACAGAAACCAAAAATATCGAAGCAATTGTTATGTATGTAGAGAAAGGTGGCTCATCAATACCAACGTCACCAAGTGACGGTTCGAGTATTTACACTGACTTGGAATATTTTATTTTCTAAGGGGAAGGGGGGATAGATAATTCTCTTTTCAGATAAACAAGAATTGTTTTAAGACAGTGAATCAGGACTAATGATGAAAAAAACTCTAATTTTTATTGCTTTAATTTGTGGGGCTTATCAATACATTACTTGGAAGCCGTCAACCTTAGAGATAGCAAGTGGTATGGAAGTCGGAGAGAGTATTCAATTTCAAGGGAATACTTTTCAATCAGATTGGTCAGCAAAGTCTGACAACATTGAAGCCTATGTTAGGAGAATCGACAGGCACTACAGTGAATATATCCCAATCATTACTCATGATTTTGTTTTAACGACCGGAGATTATAACGATCCTAATATTGTTTCCTTAAGGCATCGAGGAGATGGCAACTATAATTTTTCTTGGACAACACGTAAAACTCCAAAGGGAAGCTTGATTGTTTATCACCTTATTCCAGTATCTGCTTATGTACAGAGACAAATAAATAACATTGAAATGGGTGATACCATCAAAATGAGTGGCAAAATCTCACAAGACAGCAAAATTACAAGTTCTACAGGCGCTTTTTTACAGTTAATGCATGATAACCATAAGTTTGTTTTAGTCGATGAGATTAATACCGTATTTTAAATTTAAAGGGGCCTTTGTTAAGGGCCCCTTTATTAGTTATACCAAAAGCTTAATCAGTTAACGTCACAACAACCCTATCTAAGGTTCCTGTAAATTCAAATGGACTACCTTCATAGTCTTTATCTACTTGTGTACCAGAATCCATTCCGACATCGAAGGTTTCAGCAAGTGAGTAGGTAGAAATATGCATTAATTCAAAATATTCCTCATCCACTTTTTCACCATTAACATATAGTTCACCGTCCCCTGACCACGGTTTGAGTGTGCCATCGATTTTTGATCTATCCAAAATAAAATTGAACTTCAAATCTGTAGGGCCTTGGGGCAAAGTTGGTGACGTTAAGTGATAATGCACACCATCTAGGAAGTTGTAATCAAAGTGGAGCTTATTATCTTTGATATACATGGTATAACCGCCAGTCATACCGCCACATGAAACGATGACACCTTGCTCATCACCTTGTAAGTCGATTGTTGTTTCAATGGTATGGGAGCGACCTTTTACAGGTGCCGATGCTTTTTCTGCAATTCGAATCGCACCGGGCGCATAATAGGTAAATTCCTTTTTATCACCGAAAAGCACGTAGTTGACAGCATTTAACCTCGCGAGCATGTCGTCATACAAAGGATAGACCTGATTTGCCCATGCTTCTTCTTCGAATACTTTTTTCAACTCTTCGAGTTTTTCAGGGTATTTTTCGGCTAAATCAGTACTTTCAGAAAAATCTTCGGCTACGTGATAGAGCTCCCATACATCTTTATCAAAATCACCTCGAACATTAATATCCCACGGCATCCGTTTAGCATGCAACGTGACTGCTTTCCAACCATCTTGCCAAATAGCTCGGTTACCAAACATTTCATAATATTGACGCTTTTTAGCATTAGGAGCATCAGCATTATCGAATGAATAATTCATGGCAACACCGGTAAAAGGTTGTTGTTTGATGCCATGATATTCATCAGGTCTTTCAATACCTGCTGCTTGCATAATCGTTGGAGCTATATCTGTAATATGGTGATATTGGCTACGGATTTCACCTTTGGCTTTGATACCTGCAGGCCAGTGCATGACAAGTGCATCTTGTTGCCCACCTCGATGTTCTGATTGCTTAAAGTAAGGAAAAGGTGTATTTCCTGCCATTGCCCAGCCGGCATGATAATGAGGATAACTGTCTGCTTGCCCCCAATTGTCATAGTTACGCATATTAGCTTCAAAGGGTGTTTGCATACCATTTAATACATAAGTCTCGTTAAATGTCCCAGCAAGACCACCTTCACCACTGGCACCATTATCAGCGGTAATCATGATTAAAGTATTATCTAATTCGCCGATACGTTCTAAGTTTTCGACAACACGGCCAATTTGATGATCGACATACTCCATTTGTGCAGCAAAAACTTCCATTTGTTTTGCATAGAGTTTCTTTTCATCATCATTCAAAGAATCCCAAGCTGGCAATTCATCAATACGTTCAGATAGTTTGGTGTTTGCCGGTGCAATGCCCAACTCGATTTGATTGGCTAAGATTTGTTCACGCGCTTCATCCCAACCCATATCAAACTTGCCTTTGTACTTAGCAATATAATCATCTGGGGCGTGGTGTGGGGAATGCATAGAGCCTGAAGCCCAAAGCATCATAAAGGGCAAATCTTTATCTAATGATTTGTGGCCTGTTATCCAATCAATGGCTCGATTTGCCAAGTCCATATCTAGATGTTCTGTTTTTCTATACGGTTCAGGATGATGGTCATCCCACATGACAGGTATAAATTGATGGACGTCTGCGGCCATGAAGGTATAGGCATGAGAAAAACCTTCATCACTTGGCCAGCGATCAAACGGTCCTATCTGTGAGACTTCATACAGAGGCGTATGGTCCCATTTTCCTAAGGCATAATTTACATACCCTTCTTCTTCTAGATAATTTGCAACAGATTTTGCAGAAGAAGGAACGATGGCATTGTAGCCAGGAAAGCCCATGGCAGTTAATGCATGACTACCTAGCCCAATCATATGAGGGTTTCGACCTGCCATTAAGCTCGCTCGTGATGGCGAACACAATGCGGTTGTATGGAAATTGTTATAGCGCAACCCATTGTCGGCTAACTTGTCGATATTAGGCGTTTCTATCAAACCACCGAAACTGCCCACTTGGGCAAAACCCACATCATCCAACAAAAATATAATGACATTGGGGGCATCTTTGGGCGGTCGGTGTTTTTCTGGCCAAGACTCTACGGAGTCTTCATAGGTTTTGGCAATCTTACCTTTGAAATCAGATTTAACTTCTGGCTCTGCTACCGCTTTTTTTTCTTGTTCTTTTTCACATCCACTTACAAATACAATCATTATCACTAAAAACAACTTAACTAATGTTTTCATGGCGTTGATTCCTTTTAAATTTATTGTGGTGCTTAGATGTATCCTTAAATTAGAAAATATGACACTGGTTCATAGTACCTATGTACCGGAAAAAGTAAACTGGAGATACGATGAGTTAATATCTCTTTTATATAGAGAACGATAGGGGATGCGACCATTTCAAGTTACTACAAGTCTCATATGGTGAGGTTCAAAACTAGGATTCAGGAATAAAAACGATAAACAAACAGGCAAATGTAAGCAAAAAGTACTGCTTCGCTTTTCTCTCACATTAAGTTTCCACCATGACTTAATTATAAGTAAATGTATGTTTTACCAAAAAATAAAACTATCTCATCTGTGTTGGAAAGAGCATCACACTAAAACAATACAATAAAACCGCTGCTGTAATTAGGCCGCTAAAACCAAATTCCATCGCAATGATAACCGCTAAAATTGCACTGATAACAGAGGCACAACCATTCACACCCCACGCCCAAGGAATCATCTCTGGCATAGTGCGACTTAGTTGCATAAGACCTAAAGGAAAAGGCATGCCCATACAAAAACCTAATGGCGCTATTAATAACACTGACAATACATAACGGCTGATATCACCTTGCTGCAATATGACATGACTTATCCATTCAAAGCCTAAAATATAAGCTATGCATAACACCGTTAATGCAGCTATCGGCCAAAAAATAGTTAACCTATTCAGTGAATGATTTGCCAGTCGTTTTGAAAAGTAACTACCCAAACCGGCTGATATTAAAAAAGTACATAACACAGTGGTAATGGCAAAAATTGGATGATGCAAAATCAAAATAAAACGCTGAATAAAAGCAATTTCAACAAATAAAAATGCCAAACCTAAACAAAAAAAATAGCTCAAACCTTGTTTATTTATTTTGCTCTCTCCAACTAACTTTTTTTTCCACAGCCAGAGCGGTATGGCTATTAACAATACACTGGCAAGAATCGCTTGAAGCAAGCTTACAATTAAAATCAAATAACCGCTTTCTAATAAAAACAAACCGCCACTGTCTATCAACGACACCATCTCTGGTAGCGTTTTCCATTTTAAAAATTGTGCAAAATACGGTTTGTCATCGGTGCTGGGTTGAATATTGAATTTATAGTTTTTTATAAACTCGTCTGATTGAGGACTTAATAACTCGCTAATAGATTGAAATAAATACGGTTGTTTCATAATGTGAAACTGGTTGGTCTCGGTTTCTGAAATGCCTGGGTAATAAACAAGATCAAAATTACGCTGCGTGCAAAACTGTTTTAAAAGCTCAATTTCTTTAGCTGTAATCTCACTGTTTTTAACCAGCAATGTGCTGGTTTGCCAATTTCGAATAACCATAATGTGTTGCGCCGGTTTAGTAATACCGTTGTTTGTTAAAACTTGTATTACCGTTGCCATTATCTTGGGCATATCTCGAGGCGGTAATTTGATCCAACGAGTTAAACTCAAATAACCATCCGCAGTAAGGTGCTGCAAATACTGCTGCACAGCTTGCGTGGTATACAAATAATTTTCAGCCATAGAATAAAGGCCAGCAGACGAATTTCCAAAAGAATCCATCAATGACAAGTTCACTAAATCGTAAGTCGAATCACTGCCCGAAATAAACGCACGTATTTCTTTGTTAAACAAATTAACATTTGGTTTTGAATAGAGATCACCAGCAAAGTCAGCATAGTTTTTTTTAATCAGTTTGATAATTTGAGGGTTTTGTTCAACGGCATCAATCTGTCGTCCATTGTGAAAACGAGCTTGCAATACATCGCTGCCTGTCCCGGCACCTAAAATTAAGACCTTATTCATCGCTTTCAAGTGATATGGCAAGGCTGATGTGGTTTGATCTAAATAAGAAATCTTGTTGTTAGTTTCGAACTGAGTAATGGCCGATAAATGATCAGCATCGCTAAATACAGCGAGTTGTTCAGGAATAACAACATCCGCTCTAATGCTCAAACCAGGAGCATTTCGAAGTGGTGTATTTTTGCTTTCAATGACACTAATCAAACCCAAGGGGCTAGAGTGTTGTTCAATGATTTTAGTTGTCGGAATTGTTAAATACTGGCTCTGACTTTTATATGGCGATATAAGCAAACTATTCACATTTGGCAATAATAAGCACGCCGTCACAATGATAAGGCTAAATATACTTGCCCAAACCCAACTACTTGTTTCATGTTTGCTTATAGTCGCCAAAATAAATATGCCTGCGGCTAGGCTTACCAATAAAATCAGTACAGTAAAAATATTTTCTGGAAAAAATAGATATAACAACACGATAATGCCAATGCTACCAATACCAGCCCCAAGCAAGTCTGCTGCATAAATCGATGTCACGTGTTGCTTAAAATAATAAAATGACAACCCAATAATTGAAGCTGCAAAAAAGAAGGGCAGGGCCAAGGTAATATAGCTGGCAAATAAATACCCCAGTTGTGCCGGATCCCACAAAATCTCAGCAGGATTAAACGGAATTTGCTGCACCACTAAAAAGCAAACCGGCAGCGACACGGCCAACAAAACCATGTTTGATAAAATCGCGACCGGAAAATGTCGCGTAAGCCAGTCTTTATTTAACGCTAAAAACGTTCCACTAATTCCATATCCTAGCAAAGCAAGGCTAATAATCATGTAGGCAAAATGATGCCACTGGATAATCGAAAACAAACGCATTAACAGTACTTCATAAGCCAAAGCTGTTGCAGAAATCAGAGCAAGCGTAATCAAATAAGCCAGACTCAGATTTCGACTCATGGTTAATGCTGCCCAGTTAACGGTACGAACTTAACCGGCAATAATTGCTGCGTGGTTACATTTCCTTCAACATCTTTGATAACGAGCACCAAGTGCTGAAGCAAAAACTTGCCCCCAACGGGCAAGACCATACGCCCACCTGGTTTTAATTGTTTAATCAAAGAAGGTGGAATGTGACTATTTGCTGCTGTCACAATGATGCGATCAAAAGGAGCCTGTTCTGGCCAACCGAAATAACCATCGCCTGACCGAGTCGCAACATTATCAAATCCTAAACGTTTTAAATCACGACTCGAACGTTCGAATAACTCTTCAACAATCTCAATGCTATAAACCTTGTCGACCAACCTAGCTAACACTGCAGCTTGATACCCCGAACCCGTGCCGATTTCAAGCACATGATTCTTTTGTTTCAATTGCAATAAATCCGTCATGATGGCAACAATTACTGGCTGTGAAATTGTCTGGCCAAACCCTATCGGCAAAGGCCTGTTTTTATAGGCATGTTTGCGATATTTTTGAGGAACAAACTCATGTCGGGGAACAAAACGTATAACATCCAAAACCCGAGCATCAATGTGTTCTGATAAAAGATAATCATTGTTTAAAGCAACATTGTCTTTAATACGTTGTACAAGATGATCACGCTGTTGTTGATAATCTTGCTCCGCCAATGATGTAGAACAAAACAATAACAACAGCGCAATTAGAAAAGCAGATTTCTTGATCATTTTCACAGGAGCTCCTCCTGTTTTCAAATAAGAACAATCTAGCTAACTTTCACGTTACTGCTTCTATCTTATTCTGGCAAGGTGGATCCATACAATTTGTTGATCAGCGAGATCATCTTCTACAACCTTCACATTAACAACGAACTTTAATCCAGTTTGTCTTTATCATCGCAAAACAGTTAACGTAGCCTTTGATGATATGGAAATTATGAGTTTAATAAATGATGGAACCTCTTATTGAGCATGTTAAAACGCTACCTAATGCAATAGAACTTTTGACTATCGTTGTTCAAACTAATGGTGGGCCACAAGGTTTTCATGAGAGCTTAGGATTTAAATTGACGGGTGAATACGATGATGGAGATGCCGATATGAGGCTGCTCTTTTAAGTAGATTTAAGAAATAACGATATGGATCTAATATTAATTGAAGGCCTGCCAGGAAGTGGCAAAAGCACATTAGCTGAAAATTTGTGTGAAATTGCTAAAAGCAACGGTTATAGCTCAAGTTGGTATTTAGAGGAGGCAAAAAATCATCCTGTTCACCCAATTGATCTTAGATCTGAAAAACATAAAACGTCATATCCTGAGTTTTGTTTGCAGCAGTGGCAAAAATTTATATCAGATAATAAAAACAATGATCAGCTCATTATTTTGGAAGGCAGCTTATTTCAAAGCACAATTCGTTTCATGATGGAAGGCAATAATCAAGACTTAGCTTCTGGTTATTACAGCGAATGTGAATCTATCTTGTCTGTGATAAATCCAAAACTCATTTATTTGCGTCCACCTGAAGTAATGAGTCATATTGACTGGCTGGTGAATCAACGAGGTAATCACTGGACAAATAAGGTAAGTGAGTATTTGCAAGCTACGCCATATTGTTTAGAGCGAAATCTACAGGGACTAAGTGGTATGTCAGTATTTTGGTCTAATTATGCACGGCTTTGTGATTCGTTGATTATTGCACCAACGATAGAAAGTTATACGATAAATGCGGGTGTGGGCTATTTTGAGACTCAAACTGATGAAGCTCTTCGTTATAGTGGTATTGAAAATAGATTTTATCTAAATCAAACTCAATCATAGGTTATGGATTTTAGGATTTAAAATGAAAAAAACTATATGGATATTATTGCTTTCTTTCAGCCTACCTTTGTTCGTTTATGCTGAGGTGTATCAATGGGTAGACGATAAAGGAAAAGTGCATTTTAGTGATCAAAAACCAGTTGCTACTCAAGCTGAAAAACTCGATCTTGAAATAAATACATATAGCAATGTCACCATTGAAAACTCAGATAAGGATGTTGGTCAGAAGGTTGTGATGTATTCAACTGCTTGGTGTGGTTATTGTAAAAAAGCACGAAGCTATTTCCAAAAGAACAATATCGCGTTTGTTGATTATGATATTGAAAACAATGCAAAAGCAAAAAAACGCTACGATAAATTAGGTGCCACAGGCGTACCGGTTATATTTATCGGAAAAAAACGCATGAGTGGCTTTAGTGAACAGCGGTTTGAACAGCTCTATAACTAGTTGCGAATGTGAATTGATGAATTATTAGAATGGAGCGGTATTTAATGATGGAAGAAAATTCATCTGTTTACATTAGAAAGCCTGATAAAAATGATATTAAGAAATTAGTAGATGCATTTCAGAGAAGCCAAAAGCTTCATCAAACTTGGACATTTATCCCCAATAACTTTGAACAATATATTGCTCAGCCTCATCGGTACTTGGTGTGCCATAAAGAATCAAATGCTATCGTGGGTTCGTTTAATATTGGTGAAATCGTCGAGGGCTGGTTTCACTCGGCATACCTAGGCTATGAAGCTTTTGTTCCTTATCAAGGTCAAGGTTATATGTATCGAGGTTTGATGTTGGTTCTTGAAGAGGCGTTTAGTACTTTGAATTTGCATCGCCTTGAAGCAAATATTCAACCGGATAATCTAGCCTCAATTGCATTAGTTACAAAAGCGGGTTTTGTGAAAGAAGGTTTTTCGCCAAAATATTTAAGAGTTGGTGGAGAAGAGTGGATGGACCATGAAAGGTGGGCCATTATTAATGAAAACTGGACTGGATAAGAATTATTAAAGGGGCCTAATGAGGCCCCTTTAATTAGGTTGTTTAACTTTCAGATACGGGTGTTTCTATAAAGTTTGCCGCGTAACTTTGATAGCCAGCTTCAAATTGTTTCGCCATTTCATCTGGAAACAAGTGGAAATCCCCTGATTTTAACGAAGATACGATACCTTCTGAAACGGAATCGACTGGTTGGCCCATTTCTCCCATGCCTGCTTCGTTACACATATCAGTTGCAATAGGGCCAGGATGGACACTTAATACTTGAATACCTTTATCTGCAACTTGATCTCGTAAACCTTGAGTTAACGAATAAGCTGCTGCTTTGGAGGCGGAGTAGGTGGTGAAACCTGCAAAGTTTTTGATAGATGCCACAGAGTTTAATTGCACAAATGAGCCACCACCATTTTTTTCAAGGACTGGGATAAATGCTTTAGCCATGCGAAGTAAACCAAATGTATTGATGGTCAGTTCTTGATTGAATAATTCTTCAACATCGTCATTGAGAGGATCGGCTAGTTTTAAAATGCCAGCGTTATTCACTACAACGTTCACATCGCTTGCAGTTTTCGCAGCTGATTCAATGGATTCTGGTACAGAAAGGTCTGTGTAGAGTGGAACAACTTGATCACCAAATTTTGCTACCAAATCCTTTGTAGATTTTATGTCGCGAACGGCTAGATATACCTTTTTAGCCCCATGCTGAATAAATGATTCAACGATAGCTTTTCCTATCCCTCGGTTAGCGCCAGTTACTAAGGCGATTTTATTGTTAATGTCGATGCTCATGATTATTTCCTTTTTAGATTTAATAGTAAAAATACAACTGTACCGATCAGTACGATTGACATAATTGTACCGATCGGTATGATTGTGTCAAGACAAATTTAAAGATGCATGAGGTTTTGAATATGGCTGGTGGCCGCCAACTTCAATTTGATAAAGAAAAAGCGCTTGAAGAGGCAATGTTCGTTTTTTGGAAGAAAGGCTTTTTGGGTGCTTCACTTTCTGAATTAACAACAGCAATGGGTATTAATAAACCAAGTATGTATGCTGCGTTTGGCAATAAAGAAGCTCTTTTTGTTAGTGCAACTGAGTATTACCTAACTAAGCATGCATCACCACATGTGGCATTCCTGAATGAGGAAGGACAAGCATTGAATGAGCGAGTCAAAGCCTATTTGTTTTCTGTCGCTACAATGCTATGCAGCTCTTCCACACCGAATGGTTGTTTTATCTCTGTAGCGGCCAATGAGCTTGCCGGAGAATCTTACCTGAAACAGCATCTCAAACTATTACCTATGCCAGTAACTATGCTGAAACGTATTTGCTAGAGTTTTTTACGGCCGAACAAGACAAAGGTAATCTCACAACAGATACAAACATTAAGGAATTAACGTTGATGCTCATTACTTTATTGCACGGTCTGTCATCTGTGGCAAGAAGCGGCAAATCGCATAAACAACTTAAATCTATTATTGATATCTTTGTTAGCAAGCTGGATATTTGATTCATCGACAGTAAACAATAGTGTCTTTTCACGAAAGTAAAACAATAAGGTGTCAGTTAAAGAGTGGTTAATTTAGGTACAAATGATCTAGGCGAAATTACTAACTATAAAGCGTTTATTATGAATGGCAGCGATATGCTGCCAACCATTAATGAAGGCGATTATTTGGTAGTTGATTTAGCACAGAAAGTGATACGAAGTGGTGAGATGTATGTTATTGACTACAACCAGTCGATGGTGGTTTGCCGCTTATTATTGGATGGCCAGAAAGTAAGCCTCATTTTTGATGGTGCACCACATCGTTTTGATGAGTGGTTAAATAAGATCACTGTCATTGGGAGGATCGTGGAAGTAAAAACGTTAACGGAATAAAGAAAAGGGATTATAGTGTTTGCGGGCACTCATATAATTTGAAGGGATCTTCATGGCTAAAATAATAAAAATAGTCACCACGTTGTTCGTTGTTGTTGTTATTTCGGTATCGGTTGTCATCTTCACCGTAGATATTAATCAATATAAAGGTGAGTTGATTGCACTTGTTGAAGAATCAACAGGGAGAACATTAAAAGTAGATGGCGATTTAGAATTTGCAGTGTCATTGATACCCACGGTAGTGGTTGAAGACGTGCAATTTAGTAATGCGAGTTGGGGGTCTAAACCCGATATGCTCAAACTAGAAAAGTTTGAAGTGGAAGTTGCACTGCTGCCTTTATTAACAGGCAATATTCAAGTCAACCGAGTGATATTAGTTGCCCCCGAAATTTTATTGGAGACCAATAAAAAAGGCTCGGCTAACTGGGATTTTTCAACAGCAAAACCGGATAAGAAAACAAAAGCCGTAGAGACAGAAAAAACCTCAATGCCAGGTATTGTGGTTAACGAAGTGCATATTGAAAATGCCACTGTCACCTATATTGATGGCGTAGCCGGTAAAACGACGACACTTGTTATCGACGAGATAACGACAGAATCAGATAGTGTCGATGCGCCACTTTCATTAATCATGAAGTTAGCCTATAACGAAATACCTGTTGAAGTTAAAGGCAGTTTGGGTTCACTAACCCAGCTCACAGGCAATAAAAATTACCCATTAGATTTAGTGATAGATGTCAGTGATATCAAAACCAAGTTAAAAGGTGAGATTGCTAAACCTATGGATGGTAAAGGTTTAGCCATCGACATTAATGTGGCAATGGGTTCATTAGCTAACTTATCGAAACTGGCAGGTAGTGATTTGCCAAAATATGGACCTATTTCATTAAACGCTAAACTAAGCGATGGTGCTGGTGCCTATTCACTCAAAAAATTAACGTTAAAAGCGAGCAATTCCGATTTATCAGGTGATGTCACTATTGCAGTCTTGGGCAAGCGCCCTGGGATTACTGCAAACCTAAATTCAACATTAATCGATTTGGCTGAATTGAGTGGTGATGAAAAAACGGCTAAAAAAGAAAAAACCGATCGGGTATTTTCAACTGATCCTCTAGCTTTAGATGCCTTAAACGCGGTTAACGTCAATTTGAAACTTAATGCGAATCAAATTAAAACAAGCAGTATGGTATTTGCTGATACCAATGTGAATTTGATAATAAAAGACGGTAATTTATCAATCAAACCAGTAAGCAGTTCAGTTGCAGGGGGGAAATTAATCGCTAATATTGGCTTAAATGCCAGTGGAAAAACTTCCGCACTGGTTAGCAAACTAACGATTGCGGGACTACAGCCAAACCAAGTTCCCGCCCTAGAAGGTAAAATCACCGGCGGTAAAACAGACGTTGATGTTGATATTAAAGGTAGCGGAAATAGTGTTAGCCAAATTATGGCAGGCCTAAACGGTAAATTAGTATTAAAAATGGCTGAAGGGGTGAGCAATGATTCAATTTCTGGTGCTTTAGGCGCGGATATGTTGAAACAAACCTTTGATATGTTGAATCCCGCATCCCAAAGTAGCGATGGCACGAAAATTTTATGTGCGGTGGTTAATTTTGATATTAAAGATGGTATTGCAACTGCCGATCGTGGCATTGCTATTTCAACCAGCCAAATGGATGTTATTGGCAGCGGCACAGTAAATTTAAAAACAGAAGCGTTAGATATTGGTATTAAACCTCAAGCCAAAGAAGGTGTGGGCCTTAGTGCGGGTCAATTGGCTGGTCTAGTAAGAGTTGGCGGTACGATGGCTAATCCAAAAGCAACGGCAGATGCTGCTGCCGTATTAACAACAGGTGTTGCAGCAACAACGGCTTTAGCAACTGGAGGATTATCATTATTAGCTCAAGGTTTGTTAGACCGCTCAACTTCTGATGCCGATCCTTGTGCCACAGCCTTAGGTCAAAAAACAACTTCAACAACAAAACCAACAGCTGAGAAAGAGCCATCCACCACCGATAAAGCTGTTGATGCAGTTAAAGATGCAGGTAGTGCAGTGAGCGATACCATAAAAGGTTTTTTTAATTAATTACAGATAACAGCGTGTTCTTTAGTAGATTCATCAACTAATACCAAGGAAACATCATGGTACGAATGTTAAAAATAGTTGCCAGTTTACTTTTGATAGTTGTTATTTCTATTGCAACGATTCTGGCAACATTTGATATCAATCAATACAAAAATAGGTTGATTAATGTTGTACAAGACTCAACTGGTAGAACGTTACAGATAGAGGGTGATTTAAGTTTTGGTTTATCTTTAATTCCAACGATAGTGATAGAGGGGGCAAAGTTAAGTAATGTCAGCTGGGCTGCATCAACTGAAATGATAAGCCTAGAAAGACTTGAAATTGAAGTAGCGTTATTATCGTTATTAGACAATAACATTCAAATCAATAGTGTGACTTTATTAGAAGCAGACATTTTTTTAGAGACAGACGAACAAGGTTTGCCCAACTGGGAATTCACGACTAAGAAGATTAAAGCTAAAACACAGCCAGTTGCGAATGCTGCTCAAAAGGTCTTGGGCCTTGCCATTGATAAGGTCGTTATTGAAAACGCGGTTGTCAAGTATAGAAATGGGCTGACAGAACAACAAACAACAACGGTTATAGATGAGTTAGAAATAGAAGCAGATAATTTCGATACACCTGTTTTTATCTTTATGGATGTTGTTCATAACGATGTTCCGCTTGAGATTGAAGGCATCTTAGGCCCGATTAATCAATTGAAAGCAAATCAAAAAACATCGATTGAGTTAGAACTTGATGTTGCGGGTGCCGAACTAGAACTATTTGGACACATAGCCCAACCGAT
>ENA-OSET01003407-OSET01003407.1-sediment-metagenome-genome-assembly--contig:-NODE-3407-length-14618-cov-22.241180_pt1 | contig 14618 bp, 14 predicted proteins | sample MGYA00237882_ERZ534229 | MGnify/ENA primary metagenome ERZ534229 (study PRJEB26408, sample SAMN06266212) | sediment metagenome | isolation source: Hudson Canyon methane seep mesocosm | place... | reverse complement strand
TAACGCGGACCACCGAGTAATACTGCAGCTAACGCAATGCCGCCTGGAGGCCAAAATACGGTAGCGCTATTATTGATGACACCAAACTCAAGGCCTACCTTAGCTGCTGCAAGGTAAACAATTATGAGTGCGATAGATTTTAGTATTATGGTCATGTCATTTTGCAGGAGAGGAAGAGCGCTGCTTCATCCTTATCCTCGATCACCTATATATTCTAGTTGCTTACAGGTTGCTATCAGTCAAGCCATGCTGTCAATACTTGTAACGACCTAACACTTATTTTTTCAGTAAGGCCGCTTCCCAGCAACTGATTAGGTTTTTTTCTACACATTCCACAACATCACCGTCTAAGTGTCCCACACTGACTTGATTAGTTAATATTTCCATAATTGCATCAGGTTGAAGCGGTTCGCGATAGGGGCGTTTTTGAGCAAGAGCTTGGAACACATCGGCAACAGCAATAATTCGGGCTTCTAGTGATATACCGTCAGCTTGGAGATGATATGGATAGCCAGTTCCATCTACTCGTTCATGATGTTGAGCAGCCCATAAAGCAATCTCTTGAATGCCATGTATATTTTTCAGAATGTTGAAAGTATCAAAACTATGACGTTGTATGATTGAATACTCTTCCGGTGAAAGTTTCCCCGGCTTTTCTAGGTATTCATCAGGGACTCGCAATTTCCCTATGTCGTGCAGCAGGCCTGCAAGTTCAAGCATTTCACAACTCTTCTCTGACAGGTGGAATAACTCACCGAGATATTTAGAGAGGTTAGCTACTCCATCAGAATGCTCTTTTGTGAAAGGGCTTTTTGCATCAACAATACAAGAGAAAAGGTGAACTAAACTTCGTAATTCATCAAACTCAATATCTTGAGCATGTGTGTGTGATTTCCATGTAGAGGTGTAACCATTCACATGCTCGGCTTCTAGACTGAACCAAAAAGCTTCAGAGCGAGAGACATCCATGAATGCATCAACTAGTTCTGGAGCAAACCAGTCTCCTTTTTTACTCATTATTTTCTGACGAATTTTTTCCTTTCCTAATAAAAGGACTGATTCATCCACTAATGCTGACAACGTTAAAATATCAACACGGTCCACCATGTATATGCAGTTTGCATTGTATTTAGCTTCGTCTGGTAGATCTAAATTTTTTAGTTCAGACCAGTGGGTATGATGGTGTCTAACAATAGGAGATAGTTTTTTTAGTAAAGGACAACTATTTAATAGAGCTTCCCCTAACTTGCAGTGATCGACCTCATCTTCCCATTCAAATTGAGCGAGACGCTCATGAACAACTGTTTTTGATACTCCACAGTCATGTAATATTGCAGCCTGAAAAAGGTCATCAAGCCTAGACTCTCTCCAACCAAGGTATTTGCCACATTCAGCCGCCATGTAGGCCACACGTTTACCATGGTGAAGGTGTGTAACACCAACCAAGTCAAGTGCATCGGAAAGTGAATAGACAGCCTCATGTACGTTTATATTGAACGTTGTCATCAATGACCCTTGGGGATGAGAGTTTATTTATTAGCCTAGAGCTTATTTTAGTATAAAAAGAAGTGTTTTTATAGTCCCTCTCCGCTCTAAGAATTTGGGACCATTACATACAGCTTCCATTAAACCAATGGCTGCTGCTGGCACGTTAGCGACGAATCGTCCAAAGGTCTCTATCCGACCCAAAGAAGACTGATAGACTCGCAATAATTGAAGACATCCGTGACGATTGGGAGTTTATTTGTGATATATTTATTCAGGAAAGTATTTAACTCATATTATCTGGTAATAAATGACTAACAAAGCATGTAAGTAAATAATGATTCGTCGAATTTCACTCATATTTACCCCTATTGTAATACTCTGTTTTATAGGTTCGTTTTACCTATACAGAACGGAATTTAATTCCGATATGATGAAAGTTCATTATTCAGAATCTGCATCAGCAAAAACAGCCACTGAAGCCATTAATAATAAGTTAGCCTCTGTGATTACTGATCTTCATTATCTAACGGTACAAGAGGGACTTGTTGAAATCATATCCGATGAAAGCATCGGTATGCACAGCTATACTCATCTCCAGAATAATTGGCTTGAATTTTCTCGAACTAAGAAAACCTACGACCAAATTCGTTGGTTAGACCTTAATGGAAAAGAACTCTTAAGGGTCAATTTCAATAATGGTCAGCCAGTTAGTGTTACTGCAGATAAGTTGCAAAATAAAGCCAACCGCTATTACTTCAGCGACACGGTGAAACTAAGGAAAAACGAAGTCTTTATTTCTCCTCTTGATCTTAATATTGAAAATGGAAAAATTGAACAGCCACTTAAACCTATGGTTAGGATTGGCAGCCCTATTTTTAATCGAAATGGTGATAAACAGGGGATAGTCCTAATTAATTATAATGCTATAAAACTGCTTGAACAGTTTAAGCATGCATTAAAAGATACTGATAGTGAGCAATGGTTACTCAATAGTGATGGATATTGGTTGAACGGTTCATCAAGTGAACAAGAATGGGGCTTTATGTTTAAAAACCCTGAACAATCAATGGCTAATCAGTACCCCAATGTATGGAAGCAGGTTACAGCTAGCGACCAAGGACAGTTTATGGATAAACATGGCTTGTGGACATTTGATACCGTCTATCCATTGCTTAACGGTTCTACTTCTGGGCTACTAGGTGTCGAAAAGCCTCAATATTTTTGGAAAACGGTCTTTTTTATACCTGAGGAAAAGCATTTTGCCTTCAATTGGCAATCAGGCATTAAATTAGGTGTTGCTACGATTGTGGTTCTTATTGGTTTTTTTATAGCCATCTTGTGGGAAACAAGATCTTGGGATAATGCACGAAAGGTAAATAAAAATCTCGAAAGAAGGGTTGCTGAGCGAACACAAGCATTATTGAAAGCAAAAGAGCAGGCAGAAACACTAGCAAGCACCGATGTGCTAACAGGAATGAATAACCGTAGAGCATTTTTTAATCATGGAAATCATATTCATCAGCAGGCAACCCGATACCGACACCCCTATTGTGTCCTTATGCTGGATCTTGATTTGTTTAAAAATGTAAATGATACCTATGGTCATCAAGTCGGTGATGAAGCCTTAAAAGCAATCAGTAAAGCTATCTCCGTGATTACTCGCACTTCTGATGTGGCTGGACGCGTTGGCGGTGAAGAATTTGCAGTTATCCTGCCTGAGACATCTACTGAAGATGCAAAAGGCTTAGCTGAACGCCTCCGTGTTTCAATAGAGGATATAAGCATGCCACTGGAAAATGGTGAACTGAAGTTAACAGTCAGTATTGGTATCAGTGAAAAAGGTGAAGACGGTTCATCTCTCGATGAAGCAATATCTAAGGCAGATAAGGCGCTTTATCAAGCAAAAGGACAAGGTAGAAATCAAGTCGTAGTGTTTAGATAGTACTCCTTCCATAATCGCATTAGGTTGATGAGAGTGAGATAAAGGTATTTTAAAGCAACCGCTTGCGATTTATCAGTAACAGTAATAATTCGGGCGAAGTCATAACTCAAAGCATCAACTAATATCATAAAACTGCTGTGAAATGAATGACCGCTGCTGGCACCAAACGGCCTGTCAGGCTAATAAAAAACCTTACTCTTAAATACAATCGGAACAAATACAACTTAGGCTATAAGGATAAGGCTTGATGCCTTGCCGAACCTGAAATCGTTCTAAAGAAATCACCACCTAACGTTTTCCCCACACCTGTTTTTGAATCATAGACAGAAATTGGCACAGGCTTTACCGAACGACCATCTCTTGCATCTTGACCTGAAATTAATTGTTTTCCCTCAAGATCGAGTAATTGCCAGTTATACAGTACGCAGCCATCCAATAGCCTTGTACTCCTGAATTCTAGATCACGACGCTCAAGAGATAGCGTCAGTTCTTGTTTTGTGCTTTCCCATCCCTCCGGTTCACGCATCCAGCCATATGTCTCAAGGTGACGCTTTATATGCTCCAGTACAGCTATTGCAGCTGAAACCTTATCTCGTGAGAGCTCATCCTCATCACCACGGGTTACAAAGCCACTATCCAAGTCCCACTGAATAATTCGTTCAAAGCGATATTTATCAAACTCCGGCAAAACATCAATATCCCCATGCAGTCTGATTCTTATTGAGGTAATACGCTCAAACTCTCGCCTAAAATCTTCGGCGGCCTCTATCCCATCCCGCCAACATAGTTTAAGTTGAGCTAATATGGCATTTTTTATCTCTATGGATTCAATCCGTTCAATCTCATCACAATATTGCCACTCTCTAAACCCATTTACAGCATCCTGAAGCTGTTTTACGGCCTTATCTACACTTCGCTGAAGTGTATAACGCAATCCATGCTCCAATGACACTACAGGCGCCTCATTGTCATATTGAAAGCTCTTCAAAGCATTGACGATAAAACGTACACCCTGAAACCCATATTCAAGGTGAGCATGAACATGGCCATGTACCCATAAATCGATATCTCGTAATGTACCTTCTCCGTACCAATCCTGAACTTTTTGTCTATATAAATATCCACCTTTCTTCATGAACTTTTCTTCATGCTGGGCTGCATAATTTCCTGCAAGCTCAGGGTTGAATGGATCCATTGAAAACCTATCTGCACACGATGGGACAAAGCGATAGTTATTCCAAGCATCAAGATCAAGTTCTTCAATATCTCGTGTGATTCGTAGAGCTTCACCAGTAGGTGGGTGGTGCGATACAACTACCGTCTTCCCTTTATAAGGTTTTGCGACTTCAGAAATAATGAAATCTATCGACTGCTGATGCAGTTGATAAGCAATGACAGGGTGAAAGCGTCCGCGTTCAACTAACGTTGCAATCCATTCAGACACATCAGGTAAGCTTCCCCTCAGCACGTGGTTATGCTGGCTCTGCTCAACTAATTGTCTCAATAGCTTCTCGGCATACACCTGATTCTTTCGGAGCTGCCACCATTTATTTGCTTTTATATAAGCGTTGTCTAAATGGTATTCATTCGACTCAATCACTAAGCGAGGATGCCAATTGCCAAAGTCTGGCCACAAGGTTGCTCCGATAAAACGTATGCCACCAAGTTCAATTACTGAGTTTTCTAGAACATGTATTTGTTCATATGGTGCAGCCAGCTTAACGAGGTAATCAATACCGTCAGTAATTTCACGTTTCCAGTAGTCATGATTACCTGCTACCACTACCACTGGGACTTGATACTGAGCTAGTTTTTCAAAGACAAGTTCAGGATGAACAATATCACCAGCAACAATGATGACTTCGGTATCTGTAGGCACAGTAAAATCGTCAATACCATGCTCGTGAAAGCCACCAAACGATTTACCACCTTTCTTGCTGTGTAGATCCGAAATAACAAAGAACTTATCCATCACAGCTCGACCACTAAGTCTGGATTAAAAGCCACAGGCATCATCTCATGCGGGTAGCCGAGTTGATTACTTATCAGCCTACACTTACCCATCCTAATATCAAGTGATGCATGTGTATGACCAAAAACCCACACATCGGCCAATTCAACGAGCTCATCTAAACTTGATTGAAAACCTGTGGAGATAGGGGAGTAATCATAGTCAGGATGCTGACAATCTTGACTGGGCGCATGATGTGTAACCACCACTGTTTTTCCCTTAAACTTCTCACCTAATTTCTCTTTGAGCCATTTCTTAGATATCAAATGCTCTTCATAAGCATCATCAACACTAAAACTTCTATCACCGTTACGAATTAACCTATGATCATTAAGACTAGCGCCGACAATGGCCTGATTAATTTCTTGATGTTCAGACTTATCGCCAAGATAGTCAGTCCAAAGAGTCGTACCCAGAAACCGTGTACCGTCAATTACTATTTCATCACGCTCAAGAAAGTGAACATGCTCATATCCCTCGGCGTACTCACGCATAGATTGGATTAGTTCATGGTAATCCTGTCGATAAAACTCGTGATTACCTGCTACATAAATAACTTCCTTCTTGTGAAAGTGACTCAATGAAACAGCATATTTAAGCCCTCGATAACCTAACGAAATATCGCCAGCAAGAATGATTACATCACTATCCAGTTTTGGTAACAGATAATTGCGACGCATATCTAGATGTAGGTCTGATGCAATTTGTAATTTCATAGTTCTATCTCGGTACTATCGATGGATATTTCCACTCAAAATCAGAGCCATCCAACAAGTCATCTCGGATTAAATTAATCTGGAATAGAAGTAGCGCCGCTTCAGCAGGTTTTGATGGTTCTCCTAAAACTTTGTACTGCGAGCCTGATAATGTAGATCCTCTACCAGCGACTTCATCGAAGAACTTAATTGGCGTGCTTAGTCGTCCTCGTTGACTGGCTTCTTCAAACCCAACAAAGTGCTCTTCGCCATTAACTCTGTTTACAGCAATATTCCAAGATGAAAGCAAGCAGAGGGAAGGAGGGATAGATCTAATTTCCATTCTCCACCTCGCTGCATGTATCGCATAAGGTCGTAAACCAGCCATTGTTTGGTTTAAGTGTTCCTGGCTGACCACACACTTCACATGACTTTGATGATGATTGCTCCGCTTTACGGATTAACACTTCGATTTCAGACGTGGAGTTATGAAGGTAGAATCGCAGAGAGCCGAACTTTTCCTTTACTTGTACGACATTAGGAAGAGCATCATTAGTACCTGATGCTTTCACTTCATTGGCAATGGCTTCTATTTTCTTTGATAGCTCATAGATAAGATCAAACCATCCGGGACCACATTCAAAGCCGAAACACATCAAAGAGTGATGAGGTCCATCCTCTCTGTTACGAAAGATTATTGGGCAGGCTCGATAGATTTCTTGTGCCAATTTTTTATTCATTGCTTCTCTCCTTTTGACATAGGAGAGCACAATGACTAAAATGAGGCCAAATAAAAAACATTAGCCTACACTTCTGTTTTTAAAGGAAAAACATGATTGTTTATATTGTATATATAAAGCAATCAGAAGAAATTAAAGGACTAATATCAATCGCTTATGAATGTTACTTGAAGGAAGGTTCTAGCCATATCTTTCGCGGTTGTAATTTCACCCAGCGGAGAATACGACTAGAAAGTGATAGTATTTTTCTCACTCAACAGAAGAAACTAATATTTCCATTCATCATGCCCAAGAGGCAAGCTTTTAAGTAAGTCACGATGTAACCGCCAATTAGGTAAGTAACCATCCATTAGGCTAATAAACCGTTCATTATGATGGCGCTCTAAAAGGTGTACTAGCTCATGCACCAGAATATATTCCAAACACTCAGGTGGCTTCTTCACCAGCTCTAAGTTAATGTTGATGCGCTTGGTCTGAGGATTACAGCTTCCCCACTTAGTTCGCATCTTTCTTACAGTCCAATCATCGACTCGAACACCTATCTTTTCCTGCCAACCTTCTAATAGGCTTGCAATGCCCATAATGATGAATAGAGTGCTGTTTTCTTAATTGCCATGATTGTCCTTATACTCAATAATTATTGATATTTTTTTTATTGCCTTGCTTCTTCTAACAACACATTTAATTCAGCCTGAGCCTCTTTGAACTCAGACACTATTTTTTCTAATATTTCAATTTCTTTTTGTTGGTTGCGCGGCTTCCACTCACTAACTTTAATTACATATTCTGAAACATTCAGTAGATAATTATTCTTAATAATATCCGGTATGAGAACCGGCTTATAATTCTCATTTGTAGGACAAGCTCCTTTCGCCATTTCAGCTATAAGTTGAACATCCTTTACGGCCAACCTTAAAGACTTTCTGCTCTTGGTGCCAGTCTTACCAGCATCAACCATATGAATCACACCAGAATGTTCTTTATTCTTATTTAGAACAATTAATACCGGCTCAATATTGGTAGAATTAATGACACCTGCAGGTAGCTGGATCACAGACTCTAATAAGTCATTATCAATAATATGCTCTCTCAATTTAGCATCATACCCACCACGAAATAACCAGCCTTGGGAAATCAAGATTAATGCTTTTCCCGTATCATTCAGGTGGGCCAGCGTTTGTTGAATCCATACTGAGTCTCCTGCAGTGCGAGGAGGTTTGTCGAGCTTCAAATATGATGGAGAAAGATTTTCAATATCCTTCTCTGAGAATCGCATCGCAAATGGTGGAGTTACAACGGCAATATCAACTAAGAGCTGTTTTCCCAAAAATATAGGGCTAACTAAGCTATTTCTTAAACGGAAGTTAACATTTTTACCTTCTAACAATAATAATGCCTTACTAAAGGCCCACACCGAACTCTTATACTCCTCAAGGTAAAGAGTGCCAACTTTAAATTGACTCACTATGTTGGCATAGCCTGCGGCGCCATCATAAATAAGCGTCCCCGAGTCTATACTTCCAACTATTTCATTAAAAAGTTCTACTACAGCATTAGAACTGATGGATTCCGCGTGCGGAAAGCCAGATCTTTGAATACTATTTCTAATACATGGTGCAAGACTTGCCAGCCCATCTTCATCAAGATCAGCTACTGTATAAATCGCAACTCTAACCATATCATCACTAAAGGGAGCTATATTTAAGAAGGCATCATCATCTTCAAAGTAACCAGATAACGTACTCTGAATATATTTATTCAGTTGAGACTTTTGTTCTACTGGAGCTAACTTAAACACTTCAAAGAAACTTTCTGGATCTATCTTTCTTGCTAGGGCAACTATTGCTAACAACATCAAACTCTCTTCAGGCCTTGCCTTGTAAGGGTGTGACTTCTCTAAGAATGTCCATACAGCACTATTTATAGAGCTCATTACTTATCCCCAACTAAAAGGTTAGATATCTGTGCATCTACAACAGTGCGTTGCTGTTCGGCTAATAGAAGCGTAGCTTTATAAGCTCGTTTACCAACGTTATATAGTTTAAGAATATGGGACTGCTCATCTTTACTAGGCAAGGGAACCTCAATCTCCTTTAGTGATGATAAAGATATGTTTGCAATTACCGCACCCGTCTTAATTAACTGAAGCTTAGCTTGTCCAAGTTCAGAGTTTAAAAATGCAACCAGCACTTCGCCATGAAGCTTATCCTTATTAGCTCTAATGATTATGAAATTTGCAGAAGGAACAATGTTACGTGCAGCTAATTGCTCTGAAACATATGACGCTCTTGTTGAGGCTCCTTTTGCTGTGAGCACTACATCACCAGAAGACAGCACATACCGAGATAGGTTTTTATTTGACTTACCGTAAACAGAAGTTAAAGCTAATTCGTCTATATCTCCATCTTTTTGAGCAGCCACGCCAGGTAATAATAAATATTCAGATGGCTCGCCTCCTTGCTCTTTGCTAAAATAACTTTTTGGTATGCCTCCGGAAACACCTGCCACGTTTTTTAACTTTTCATAATTCATAATTCGTAAACCCATTACGTTTTTCAAAATATAAAATCATAATAGCAAACTGATTTTATATTTCAAGTTAATTCGTAAATGGATTACGAATTATTTATTTTTTGATTTTAGATTTTGATACGAAATGTAAGTTACTTTGTCGTTCAATGTAAATTACTGTGGCGACAATTCAAATAAGTCTGTCGCGTCACGTCTGTCTCCTCAATATTACCTCAATATTATAAGTCTAATCTTGACTAAATTACTCAGTCTTGCATAATGTCTAGATCACTATTTAAATATTGGAGTTCACCATGAGTGAAATGCCTAGCCCTGTTAACTTTACCGATGCCGCTGCCAGCAAGGTAAGCGCGCTAATCGAAGAAGAAGGTAACGATCAACTTAAACTACGTGTATTTATTACAGGTGGTGGTTGTTCAGGATTTCAATACGGTTTTACCTTTGAAGAAGAAATCAGTGAAGGTGATACTGAAGTTGAAAAAGGTGGGGTCACACTATTGATTGATCCAACAAGTTATCAATACCTTGTTGGTGCTGAAATTGATTACTCTGATGGCATCGAAGGTTCGCAGTTTGTTATTCGCAACCCTAATGCAACAACTACCTGTGGTTGTGGTTCTTCATTTTCGCCATAATATAACAACATTGAGAGCCTTCTTATACACTGGTATGGGAAGGCACCTCCTTACTTAAGCTTCTCTAAGAACAGCCTCACCTTCTACTGTCTGAATAACACTATTGCGTGTTTCTTTCGCGCGATAAAGATTATCGTCTGCATCTGACATCAGTAGTTTTCCATCTACAACCCCCTCACCAGCAAAAAACACAGCACCAATCGACACAGTGACATACTCATCAACTGTGCTGTTTTCATGCTCAATATTAAGCGCCTTCACCGTTTCACGGATTTGTTCAACATAGCCTTTTGAACTGTCGGTATCCTGACTATTAAAAATAAAGAAGAACTCTTCTCCCCCCATTCGGAATACAAAATCATCAGGACGACCTAGCATTCTCGCCAATAAAGAGGCTAAATGCGTTAAGACTTTATCACCAGCAGGATGTCCATAAGTATCGTTATATTGTTTAAAAAAGTCGACATCCAGCATGCCCACGGTTAATGGCTGTTTATTTCTAATCGCTAGTTTTGTCTGCCGTTCAAGCACGTCATCTAATGATCGTCTATTTAACAGCCCCGTTAGACTATCCGTTATCGATATTTTCTCTAACGATTTACGACTGCTTATATCATGAGCCAATAATCGAAAACCAGAGTAGCTGTAATCAGTATTTTGCATGGGTAAAACGTCAACACCTAACCACATCGTTGTATTGTCTTCCGTTACCGGAATTTCACCATGCCATGTCGCACCTGATTTAACTTGTTGCCACATATCTACAAATTGTTCATCATCATGACAAAAGAAGACTTCTCTGAGCGTTCGAGATGTTAACTCTTCTTTTTTAGCAGAAATAAACCGGCTCAATCTGTTACTCACATCAAAAATACGCCCGTCGTCTTCTATCGCTGCAATCATGACATTTTGATCAATCAAATACTGGTACTGTTTTCTATTCATGGCGATTTCGCGTAGCGTTTTCAGTGTATGTATTAGTAAGTACACCGAAATAATTGTAGCTACCAATAAAGAAAGGCCAATATAAGCAGAATAATATTGTGTGTCTTGTTCTGCAGCCTTATAAAGTTCTGCTGCTTTATTGTCAACAAAATCAGAAAGAGTATCTATTGCTAATAATAGTTGAGCAAGTTTTCCCTCATCAATAAATGCTTGCTCTTTAGTAAGGCTTTTAGAAAAACTGTTTTCATAAAGGCTTTTTACCTTATTAAGCTCTTCAACATCACCAAGGTATAGATCTGAAATAAGCTTTAAGCTTTCTTTATTTGCCGAATCTTGTTGACCAAGAAAAAGGTAGTCGATGTCATTCTCATTCAGCGTTGCTAAGTACATTTTATGTACGGAGATTTTTATCTCCTTTAGCTCATTACTCACCCGGTAAGGGTGTTCATATATGTTTTTGGTGGTGGAATAGACATTATTAATAAAGTAAATGCTGGCGCCACCTAATAAGATCATCAAGGCAATAACAATTGAGAACCTTACTTTAAAATATTTTTGCATCTCAACCTCAATCTAAAATAATGACGGAAGGATTTACTTACCGATGCAGAAGCTGGAGAAAATCTTATCAAGTAAATCTTCATTGGTAAAGGTACCCGTTATTTCACCTAATGCCAATTGAGCTTGGCGTAACTCTTCAGCTAAGAGCTCACCAGCCCCCATTCCAGCAAGGCAGTTATAACCTGACTCAATAGCACTTCGAGCTCGATCTAGGGCATCAAGGTGACGACGACGAGCAATAAAGACACCTTCGTCTTCTGGATGATAACCAATTGAGTCAAACAAATGCTTCTCTAATAGGTCCATTCCTTCGCCTGTTTTAGCCGAAAGCAATAATACGCTATCGCCATCCTGTTGAATCAGAGCTGATTGTTTGTCTTGTTTATCAATCTTATTTCGAATGACTGTTAATGGAATATGTTCGGGCAAATCAGCACGAATTTGTTCATCTTTTTCCGTCATACCGGCATTATCATCAATGACTAATAGAATATGATCTGCTTGGGCAATTTCATTTTGAGTACGGCGTATACCTTCTTGCTCGACAATATCGGTTGATTCATGCAGCCCAGCTGTATCAGATATACGTAAGGGCAAGCCGCCAAGATGGATTTGCTCACGCAAGATATCACGCGTTGTGCCAGCCACCTCGGTCACAATCGCAGCATCATGGCCAGCCAATTGATTATGAAGGCTAGATTTACCGGCATTAGGCTGGCCAGCTAAAACAACACTAATACCTTCACGTAATAGTCGTCCTTGCTGGGCACTGCTTGTGATGCCATCTACAACCTTCAATAAACCTTTAACTTGTTCATCAACTGCAGCTTCAGCAAGAAAATCAATTTCCTCATCGGCAAAATCTATTGCAGCTTCGACATACATTCGTAGTTCAGTTAATTGAGTAAGGAGATTATTAACACGATCAGAAAAGACACCTTGCAGAGATCGCATAGCACTTCGTGCTGCTTGTTCTGTTGAGCTATCAATCAAATCGGCAACAGCTTCGGCTTGAGCCAAATCCATTTTATTGTTAAGAAATGCACGCTCTGAGAATTCACCTGGACGAGCCATTCTTGCACCAAGACTAATCGCTCGCTGACATAATCGATCTAGAACTAAAGGACTACCATGACCCTGTAGCTCAATAACATCTTCACCAGTAAATGAAGCAGGATTGGGGAAAAATAGCACAACACCGCTGTCGATGATTTCATCATCATGATCGCGAAAATTAGCGAACTTAGCAAAACGAGGTTCGCCTAGCTTGCCGCAAATGCTTTTAGCTATTGCGGCACTCTGCTTGCCGGATAATCTAACAATACCAACACCACCACGCCCAGGCGCAGTGGCTATTGCGACTATCGTATCCATTACGACTTAAAGCGCGCCTAGTTTGCGAGTGATATACCATTGCTGAGCAATCGATAAAATATTATTCACCACCCAGTAAAGAACTAGACCTGATGGGAAGAAAGCAAAGAACACGGTGAAAACAATTGGGAATGCTTTCATCACCATTGCTTGAGCAGGATCTTGTGGTGCAGGGTTTAGCTTCTGCTGAAAGAACATACTCAAACCAAACAATACTGGCAGAATGAAATAAGGGTCCATTGCAGTTAGATCTTGCAACCAGAAGATAAACGGTGCTTGGCGCAACTCAATCGCCTCTACTAATACCCAGTAGAATGCTAGGAATACTGGCATTTGCACTAAGATGGGCAAACAACCACCTAAAGGATTGATCTTTTCAGTTCGGTATAAATCCATCATGCCTTTATTAAAGGCTTGTTTATCATCACCATGGCGCTCTTTCAAAACAGCTAGTTTTGGCGTTAACTTACGCATACCGGCCATTGAGGCATAACTTTTTGCAGACAAGCGGTAGAACGCAGCTTTAATCAAAATAGTTAAAAATACAATCGACCAACCCCAGTTATTTGTCAGCTTATGGATCCATTCCATAATCGTAAATAAAGGTTGAGAAATGATGGTTAACTTACCAAAATCAACAGTTAAGTCTAAGTTCTCAGCAATAGGCTCTAAACGTTGATGTTGCTTAGGACCAAGGTACATTTGATATGCAGCCTTAGCACTCTCACCATCAGCAACTGACACGGTAGGAAGCTTCATACCCGCAGTATAGTTACGCTCATTAATTGATTTACCGTAAAAGCCATTTTCTTGTTCTGAGTCAGCAGGAATCATCGCCGCTACAAAATAATGTTGGATCATTGCTGCCCAGCCGCCGGTTGCTGTTCTACCGAAAGCTGCATCATCTAAATCATCAAAGTCTATTTTTTCGTACTCATTACCTTGAGTAGAAAATACTGCACCGGTATAAGTGTAGATAAAACCTGAATCTTCTTGTGGGCGACTGCGGTTGAATTGAGCATAAGGATAAGCAGAAAAACGTTCTCCACTATTATTCTCAACTTGATAATCAACATCGATTAGATAACTATCGCGCTTGAAACGATATGTTTTGGTTACTTTTAGGCCTGCATCACTGATCCAGGTTAAAGGAACAACAACAGTATCTTGGCCATCTAATAATTCATAAGAACTACTTTCTGCACTGTATTGATCGTAATGAGTTGGGGCAGGAGAATCTGAACGTAAACCAGATTGAACAACGAAAAAACTTGCAGCTGCATCATCTAGTAATTGTACTGGGATATCGGGTGTTTCAGACTCTACAGGGTAGGCTAACAAGGCTAGAGAACGAATATCGCCACCTTGCGTATCAATGATGACATCGATTAAATCTGTCTTAACATGCACCTTATTTGCACTAGACACAGCTACAGCCTGAGCAATTGCAGGCAAGCTATCAGCTGACTGTACAACCGGCATATCAGGAAGGTCTTGTTGATTACCTACAGCTGATTCGACGGCTGGGAGTGAATCATCCGCAGCAGGTGAGTTAACCTCATTTGTTTGCATTGCCACTTGTTGTGGGCGGACATAATCATTTTGCCAAGCTTCCCACAATAATAATGAGACGATCAGTAAACCGAAGATAAAAAAGGTTCTAAAGTTATCCATTGTGTGTCTTTTTCTTTAATT
>ENA-OSET01003405-OSET01003405.1-sediment-metagenome-genome-assembly--contig:-NODE-3405-length-14622-cov-4.372087_pt1 | contig 14622 bp, 15 predicted proteins | sample MGYA00237882_ERZ534229 | MGnify/ENA primary metagenome ERZ534229 (study PRJEB26408, sample SAMN06266212) | sediment metagenome | isolation source: Hudson Canyon methane seep mesocosm | place... | reverse complement strand
AAGAGCGCGTTCTGAGCTTAAATACGCTGAAAAAAAACGCCAGCCCATGTACACACTAGCCAGATGGCTCAGCCACTTTATAAGATCATAACCCCACTGATAGTCATGCCCAAAAACAGTATAGACCCACCAGAAGGTAAGGTAATTTACCACTCCGAATATTAGCAAACCCAAGTTTTCGGGCGTAAGTAATAAAAAATCAGAAATAGTCTGATGCTTTATTACGCTGTAGTCATCACCGTGTAAACCTGTACCAAAAACTAAGTAAAGCAGAGCCGCACCAATCAGCATAAAGGCCCATGACAAAGAGCTATACTTAAAAATTTTATGCATCAATAACACACCTTCAATAAATAATTTTTCATTTCCCCTACTACGGATTCCATATCATTTTCCAAGCCCAACCACAGTGGCAATCGCACTATCCGTTCTGCTAAATCAGTGGTCACTGACAGTTTCCCCAGGCAAGTAGGACGACCCTATGTCCCCCCAAGAATATTTATCCACCTGCCCACGAAAGAACTGGCTACGATTCGTGCCTTTTTCTCGTACAATTTCAGCACGCTCAAGCAAAGCCATATCGTTAACCAGCAAGGCGCCACCTTCACCAGAAATAATATTTTTAGTCTCGTGAAAAGAATAGCAACCCAAATGCCCGATAGAGCCCAGAATTCTGCCTTTGTAACTAGCCAACACGCCTTGTGCTGCATCTTCAATCACCAATAGATTATGTCTGCTAGCAATGTCCATGATGGTGTCCATCTCACACGCCACACCAGCGTAATGCACCGGCACAATAGCTTTAGTCTTTGCGGTAATCGCTGCTTCAATAACCATCTCGTCAATATTCAGCGTGTCTGGGTGAATATCTACAAATACAGGTACTCCACCGCGCAGCACAAAAGCATTGGCGGTAGAAACAAAAGTGTAAGACGGCATAATTACTTCATCACCGGGCTGAATATCTGCGAGTATAGCCGCCATCTCTAGCGCAGCAGTACAAGAGTGCGTGAGTAGTGCCTTGTGGCAACCTGTGCGTCGCTCTAGCCAAGAGCTACAAAGTTTTGTGAAGCACCCGTCTCCCGCCAATTGACCGCGGGTGTGCGCCTCGGCAATATAGTGCAGTTCTTTGCCTGTCAGGTAGGGTTTGTTAAATGGAATGATATTAATCTTTCCCACTCCTTTGTAACCACGCCCTACGTGTCTTTGTGTTTTCAGCAGTGAGGGTACTTTTAGTGTTGACCTTAGCCTTGCTACTATGTGCAACTCTAAAAACGAACTTCTTAAGACACACAAACAGAAAACCTGCCACCACGAATATGGCAATACCCTGTATAAGTTGATGGGGATACCCAAACTTATCAACAAACACCATCAGAATGAGAAAGTTTAGCAAGTAGCCAAATAAATAGGTTATCGTAAACCGAATACCTGACCCAAGTACGTCGTCTTTATAGCTGAAAGTGATTTTTTTGTTGGCAAAGAAACTGATGCTTGCGCCTATAATATACAAAGAAGTCATTGCTGTTTTTGGTTCAATGCCATCATAAGTAATTAATAAATATAATAGATACATGATTAGATTGCTTGCAATACCGATTATGCCATAACGCAGCAATTGAAATCCTAATCTATATCTTGAGGTTTTATTTTTTACCATCACGAATCAATAAAATCTACTGCGGAATGATTCCAGAGGCAGAATGTTCTCATCATGATTATTTCGTACATCGGTAAGTAATAAAAGTCCAAAGCCACAGACCACAACAGGCAAATTAACTTCATAAAAAATAACTTTACCGGGAGTTCTATTTTCTATTTTCACATCTACCCTAGGCATTGCTTTATTTATCCGAATGCTCTCTCCATTTAATACAGCTGAAGCCCCTCGATATGGGCGCCCGAGACAATTAATAAAATGTGAAATATTTTCTGCATCATCGTTCCAATTTATACGATAGTCTTCATCATCTCGCCACAAACTGTAAGTTGCTTCCTTCTCATCCTGCGGATGACCTAATCTATTAATAGATCCATTATCTAATTTCGCAATTAATTCTACTGCCATATTCGCGTAGGCATGTGATATTCGATGAATTTCATCAGCCACACATGTAGGATAAATTAAGTCAATAGTATGCTGTAAAAGAATATTCCCTTTATCATAATCATCTGCTCCGAGTAATGCAGTGATACCAGTCACACTCTCTTTGTTGAGAAGTGCATTTACAAGTGGAGCAAAACCCCTATATTTTGGCAACAAAGAATCATGGAATATAATTAATTTTTCTTTCGGTATATCACGTACCATCCACCTCCACCCAACAGCCATAAATAAATCATAATCATTCGTGACGAAACTGGAGTTGTTGCGAAATGTGTAGCCAATTCCATTGTAGTCACAAAATTTCGCAAGTTTTAAACTGTAATCGTCATGTACTCCTTTATCCTGCCCAATTACACACTCTAGAAAGCCCACACACTTCGAGTCGTTAAGTGCTTGAACAACGCTAAACCCTTTTTCACCTAAAGAAAATATCAATATATTCATGGCATACCATCCAAATGATATTTGTAAATTATTCCACTAGATTCCCATCAACATTCGTCATTCGTCATTCGTCATTCGTCATTCGTCATTCGTCATTCGACTGATTATATAAAGCGGCCTTCTTTTTGTCTCATCGAAGGTCTTGCCAAGATAAATTCCGATGACACCTAAAATGGAAATGATGATCCCCCCAATAAAAAAAAGCGCCACAATCAAACTAGCCCATCCTTGTACTGCGGTGCCGTAAAGTAGCGCTCGTCCCAGGAAGTACGCACCATAGGAAAATGAAACTGTCGCCATCAAAAACCCTAACCTTATCGACAATTTCAAAGGTTTATCTGAATAGGCAATAATGGTGTCAGCAGAGAGTTTCCACAATTTGGAAAATGTATAGGTTGACTTACCTTCTAAGCGTGCTGAGTGTTTTACCTCAATACTCGCCGTGGGAAATCCCATCCATTGTATTAGGCCGCCGAAAAAACGTAACTGCTCGCGCATTTTGCAAAAATTAGTTACCACATTGCGCGACATAATGCGGAAATTGCCACTGTCCCCATCATATTTAATATCGGCCAGATAGCTAAAAATCTTATAAAATAACCATGAAGATATTCGTTTCAACAACGGATCCTGTCGTCTTCCACGAAGGGCTAATACAATATCAAAGCCTTCTTGAGCTTTGGCATAGAGGCGCGGAATTTCTTCTGGCCTGTCCTGCAAATCACAATCCATCACCACCACCCAGTCGCCCTGACAATGATCCAAGCCAGCGGTGATGCCGTAGTGCTGACCAAAGTTTCGACTAAACTGAATGCCGTGAACGCGAGAGTCTGCCGCTGCCAGTCGCTCAATCACCTGCCATGAGCTGTCACCGCCGCAGTCTTCCACCAGCACTATTTCAAATTCTGTGGTTATGGGTTCAAGATTAGTCTTTAGACGTTGGTAAAGCTCGTCAAGACAATTTTCGGCTTTATATACAGGTATTACGACTGAAATATGTGTGTGCTTCATATGTTTATACCAATTTGATCAAACTATCAAGAGGGATTATATCAAAATAGCCTTTCCATGGAATGTAGTTGGATTGGAGAGTGGCCACAATTTCCATGTCTTTTTTAAATACCCAAGTATCGATGTTACCCACGGGAAGCGTAACCAATGACCAAGGGGCAATTCTGCCGTAAAGCCTGCAAATCATCTGGCAAGTGTTCAATTACATCAAGCAAAAAGGCAGCATCCCATTGCTCATGCATGTGCAGTTGCATAAGTTCTATTTAATAGCGTTGTGCCGTAGGTGGCAACACCGTCGCGGCTAGAGTTAAACAACCATAAAGAATCAGCCAATCCCAGCGGCACAAACTCCTCGGGCCGATTCTTAGCCAAATAGCTCACCCAGCCACCCGCGCCGCCGCCGAGGTCAATAGCAGAAAGCGTCTGACCAGTCTTGGGTAAGTAGCGATTTACCGAAGCAAGTAAAAATCGGTGCCGACCACGATACCAAATATGGCGTTCCTGCATGTCATGTTTACGCTGAGGCATGGTAAACACTAAAGCTTTCACTGAATCGGCCAAAAAACAGAGGCTGGCAATCGCGATTAAACGAATGGGGAAGAGCCACATTCTAGGTCAAACATTAGGACAAACATTAGGACAAACCTGTCTGATTAATTATTTTCATACTTATTGATTGCATCAAGCTGAGTCAGGTCATCTATAGAAAGCCATTTCTCTAAGATATTGTTTGAGCAAATTATTTCTTTTTTCTTAATAAGCTCGTTCCATAGGCAATTAAAACTTTCAGTAGTATTCGTTATATTATTGATCTTTTTTGGGTTAATTACTTGTATGCCTGAGCAATAAAGATCAGTAGGCATTTTCCTAGAGATTTCTAGAATATTACTTTTGTTATCTTTATAAATAAAATCCCCATCTATTCCTTCTACAGGTCTAACCGGGATTATCATACATGCAGGTGAACCCTTATCTATATATTCATTAGAAAATAAAGAAAAATCCATGTCAATAATATTGTCACAAGTAAGGACAAAAATAGGTTCATTTAAATATTTAATTAAAGTGTTGTATACCCACCAAGCATTTCCTTTGCCTTCGGTATTAATTACAGACGAAACATCCTTCTCAATAACATGCCGAGCAAGCATCGCTCCTTTGTAACCAACTGTTATATGGACATTATCTATATGTTGTTTTAGTTTATGTATTCCTTCAGCTATGAGTGTAGATTGACCTACTGGAGCCATTGCTTTTGGGATACTATCGGTAAGAGGTCTCATTCTTAGGCCTCTTCCTGCTGCCATAACTAAGGCGTGATTAATTATTTTCCCAGTCATAACTATATACCCAATTTAATAAGCTCTCCTACTTCTGATTTAGTATGTTCTTCTGCATTTTCTGTATTGAATGACTCCAAGAGATGATCTTCAAAAGATTCTCTAAAGGATGTAAGAAAATGCTCTTTAGAGTCGATGATGATTTCTTTAGTATTTTTAAGCTCTGACTCACCTATCATAATTTCATTTTGACTTTCGCCTATCCTCTGGTCTATTGGAGTCCACTCAGTTCCATGTAAATCTTTCCAAGATTCTAAAAAGCTTATCATTTTGGAAGCCTTCATCTTTTGGGAAAGTATCTTTCCTTTAGTTAGGTCTATATTATTTATATTTCTAATAACTAAATCTGCCGCATCATCTACGCTAAAAATAAATCTTTTCATATTTGAACCAGTAGATTTTATATGACCCTTATTTTCCATCATCCTTTTCCATATAGGGAATACAGAGCCTGTAGACCAAGCCACATTGCCAAATCGAACACAGGAGAAGTTAGTCTCATGTGAATAATCTAAAGAACAAAACATCCTTTCCATTATGCCTTTAGACATACCGTATATACTTGAAATTGGCGGAGAGGCTTTATCAGTTGAAATACCTATTACAGTCTTTACTTGCCGATCAATTGCTACTCTAGCTACATTTTGAGAACCTATTATATTTACATCTATACATTCAAGAGGTTGTACTTCTGAAATATCTACATATTTTGTAGCTGCAGCATGAATAATTATTTCAGGCTCAAAAGCACTACAAGCGTCTTTAAGGGATTCAATATTAGAAACATCTAAAGGTATTGTTCTGCAGCCTGTTTCTTCGAAAGCAATTTGATTTAAACCATTGTTACGAGAACCCAAAATAACTTCATTTTCTTTTTTTAGTTTTATTGCAAGCTTCTTTCCTAAGAAGCCTGAACCACCTGTAATTAAAATTTTAGCCATAATTAAGTTTAATTTTTTTTATTTTGTTTGAAAGGGTGCTAAAAATATCCCTATTAAGGTTCCAGGTATTTTAACAATATCTAATGTGAGACCAACCATTCCAACCAATAACCATCTTACTGGAAACAAATATCTTGGTGAAATATCTAATTTTAATGGAAGATAAATTCCTCTATATAGTATAGAAAATAAGAGAACTAAGCTTACATAAATCTTTGTAACATGAGGAATGTACAGAGAGGCATCTTCCACCCATGCTGCAATACTTCCATTCCAATGGAATACCATCCAAAAAACAATAAGAAAAGAACATAGTTTCATAATAAAACTTAAAACACTGTCAGTTCGACCTTTAATTGAAATCCTGTTTATAAAAATATATGAAACGGTTAGAACGAGAAAGCTGATTATGTAAATTTTAGTTACATTAGGAATAAATAGTGAATTGTCTACCCAGCTGTTAGGTCCCGCCGCAACCCCACTGACAGAGATAGCACCACTAATTAAGAAGTTCCATCGAGGAATAATCAAGGCTGATAGCACCAATAATGCTCCTAAATATAAATCCCTCGTATTCCTTTGTGCTCTTAGTTTTCCACTATATAAATAGTAATAGAAATATTTTTTTTGCATTTCTAAAATACTATTTGGTAAATTTGAATATTCAAGAAATGTTCTATTAGGTGTGAAACACTTTGCTCCAATAGATCTTAATTCTTCTCTCCAATCAAGGTCATCTCCAGCTCGAAGACCCTCTATAAAACCTCCTGAGATTACATAGGTTTCCCTTCTTAATAAAGTACCTGGAGAGGTTTCGTGGCCCACTCTCCCAAAAGTAGCTGCCCGAATAAGGCCTTGCTTTGTGGTTATTTTTTTATATTTAGTTGAACCGAAAACTACATCGTATCCTTCTTCTATTTTTTGAACGTAATTTTCAAGCCATTCAGGATATGGAATAGTGGCAACATCCAAAAAGGCAATTAATTCATTTTTTGCAAGGTGGGCTCCTGCATTTCTTTTTTCCCCGGGAAATCTTTTATCACTCTTGAGGTATCTGAAGGCTATAGGGCCTTGATAATTTTTAACATAATTCTCTATTTCACTTTCTTCACTTGAATCAGAAACTATGACCTCAAAAGGCATTACCGTTTGTATTTCCAGAGATTTAGTTAATTTTTCTAAATCTTTTCTGCAATTATACGTGGGTATAACAATGCTTATGTTTTGATTTATTATGTTCATTGTATTGCTAAACCTACTATCTGACACAGCGTGTTTTTTTATAAGATTAATTTAAGAACATGAGCCTGTAAAACGGACTTGATTGGAATGATAACTGAAATATTAGGAATGGTTGTTACAAGTCAAATGAAACAAGAAAAGACCATACGTTAACATAACGGTAAACACATGGAAATAGATAGGCATGATAGTCATGCCGCTGCCACCTTAACATTTAGCGGGTCTACACTCCTCCATCGATACCAATCCCAGTCGCCGCGTAGCTTTTGTTGGAAGACTCGCGACGTATCACTACCTAGAATGACACAGCGGTTCAACATAAGCATATCTCGGTCGGGACGATTTATATCGAAACGACTGCAAGTGCCCAGTTCATAACCTGCCCGCTGCACAGTATCACGAACGCGCATGTCTGCCAGACCAAAAGGATAGGCGAATTCTGTAACCCGCATGCCGATTAAATCTTCAATATAGTGTTTACTGTATTCAAGTTCAGTACGTAGTTTTTTATCACTACACTGCGTTAGATTGCAATGTGTATGGCTATGAGCCCCGATTGTTGCACCAGGCACCATTGAAAGTTGTTTTAATTCATTAGGTGTCAAAAAACCTTTCACTCGCCTTTGAATAAAATCAGACGCTATAAAAACAGTGAATGGGATGTTACGTTCCGCTAGTAAAGGAGCAGCCACATATAAATTATCTGCATAACCATCATCAAAAGTCACCGCAACACTCAGTTCAGCTTGAGGAATTAACATTGGTGTGAGCGCCACAGAATTCATTGTTTCAATAATATCAAGATCTTGAATAAATCGTGCAACCGATACTGTGTTCAAACCTAGATTATCACCATGCGTACATGAACCTATTGAGTGATACATTAATATACGTAAACCTTGCTTGGGAGTATGTGTCCGCTGCGTCAGCGATACACTTTCTGATACCAATCTCAACACAAATTGTTGCCACCTCATACACGACCACCCTTTAACTTGATAGCAAGATTTATTACTAGCCTAACTTTTTCAGAACTTGCCGACTCCCATTCACCTAAATGTTCAACAATCTTTCCTCCAAATCCGCATTTAAAATGGTTTACCCCTGTTGCCTCTTTCCTAACTGGATCTATGCCTCCAAAATCAAAATCGGTAATGCCACGACTAATTAATTCTTGCATAAGATACTCAAACATTGCATAGGCTGCACTTATTTCACGCCCACATTTTCCTGTAGCTGCCACCATGTAAAATGCTTTTCGACCAAACAATAACACAACGCAAGAGGTCACAGGAACCTCGTTTAAAGAACCTGTGATGATCTGCACTTGATCACCCAAATTATCACGCATACTTTGGAGTTTATTTAAACTGATACTGACAAAATGAAGTTTTTTTATATTCACCATTTCATCATGAATTTGGGCCAAAGCAGCTAGCTGCTGATCATCATTCCCAACAGTCCATGTCAAGCCCACGCCTGTCGCTTTCTTGGAATAGTAGCGATGCTTAGATGTCATGTTTTTCCTCATCTGAGCTACTGATTGATCCAACTTAAATTTCACAGAAAATCCCGTATTCAATTTAACATACGGGCGCAAACAAACTTTATTAACGGTATATGCAAGATCGGGAGAGGCTTCATCGTGAAAGTGAAACCTAATTAATGAGCACGGATAATCAGCATAAATCTTATCAATTAGGCCTTGGATAACTTCAGATACTTTTCCAACTTTAAAATTGGTAAAATGAACGACTAAACCACCTGATACCCAAACTAACACTAAGCCAAGCGGTAATTTTTTTATTAGTATCTGAGCCATTCCTTGAGTTTTATTGTTTTTATTCTGGCAGTAATAACGCATTGGTTTCCAGCCTGTTTTCTTTTTATGCTCTCCCCAAGAAAATGACTGAAACACTGTATAGTCTTCAGAAGATAGCAACATTTGATCCCAACCCGCTGCTGTTCCGTCCCATAATTGCCAATTCAACATGTAAAATTAACCACCCATAATGATCGATAATGCAAAGGTGCCCTTGGCACGATTACTTTCGGCAAGTCAGGCCAGTGAATACAGTCAAACCCTTGCTTATGGGCAAGTCCGATTGCTATTTTAGCTGTCTTGTCATCTGCATAAAACGGGTATCCGTAAGGAACAGTTCCCTCAGGTAAATTCTCAAAGACCGGTTTTACATTCAAGGTTGCTAAAAGATTGCTGAATACAATGTACAAATTACGGCGTCGACTTATCTCCTGCGTAAAATCCAGCTTCGACAATTCAGCCATCGAATGGCAATGAGGTGCTGGATTTTCAGGTATCTCAAATTCATTTTCTGGCGATGAGGGTATAATTGCATAGCCTGTACACCAGTAGCGAATAGTACGCGCAATGCTTGTAGCAATCGTAAGCAATTTAATACCTGTGTTACGCTGTAACCACGATAAGCCTTGCTTGCCCCAAAAAGACATTGGCAATGCCTGGTCGCAACAGGCTAGTTGTGGTTCAAGATTTTTCTGCAACGCAGCCTTATTAACCATTAACATTGCGCCATCGGGCAGTGAAAACGTTTTCCGTATGCTAAAAATTCCTAAATCACCCCTTGCACCCAAAGCAAGACCTGCTTCGTTACAACTTAAAAAACCATGTGCATTATCTTCAATCAATGTAGCACCACTGCGTTTGCAATAAGCACGAAATGGTAATAAAACTTGTGGAAACCCGAAGTAATTAACCGCCAATACAGCACGAATACCAGGAATATCAGGAAGGCTCACTGGCTTCAAATCCGATCCAACCTCATAAAAAACAGGAATGGCACCTACCACATAAATAGGCGCTAGTAGATCCCTACAAATAAAGGCTGGCACTAGTACTTTATCATTTGACCGCAATTGAAGAATATTGAATGCTGTCAATAGCGCATAACGGCCTAAGCTGAAATAGCGCACATTCGATGAATAGAGATAACTATTTGGGTGACTACTAACCTCACAAGGCTGGTCTTTAACTTGCTTAATAAGCCGATAAACCGAAGCCAATAATCGATTTTTTACTATCATTTAGGCTTTTTGACAGTGGAATGAATGTTGACTGGCGAACCAGCGAAGAAAGCCGACATTGTTCGATAATAAAGCATCCGATTTGCCGAGCCAACTGCCCGCCTTACCAGGTGCGAAGAACTGTAATTCTGGACTGTAGAGTATTTCTGACCAACGCTCAGTAACCGCATTGCCGAATATCGTCTCAATTGACTGTTTCTGTTTAAGTGATGCGCGAGCCAGCCAAAATCTACCCTCAACCCAGTTTTCTATTGGATAACATTTACCAAGCATACGCTTGATACCTCTGATATGCACTTGGACATTGAGAGAGTAGTTAGCGAATACCCCTCCCATCTTCAATATCCTGAAAGCCTCTGTTACAGCCCTGTCGTAGACGGGAATATTCTGAAAGATTTGCACAGTCCAGACACCGTCAAAACCTTTAAAACTTGAATTCACAGTAAAGGGCAATACAGTAGCATCTGCATGCATCAGCGCTACTTGATCGCCCACCAAGTCGCCCAAAACATTGTGTGCATGTGGCAGGTTTGAGCGAACAAAGTCAACAATTAGCACGCCTATATCTGGCCGTATTGTAGCCAAACGACGCCAGTGCCAACCCCAACATCCGCCGACATCTAAAATCAAACCCCCTTGCGGTATTTTGGCTAAAAACCTGTCAACTTCGTAATCCATCACTGGGATGGAATGGCTGCGACTGATTGCATCAAGATAATTGTCGTAATGTACTGCTGCTACACGCTCACGCAGTACAATTTCAGCAGCTTGATCTTGTGTGTTAATTATGTGATTACTGTAAATTCCGTCAGCATCGACAAGTTGCGATTGGAGTAGATTTTTTAATTTTAAATTCATTAGCAATCCTATTTTAACAATTTAACGATTCAGGGTTTTGATTAGCTAAGATAAGAAAAAAAAATAGTGCGCTGTGAACTTTAATGCTATCTAAATAATAGTAATTGCAAAGGAAACTTTATTTATTCGCATTAATTCGAGCCTAGTATATTCAATACAAGAGCCGCATAAAACTTAATATTAAACGGCCACCTGACTATTGATTTTAAAAACCACGGTATTGCTTTTAGATGCTCTTGGTTTGCCTGTAGCACACGTGCGCCACCATAGTCAATAATAGCGCGCCGTCGGCACGCTATTACCCGCATAAAAAATGTATGCTTATTCAATTTTCCATATATCTCTTCAAATACATATCTAATCGCACACATGTTTTTCAATGCTTCTTTACTGGCATTTCCAGCATGAATAGTATACTCCCCTAATATTTCGTCTAAAAATCCCATACGCACTTCACTTTTTGCGAGATTTAACCATAAGTGATAATCCTCAGCAGTGACCATTTGTTTATTTTCATTAAAGCCACTAACATTTAATAGCGATTGTCGCCGAACGACAACCGCAGAAGTAGAAATACAATTACCCTCATACAAAAGCTTTTCAAATGTTGCTCGACTCTCAGGCCCATAAATTACCTTTCTCAATTGTCGGCTTCCATTTTTCACTTTTACCCAGTACTCGCCATGACAAACCAAATCGTAGCTTGATTCTATTTTTTTCATACAAAACGCTAACTTCTCCGGATACCAAAAATCATCTGAATCCAAAAAGGCAATCCAGTCACCCTTTGCGACTCGAATTCCAGCGTTTCTCGATGCCGCGATGACACCGTTATTGTGAATTTTTAAATACGTAATACGCGAATCGGTAAAGCTTGTCATAACCTCATCGGTGTTATCACTCGAATGGTTGTCAATAACAGTCACTTCCCAATTCGTATAGGTTTGATCAAGCACCGATTGTAGGGCACGTCCTAAAAATCGGGCATGGTTATAAGTAGGAATTACCACCGAGACTAGCGAGTTCATAGAGTCAGTCATCCATTCGGCTTCTGCTTTTGGGTAAAGGTCAGCTGACAAAATCGTAACAGCTTATCAATTTCTGCCGTGTTGTCTTGGCTTTTAAAATTAACGCCTAGCGAGGTCAAGTTATTTGTCCTATAAGTTAGTGTGGGATACTGTTTATCTACCCCACCTCGTTTATGCTGTAACTCTGGCTCAAATCCTAAAACCTGAATACAGCGTTTCTGGATTAGCTGCGCCATTTCAAAAACCGATTGCGATACACCAGTACCCACATTAAAAATGTTAATTTGCTTAGGCTCAGCATAACCGATTATAAAGCTTTCAATCACTTCACAAACTTCAGTCAAGCCAATAAAATCTCGTTGCTGCAACCCGCTGCTTTTTAGTACTAATTTACGTATTTTCACTGCTTGCTTACATAAATCGTTCACCAATAACATCCAGCAATTCACATCCGTGCTCACCGGAGCGCCAAAGGCATTAGATAAACGCAAAACAATGCTCTGAAATCCCCCACGTTCGCCAGCACTTAATACAGCATGTTCACCTGTAAGATGCGAGGTGGCATAAGGGTGGAGATTACGCGGGCAGGTTTCTTCCGTGACGGTGCCAACTAGCGGACTTGCGTAGACATGGGCGGTGGATAAGTAGATAAACTTCTTTACACCTGCCTTGCTTGCGGCTGCCACCAATCGCGCTGTTGCCAAACCATTAAAAGCTAAAGCAGCTAGGGGGTCAGCGGCACAATCTTGTGCATTCATGCCCGCTGCATGAATAATTACATCAACCCCATCGCAACTGCGCTCAAGCGCCACCAGATCATCCCACGATATTCTTGCCACTTCTGCTTGTGGTAACCACTCAGGGGAACTAATTGAATGACGTGTTCCAAGTATGATTTGATATCCAGCTTGCACCAAATACTCAGCCAACCGCCCACCAACAAAACCAAAACCACCCGTAATGAGTATGCGCATGGTTAAGCTAAACCGCCCACGGTGCGCCTTTAGCCCAGAGCGATTCCAGCAGCTCATGGTCGCGTTTGGTATCCATACAATGCCAGAACCCATCATGGCGATACGCCATCAACTCACCAGCCTCGGCAGCTTGCTCCAAGGGTTCACGCTCCAAAAGCGTACTATCTCCGGCAATTAAATCAAAGAATGCGGGTTCAAATACGAAAAATCCACCATTTATCCAACCATCGTGCAACTGCGGTTTTTCCTGAAAGCTCGCCACACGCGGACCATCCATTTCAAGCTCACCAAAACGCGCTGTTGGACGAACCGCCGATACCGTAATCATTTTCCCGTGACTACGGTGAAAGGCCAGCAGAGCATCTAAGTCAATATCAGCAACACCATCTCCATAAGTTAGCATACAGCTCTCATTACCAATGAAAGATTGCATCCGTTTAACCCTACCGCCCGTCATCGATACATCTCCGGTATTCACCAAGGTTACCTTCCAGTCAACTGAGTCAACTTGGTGTGACACCACATCACCCGAGGCAAGATCAATCGAAAAGTCAGCGTTGAGCGCACGATAATTAAGAAAATAGTCTTTGATTACCTCCGCCTTATAACCTAGTGCCACATAAAAATCTTTATGTCCAAAGTGCGCATAGGTTTGCATGATGTGCCAAAGAATCGGTTTACCGCCTACTGGCACCATTGGCTTGGGAATTACATCAGTGTATTCAACCAAGCGCGTACCAAAACCACCTGCAAGAAGAATTACTTTCATAACTTAACTCCATTCATAATCGATCTCCGTCAGCGCCAAGCGCTCTACTTCATTTTGGTCATGAGGGATGCTAGCGATGTTCAGTACCAAGCTTGGCGAAACATGAAAACCTTGAAAACCAAACCAAATACCGGGGGGTACAGTGATACGCGCGTAGCGACCAACACCAATCTGCTCAACCCGAAATTCTTCATCACCAACAGTATTAACGCAACAAAACACAAATCGCACTTGCCCCACGGGCACCACCACATTCATCGTCATCTGTATATGACGCTTCCAAGCCTTTATTGCGCCAACAGATACCCAAGAAAAATAAGCTTCACCAAATCCTACATAACCCGCATCGCTTTGCTTCATGGCATGCAATACATCACCGCCTACCGTCTCAATTCGTCGTAGGGGTGTCACTATAATATCGTCGAGCTTCATTGCGCCCAACCCAAACCGTATTGTTTCGCAATCTCAGTATAAGCTGCAATCTGTACATTGCTAGTCAAGGCAATTTGTGCAGGTTGCTGATAATAAGCGCGGTACCATTCAGCAGTCATACACACAGTTTCCTCAAAACCCATCACGGCATGCCACTGCAGGTAGTGAAGCGCCTTGTCACAATTAAGTTTTAGTAGGCCAGACTCATAAGGACCCGACGCCGAACCCGAGACATCCGCCCAGCGAACTTGATCCCAATGTAAAGCCATCTGCTGAACTAACTCTAAAACACTGTTATTTTGTTGGGCTTGTGGTCCAAAGTTAAAAGGCTCGCCATGCAATTCAGGTTGCTTCGACAATGCAATCGCCAGACTTAAATAGCCACTTAAAGGTTCCAATACATGTTGCCAAGGCCG
>ENA-OSET01003404-OSET01003404.1-sediment-metagenome-genome-assembly--contig:-NODE-3404-length-14623-cov-2.367592_pt1 | contig 14623 bp, 16 predicted proteins | sample MGYA00237882_ERZ534229 | MGnify/ENA primary metagenome ERZ534229 (study PRJEB26408, sample SAMN06266212) | sediment metagenome | isolation source: Hudson Canyon methane seep mesocosm | place... | reverse complement strand
TATTTTTTTCAATCCGACCGGATTGAATTTTGATGCTCAACCACAGGTTTTTGCCAAACTTGTGAGACTGGGCTTTTGAAAAATTTGTTTCAATTTCATAGAATTTATTTTGCTGTACATGCATTGCTTGCAGAGAAGCAGTCCTGATCAAGAGTTTTTACTCTGCATTCAAGATGCTCCATCTGCAAAATCCAGAAATTTAAGGATTTCAGTAAATCCGTAAATAAACAAGACTTATACATCAAAACAGGCTCTGATGGAATCCGGAATGACCTGAGCCTGTAGGCGTTTTGGGTTTGAAGGATGTGGTTTGGCCCACACCCTTACTTCTGCACCCTTTACGCAAAGTTGGCCGTTGTTATGAATTTCGTGGGATGCAATCATTGTTTTTGCCCGCCACTCACTGATCCAACTGGTAACTTCTATCACATCGCCATATTTAGAAGGATAAAAAAATTCAGCATGAGCATCTACGATCGGTAGGCCGACAACGCCATATTGTTTCATTAAATCCCCCATATTCGCACCGGCTTTGTCAAACAAAAGATGGGCACTCTGATCAAACCAAATGAAATAATTTGGATAAAACACTATTTTTGCGGGATCACAATGTCCCCAGCTAATTTGAATTGTGAGTGTATATTTTAGCATGAATTTCCGCTCATTATTAGATTATCTTTCGGATGACTCAGCACCTGTGAATCAGTAGACTTAGCAGGTAGAATTAGTAAATTTCTTTGCCTTCAAAAAAGTACGATTGTCAACTGTTGAAATAGTAAAGCATAAGCAGAAAAGGGAAAGAATGCAACGATCTATATTGACAAACATTCATCACAGAAGCAGAATGATTGAACCAGTTCCCAGAAATAAGGGAGAGAGAATCAAATATAATTATTACTAATTTAAAGGGTGAGAAATGGGAACCGTTTTCAAGGTGCAGGAAGCCCCGACTGTGAATGTTGCAGGCACGGGAGATAGTTTCCCGGTCCATCGAATTTATTGTGTGGGTCAAAATTATGCGAATCACGTTCGGGAGATGGGAGCAAATCCGGAACGAGAAGCGCCTTTTTTCTTCAGCAAACCTGCAGATGCAGTTTGTCCGGAAGGTACTCAATTGCCGTATCCTATGGCAACTGCTAATTTGCACCATGAAGTAGAACTGATCGTGGCTGTTGGGAAAAATGGTACAAACATTCCAGCATCAGAGGCACTGGATTATGTCTTTGCTTATGCAGTAGGACTGGATTTGACACGTCGTGACCTGCAGAAGGAAGCAAAGAAGAAAGGCAGGCCTGGGCTACAGCCAAAGGTTTTGACCGATCTGCTCCTTGTTCTGATTTACATAAGGTGGAGGAAGTTGGTCACATAGAGCGAGGTAAAATTACTCTATCTGTAAACGGAGAGATACGTCAGCAGGGAGATATTTCGGATATGATTTGGTCTGTTGCAGAAGTTATTTCAACCATTTCAAGTTTTTTTGAACTGTGTCCAGGAGACTTAATTTTTACCGACACACCCGCTGGAGTTGGCCCCCTGGAATGTGGTGATATACTGGAAGGTGAGGTGGAAAATTTGGCAAAATTGAACATTACAATCGTGTGAAAAGAAAATTGATTGAATTTTTACTAAAGTTTCATGAAAATTTGCCGAGATTAATAGTAGTTCATTTGCTCAGGAATTTTATGTAATAGCATTACTGATTTGTATGCCTTTTGAGCAACACTTTTTTCAACATAGTACAAAGATGAAAATGATCAATATTTCACAAAAAACATCTTGGTTAGTTATTTTCTCTGGAATTATATTTTTTGGTTCCGGATGCTCAAAATTGGTCGGTTTTACCAAAGAAAATACTACTCCTACTTCTTGTGCTGACCGTGCAATTGAACGGGCCTTTAACCTGCACGAGGGTGCCAAGACCGGTTTGGCTTTGTATTTTGAGGAACGAAGTGACAATCAACTTTATCTGGCTTTCTATGCAGCAACAGATTCAGTTTATGAATCCAGGAGGGTGAAAAAGTGCTGGGATAGAAGGGTTTCTCATTACAATGCAATGCAGAATTTACGGGAAATGAACACGGCATTAGCCAGAGTGATTCGACGCAATATGCCCGATGACGACCGTGGTGAACTAATCTCAGTTTTCCGCGAACAATACGATTGGGTGATGCCTAATTTTCGCTGAATTTCCTAACTTGCCTTTTTGCTTTCATCAGTCTACCTTATATCTTCTGTTATTTCCCATCAACTCCGGTCACTTATTTTTTCAGTAATTTTAAATTCTTAAAAAGATATTTCAAATGAGCGAGTCTTACCCTATGACCATTCAGGGTTACGAAAAATTAAAAAACGAACTCAAAGAATTGACCAGTATAGATCGGCCCGCTGTGGTGAATGCTATTTCTACTGCAAGAGAACACGGCGATCTAAAGGAAAATGCTGAATACCATGCTGCCAAAGAACAACAGGGTTTTATTGAAGGAAGAATTCAGGAATTGAATGCAAAGCTGGCTCTCGCAAATGTGATTGATATTGCAAAACTTTCTGTTGAAAAGATAGTGTTTGGAGCAACTGTTACTTTTGTGGACGTTGATACAGACAAAGAAAAAATCTATCAACTGGTAGGTGATGACGAATCAGATCTTGAACAAAATAAACTTTCTATTTCCTCACCTATTGCCCGTGCTTTGATCGGAAAGTCTGTTGGTGATACTCTCACCATTCCAATACCCAAAGGGAAAATTGAGGTCGAAATATTGGAAATCGAATTTATTGTTTGATTTCAATTTTTGTGGTCCAATATTGAATTCGGCCCGTCTTTCAGAATCATAATACTCCGGAACACTTCTTTCAAATCTTCAAGTGTCTGAATTTCTTCAAACGGAAGATTTAGCGACTTTGCGGTTTCCTGATAAATCCAAGTTGGATTCCGGTGTTTTTCCCGTAACATTTGTATAGAATGAGCTCCTTTTGATTTTGATAGTTTGTCTCCGGCATCATCTGTTTGTAACACATGGTGTACAAAGCGCGTTTCAGGAAAGATAGAATCGTTTAAACATTTCGCAAGATAAAGTTGTGCACCAGTTGAAGACCTTAAATCATATCCTCTGACTACAAGATTTACTCCAAGTTCCAGATCATCCATGATGGACGCAAGCTGATAAGCTGGAAGTCCATCTCTCCGTTTTATTACAAAATCAGCCATTTCCCGGGAAACGTCGATTTTCTCTATTTTGTTTGTAAATGTTTTTAAACAGACAAGAGTTTGCACAGGAACAAGGATCCGCCAAGTCTGATTACCTTTCAGTAAATTGAGTTTTTTGTTACGGCAAGTTCCCGGATAGTTTCCGTTTGAAGATATTTGTCTGATTTCTGAACGGGAGCATTCACATGCAAACAGGTGTCCGGATTTGCGAAGAAGTTCAAGTGATTCATGGTAAAGCTCCATGCGAAATCGTTGTGAGAATTTTGAGAATAACTCGTCAGGTCCTGAAGGTCCGGAATCGTATTTGATACCGAGCCATTCCAACTGCACAAAAATATCTTCCACAGCAGAACGTTCCACCCGGGGGTCGTCAAGGTCATCAATTCTAAGGTGCAAATGTCCACCCTGAAAATCTACCAACAGAGCCGTCAGCAAAAAATTGAAAGCATTTCCAAGATGGAGATAACCACTCGGCGTGGGGGCTAATCGAGAGATGACAGGTGAGTTCATTAATGTTTTTTGTAGCGTTAGCAAATAATTTACTGGAATTTTTACACTACTCTGCTTGTTTTTAGAGTGCAAGTAATTATCATGGACTAACCACTATTCTACCTAAATCAATGTAAATGTTCGGGATTTGAATACCAAACAGGTCTTGCCACGCTGAAATTCAGTGAACAGATTTAGTACTGGTTAAATCTGAAGAACAGCATTCGAAAAGAGGCCTGGGAAGCAGGAAGTTGAGGAGTTTCAGAATTGTACATTGATGAAGTTTTTGCATATTAAGCTCGATTTGTTTTGGTGCCTGTACTAAGATAACACATCAGGAATAAGCATATGTGGAAAATGAATCAAACCGATTATTTCAGTCTATCTGCAAAAGTTTTTCTGTAAAAGAAGATCATTTCTGTTTGTTTTAAACAACACAAAGTTCAGGTTTAAATAATAATCAACGAAAGATTTAAATGTACGAAACATCAGATATCAGGAAAGGTCTCCGAGTTGAACTGGATGGTGATCCATTTGTGGTGGTGGACTTTCAGTTTGTAAAACCTGGAAAAGGGACTGCATTTACACGGACAAAAATCCGAAACATGATTAACGGTGCCGTGATAGACCGTACATTTAAGTCAGGTGAAAAACTAAAACCGGCTGATACAGAAGACCGTGAAATGCAGTTCTTATATAGAGATGGAGAATTTCATTTCATGGATAACAGTAACTACGAACAGGTTAGTTTGGAAATCAGCGTTGTCGGTGATGCTTCGAATTATTTGACAGAAAACATGATGATTGAAGTGAGTTTTTACAAGGGGCGTTCTATTGGCTTAACTTTGCCGAATTTTGTAGTTTTGGAAGTTACAGAAACTGCACCCGGTGAAAAAGGAAACACAGTCACAGGTGCCTCAAAACCAGCTATGGTTTCCACCGGATACACAGTTAATGTACCTTTATTTGTTAATGAAGGTGATCAGCTTAGAATTGACACTCGAACAGGTGAATATGTTGAAAGAGTCAAAGCCTAGCACAACTTCAAATTCCCTCTCAATACTCCAGCCAGAACTCAAATAAAGTTTTTCTTTAGGTATCCGATCATGTCCGGATCTTCAAAAATATTCGGCAATTCTCTGTTATCCGGGAACTATAATGGCCGAGTCATAGAAGTCTCTTTCGAGACTGAACAATCTCAAGGATCATCTCCCGAGTATCTATACAGTATCCTGGTTTTAATTGAAGATCAGTTGTTGCCGTTGTCGTTTCGAGAGAAAGAAAAAATTAAAAAGGGTGCATTAATTTCTTTTGGAGTGACTGAAGAAAGTGAGATCGAAATAGTAAAAATAAAAAATCATGCTTTTAATTTTGATGCAGAGAGTGACTTGCTTCGCTGGAGACGTCCGGCAAATAATCCTTCAAGAATGGAGTTGCTCCGGACTCGTCAGCGAATCTTACGCGGTATCAGGGAGTGGTTTGAAGAACAAAATTTTCTAGAAACAGAGACTCCTATTCTGGTTCGTGCACCAAGTCCGGAAGCACAATTTTTCCCCGAAAAAACCAGCTCCGGTTATTTAATTACCTCTCCGGAATTTCAGATGAAACGTTTGTTGTCAGGTGGTTTTGAGAGAATATTTCAATTTGCGCGTTGTTTTCGCAAAAACGAATCCGGACCTTTGCATAATCCCGAATTTACAATGCTCGAGTGGTATCGTACAAACGAACCACTGGCAAAGCTGATGTCGGATATTGAGCAAATGGTTAAGCATCTTACTGAAACGGTTTCAGCACAAAGCTTTCCTGAACAAGTTCCATTACCACCATGGCCTCGTGTAACAGTGAGTGAATTATTTAAAAAACATTTGGACATTATTTTGGATGGTTCTGAAAATGCTGATCGCTTAAGAGAAAAAGCAAAACTTGCAGGATTTTATGAATCAAAAGCTGAGTTTAATCCTGCATCAAAACTCACAGAATCACTTGATTATGAGCAAATGTTTTTCAAACTTTGGAATCATTTTGAAGCAGATTTAGGAGTAGTATCTCCAATTTTTGTATATAGTTGGCCACTTCCACTGGCCAGTCTTGCTCGTCATTGTCCTGAGCACCCAGGATTTGCCGATCGAGTTGAACTATATGCCGACGGTATGGAATTGGCCAATGGATTTGGAGAATTGACTGATGCATCCGAACAACGTAGGCGATTTGAACAAGACTTGGAAAACAGGAAAGCAGAGGGCCGTTCTGGAGTACCACTTGATGAAAATTTACTAAAAAGCCTTGAGCAGGGATTGCCCGAGAGTTCAGGAATGGCCTTGGGAGTTGACCGTTTGATTATGTGGCTTTGCGGTGTACAAAATATTCGAGATGTGATCTGTTTTTCTGAGGATGAAATTTAAGCAGGATTTCGGTTGTACTAATCTGAAATTAATAATCCATAATCATAGATAACATAATGGAACGTTCAATCATTCACATTATTCTTCATTTTTTGGTACCGTTCATAGTAGCTAAAACTGCTTGGAAAGAACAATGGCTATGGCCGTTTATTATAATGGCTCTGACTTTAGTAATAGATTTTGATCACTTTCTAGCTGAACCTGTTTTTGATCCAAACCGTTGCAGTCTAGGTTTTCATCCTCTCCATAGTTGGCCTGCCATTGGAATTTATCTTGTGTCACTTTTTTCTCCTCGTTTACGAATTATTGCTATTGGATTGCTCATACACTTGGTATTAGATGGTACAGACTGCTTTTGGACAGACTGACTTATCCTGTGATTTCTGCATCAAATAACACCTTAGAAGAAAAAAGTAAATAAAATGAATTTTTTAAAGAAAAAGCTTGACAAACTACTAGCACTCTTGTAAAGTGAGTGCTAACAAAATGTAAATGTTACTTCAAATGGTTCAGCAAGGTGCGAAAAGGGTCAAAAGTTGACGTAAAATTATAGTAATAAACGGACCTGCTGAGTTAATATAGGATAAAACTTTAATTATTGAGGAAAAAATGGCTAAAAAAGCAAAAAATATTTCACATGAAGAAGTAAGTGATGCGATGACCCGCTTTCTTAAAAAAGGTGGTGTGATCGAAAAGATAGAATACAATGATAATGGATTTTTACTGAAAAATGATCTTGCTTTGGATGCATCTTTCACAGAAGCATCGGACAGTATCATGAGCCAACTGCACATAGACTTTGAAACGGAAACGCGAATCTAAACTGCTTCTTTATAAAGATCTCTAAAATGCAGGCGGATATAAAATATCCGCCTGCATCCCCCCATAAATTTCACCTCTTCCGTTATCAATCTCAGGATTCTTTACAAAAGCCCACTATTTACGTATAGTTTGTAAGCATGTATTGAAATACATTCTCAAATTATAATACACCGTGTATTAGAAATTTTTCAGGGCTTGGGTGCTAAAGTTTTTATTGAATTCAATATTTTACCGACATTGGCACGAACTGTAGGAACGTCAAGATTATTATCGTCGAAATATGGATGATCGTCCGCAACTCCAATGCGTTTCATAATTTTTTTGATGATAACACGCTCCTCGTCTTCAAATACACCGTCAGATGCTGCCACTAAAGCCATTAATTCAACCAGTGTGTGCTTTGCTTCTACTGACTGAATGTGTTTTAACATCTCTTCCAGAGAAGTGTTTGATTTCATTATGTTTTGCTCTTCCTGTGTGATTCCTGCAGCTTTGAAAACAGCAATCAGGACTTTCTTTTCAGTTACGTGGACATCTCTTTCAGCATGTGCTAAAAAACTTACTACTGAAAAAATACTAACTAGTTCATCACGACTGATTGACATGAAATACCTTTCTTAATAAAACACACCGTAGTATAAAGCTGTTGTAATTTGTAACATTATAATTTCATTCTTAATAATGTATAACGAAATTCGGAAAGAACGTAAAGAAAAATTATTATTCTCATTGATTCAGGAAGGAAAAAATGGGCCGTGACACCCGTTATCATCCTGAATGGAGCACAGTTTCACGTTATGTAAGGGAACTGTTTAATTATTATTGTTCCAGATGCGGAAAAGATTGCAGAAATACAAAAAATGCAGAAATGGTTTTGCAAGTCCATCATATTGATGAGAATCCTGGAAACAATGACCTGGAAAACTTGATCCCCCTTTGTGCGAGCTGTCATCTTAAAATTGAACGGGAAGCCAGATTACACGCACCAAACCATGAAAAACAACTGGAATTGTTTGAAAACCAATCGTACATGAGTCAGATGAAAATGATGCGGCAGAGTGCATTAGTAAAACATGGTGCTGTGAACAAAGCAGACGTTTCACAGATGGATGCCGAAACTTACGAAATAAGGGCTCTGGATTGGGAAATTAACGAACCGTCTTAAATTCCAAGTAATCAATTGGTGCCCAACTCCTACACAAACACTGAACCAAATCAGCGTCTTCTTCTTCCGAAACCTCCAAAACCAAACCCTCGCATGCTTCGTCTTCCTCCTCCAAATAGCGATCTTCTCCGTGTTGAGGAACGTCTGCGTTGTGTGGCAACAGGTTTTCTTTGTGTCCGGCTGTTGCCGAAACCTCCTCCGGAAGCTTTACGATTAGCAGAGCGAAACTTAGTACTTTTTATGTTATTCAGTGATTGTTTTGAAGTAGAACGGAACTTGTTAGACGAAACACTTCTTCCACTGCCAGTTTTTGCAGCAGACTTTGATGGTGAAGCTTTTTTTAGTGACGATGTGGCTGCACCACGACGTTTTTGAACAGAACTAACTGCCATTGGACCACCGCCGTAGCCGTATCCATAACCTCCTCCCCACATGAAAGGTGGACGAAAGAGCATCGACATCATCATTGAAGTCATAAACAAATTTGTCATGCTGTAGCCGGTGCCGTAATATGGAGGATAAGGTGCCCCGGCTGATTGATACATCTGCGGGTTCGGTGCGGATTGCATGGTCATTTGATCACCTGAACCGCGGACCACTGAGGCTGTCATAATTTCAATAGACTTGTTTTCTGCAATATCTCTCCAAGCTCCATTATCTGACCCAGAAGGAAGAACATTAACTTTATCTGGATCCGGAACCAAAATCGAAAATACAAGGAAATCAGAATCACCTGTTTCTGTTTGAGGTACAATCAAAACAGGATCTGCAATTCCGTCTTCATTAAGGTCAATCGTGCTTACATTACGAATTTTATTGGATATTTTACTAACCAGAATAGGAAGAAAACTGTCCTTGCTAACATTCTCTTGCGTCGTTTCTCTTATTGCCTCTGAAGTGATAGCCGGAATTAGTTTTGGGTCTAGATGTTCTGTAAGATTAATTCCCAGTTTTTCAAGGGCTTCAGGATTTAGTTGATCACTGACTCCTATCGGAACATTCTGAGTCGTAAAATTGAATCCTCTAGATTCTCGATTATTGTCTTCTCCAAAAAAAACCCAATATAATCCTAAAATCAAAATTGCGATCAGGATACCCTGCGTTGAAAATAATTTTTCCATCCCGTCTGACGGTTCATTATCTTTTTTTCCCATTGCTTGTTTCTTTTACTTAAGTTGTTAGTCTAAATTGAATCTTATTAATGTCTAGAGACTTTACTGCACTTTAGTGAAGGCGCAAGTTAAAACGATGTTAAGTTTCAATCAAGCAGTATTGGAGGCTATCAAATTTTTTCCAACAGCCATATCATGAGTACTTATTTTGAGATAACAATAGCTGACCCACTGTGCAAAAAAAGTGTTGCGATGTGAACGCCAGCGGTTGAGGGGATTGTTAAAATCAAAATTTACGGGCGCTGGTACCTCTGGGTTTCCGTGATCTCGTTTAGCTTCTTCAGCAAGTCGGGTTGCATTGTATTCAGGATGCCCGGTATGTGCGATAAAACGGTCATCGGTAGTGGAAAAAATCGAATAACCAGCTTCGGGCCCGTAGGCCAGCAATTTTAAGCGACCGGATTCTGAAGCTTCTTCCATTGCTTCATCAGGCATACCTGCATGACGGCTTTGTGGACAGAAAAACACATCATCCAACTCACCAATGATCGGATGGTCGGGAGCTAGATTTTTCAGCTCAAATACTCCAAAAAGTTTGTGATCATAGTTAAGTTTTTTCACACCCTCCAAATAAGCCATCACAAATCCCGCCCAGCACAAACCAAGTGTACTGGGAATATTTTTACGTGCATCACTTAAAATTGTTTTGATTTCTTCCCAATAATAAACATCTTCATAATCAATCGTTTCCACAGGAGCACCAGTCAAAATCAACCCATCTAAAGGTTGGTCACGCATTGCTTCTTCATAAGTTACGTAAATATCATCAACATGCTTTGGCTCCCAGGATTTGTAATTATGTGATTCCAAACGAATCCAAATTGGCTCTAACTGTAATACAGAAAGTCCTAATGGATGGAGAATATTAAATTCATATTTTTCTCCAAGCGGCATTATATTGAGGATCCCAATCCTTAGTGGGCGAATATCCTGTCGCTTTGCCTGAGATGGTGGAATCCAGCGGATGCCATTTCTTTCCAAAATTGGCACTGCGTGATAATCAGGACGAACAATGAGTGTCATTTGCTTCTTAATCTAAATTTGCAGGTGTCCGGAAGGACAACTGTGTGTTCAACTAACAGTTCTACACAAATGAAAAAGTCAGGCAAAGTCTCTTCACTAGCAGAAAACAAGAACCAACAAAGTCATTCTTGCAATAGGTTAATCAGATAGACGTGAATCAATCAGGTGGGTCACCAAAAGAGCAGGACCGGCACTTTACTCGAATCGAGTCGTATCGACTCCCTTCCGAAACTTTCCGGAGGGCTGGCATTAGCACCTTGATGCTGAAACAGGATGCTCGACACTTCAAAGGGCCAGATCCCTCAGTGTCATCTGGATACAAAATTACGCATATTATATCACAATCAAAATTAAAGTCAAATTTTTTAAATCACTTAATAAGAATATAGTGATTTCAAATTTCAGAGGGGCTCATCAGAGACTCTTTGAGGGACTCCTCAAAGTTTGACTTTACTAATTTTTCATGATCCTCAGGAGTAATGTAAAATGTATCAATCACTTGATGTCCAATGGTTGTAATAACTGCCTGCTGAATTGGTACTCCAACCTGATCAAATGCACTGACCATTTTGTAATAAACCAACGGAGCATCATCGGCAGTAATTTTTATGCGAAGATAGTTTTTGTCACGTCTCGAAAAATCTGTTTTTTCCCTGAACTCTCCATTCCAAACAGGGAAATCCCCCAAAGCCTCACTTTTCTTTTCTTTGACCATGTACCCTTTTTTGTCATCTTTGAGGTACTCCAGTTGAAGCTTTGTGTTGTAAAGAAAAGTTTGTGTCTTTATTATTAGTGCAGGGAGAGTATTACTTTTGATGGAAGTTTCCAATTCCCGGGGTAAAATCACATTCTGCTCTCCTCTTTTTGAAACCTTGAGATAATAGCAAAAGGCAACTTTACCACTCGCAAATTGAATTTGATTTATCTTTGCCGATTCAATATTGAGGTGCTTCAAATTTAAAGTATAAGCAATTCTACTGTGAATTTGGGGCTGATCATGTACATAAATCAAAAGACCGTTAAGACGTCCTCGTGCATTGGTGATCACGTTTACGATAGCCGGCCGCTCAAGCCTATTGAAAATTGATAAATTTTCTGCCAGCATGTCTGGAGTAGAACTTAGCAGAAAACGATTTGGAAATGCCGCAAAAAACCAGTTAATCATGGGACTGTAAAGTTCAGTAAGTGTCACCAGACTTTTTTTGCTGATGGATTGCCTGATGGTGCGAATAAATTTATCTGTAGTTTGATCAGTACCCTGTTTATCAAGTGAACCCAACTTAAGGTCCCGCCACAGAACTTGTAAATCGTCTTCGGATTTTCCAAGTAATTTACGTTCCTCTTTGTTGATTTTTTTGAGAGGTGTCAGCAATACAGATTCTATATTTTCCCGGAGACTTCTGTTTATCAAAAGATCAATACGCGTATCTGATTCTAAATCATTCTTTTTAATATCCAGGTATGTTTGTATGAAATCCATCGAATCTTCCTGCATCTTAGAAGATCTCATTTCCGCAAACACACGATATGTTTCTTCAAAAAATGTTCTCAATCCCCGTGTGGAGTGAGCATTGCTTTCACTAACAGATATGTAATCAGAAATATTGCAGAGGAAGAGCAAAATGACATTGATCAGGTTGCGGTCCGCAATTTCAAAAAAACTTTGCAGAGCCTGATCGAAATATGCAGAAGTTCTGCTCAATTGAACAACTGTGGTGTGGTGTACGATGAGCAGAGATACAAGAGTGAATAATTCCTGGTCATCATAGCCAATACGTTCCAGGGCATTGACAGCAATAGATGTCCCGGAAACTTCATGATCTGTTTGTGGATCAATTTTTCCCACATCGTGAAATAGAATGCCCCATTTGAGAGCTAAAATATGTTTTGGTTCCAGATATTGATATAATTCCTGATAATCTTTTTTTAGCCGATCCAGTTCTTTTTGCGTACGATCAAGTGCATTGAGGGTATGTATGCAAACGGGATGTTGGTGGTAAGCAAGATTCCTGAGCAAGAAACGCATTTTGTTTGTTTCCGGAATGAAACAACCTATTAAAGTACGAGGTTGACTTTCAGCATTGATCGGTTCGCAAATTTCTAACATTATCCGCCAGGCATTTGCTGTAAACGGTGTCAACATCAGTTTCGTGAAACTTTTTGCAATCTGTGTCCGGTTTGAAGAAATCACGTCCGGCGTTATAATTCGAATCAGGTCGGCCATCTCATCCTTGAGTTCAAAAGATAAATCGTATTCTGATTGACCCACATATTCAAAAAGTTCCAGCAACGCTGTTGGATCGTTGAAAATCAAAGATATTGGAACTTGCGGCAAACCTTCCAGAGCATTTACCTCAACAATTAGACGCTTCCCCAGATGAACGACAACCTGAAAATTTGAGAAAGTCCGCACTATTGTACGGTCCAGCAGGCGTTGTAAAATAGCTTGTGAGAGATCTTGAATGTGATTCACCATTTGCAGACGATAGCGGTCAAAATCGTCAATACTCTGGAAGCGTTTTTTCTTGAGCAGGTAAAGACGTTCGGTAGCATCATTGATGATGTTACTTTGGATATCTTTTTCGGATAGTCCACTTTCCCTTGCCTCATCGTCAAAGTGATACTCCTTGGCGCTCGCGGAAAAGTTGCGTAAGTCGTAAAGGAATTCGAGGGCCTGACAAAGTTTGTAACCCTGACGAGGTGAAATAATACGTTTTTGTATCAGAAGTGCCAGCATTTCTGCAGTTTGACTTGGAAAAATTCCGAAAGTTGCAGCAGAAAGCCAAAGAGGAATTTGCAGGGAGCGCAAACCACCTCGATCTTCCTTGAGATTCATCTGACTCAGATCAGGAACTGTACGGTCATTATAATCTCTAATTTGGCTCAGGACAAAGGTTTCATATGGCAAGATCTGAAAAAATCTTCGTTTCAAAGCATTTGCTAAATCTTTGCTGCCAATTAAAACTCTGCTTTCCAAAATGGATGGAATTGTATGGATAACACTGGGATCTTTGAAACGTGATAAGTCTTCATTTAATTCAAAATATTGATGTGCCGTTTCAATACCTGCTTCACGCAGTAAATGCTCAATATGAATGATGAACTGTCGGCAAATTTCTGACTCACCAGCACTTAGTTGTTGTGTGTCGAGACAATATCCCAAATCTCGATCGGAAGCAAAACTCAGTTCAGCCCTGCCATAACCACCTCTGGCAAAGACAACCAAATGATTAAGTAATAAATTCAGCTTGATCTCAGATTTCTGTACCTGCGGTAACAACTCCTCCAACTCTTTCAGTCGTTCGCTGTGGTTTTCAATTTCATGTATCAACTCAGCTTCAATACTTTCATAATATTTCAGCATCTGCCTTTGCTCCGGATCTTCTGGATTTGATTCGACCTTCTCGATTTGTGTCCGGCTAAGACCGAGTTTTTTCTTTTTTTTCGGTAGAGATCGTTTTTTGAATAGAAGCTCTTTTTTGAGATCTTCCTTTATCCTTTCCTTCAGGATTTGAAGATCGGCAAACCCATATTCAAAAGCAGTTTGGATAATACTGTCCAGTAGGTGAGTATTTTTTGAAAGGGTATCAAACGAATTGTTTGTACAGAGGCTGCTTTCAACAATTTTTTTGTACTGCTCACGATAATATTCCTCAATTACTCCCGCAAACACTTTTTCACGGGCAGTAAGATATTCCATAGATTGACTGGAGTCAATAGCCAAAGGCCGCCAAACTTCTTCCAGTTGTTTGAGCAAGGCTTCCTTGTTAACTTCAAGTTCTTCCGGATTCTCGGTGAAGATGAAAGGAGAAAGAAAGGGATAATTCTCAATTGGAGAAAAATTTGTTTCCATGAAATTAAAACAGGTAACTGATAACTGTTAAAGTGTTTTTAAACTGCACGATTTAAATAATCATTAGCCATCAATGATGGTTTAAGTGTACATCTAACCCAGTTTTCAAAATATCAATCAGCTCCCAGCATAATTTTCCGCAAAATACTTTCAAAAAAGATCTACCTGAGATTGAGGAGGGGCTGAAATTTCCAAATGTTGATAAGCTCGCTCAGTCGCCACTCTGCCTCGCGGAGTACGCTGCAAAAACCCCTTAAGCAACAAAAAAGGTTCATAAACGTCTTCAATCGTGTCTTTTTCGTCTGAGACTGCCGCAGAAAGAGTGCTAAGACCTACTGGGCCACCTCCGAATTTTTTAATGATAGTTTCCAAAATATGACGATCCATTTGATCAAGCTTGGTGTAAATTGAATGAGCAAGTATCCGAGTCATCAGCTTCGTTCGATGTAAAAGACTTATTCATAAAACTATCAGGCGTAACTAATGGCCACG
>ENA-OSET01003396-OSET01003396.1-sediment-metagenome-genome-assembly--contig:-NODE-3396-length-14652-cov-4.174889_pt1 | contig 14652 bp, 18 predicted proteins | sample MGYA00237882_ERZ534229 | MGnify/ENA primary metagenome ERZ534229 (study PRJEB26408, sample SAMN06266212) | sediment metagenome | isolation source: Hudson Canyon methane seep mesocosm | place... | reverse complement strand
TAATTTAATTCTGATTTTCAAAAACAAGTATTATATTGTCATATGTGATTTTAGGGCGGAGTGACTTTTTTGTAGGTCATATTAGGCATAGAATTGAGTGATATTTGAAACATCTGGTCAGATTAGATTTCATGTTTTTGTATGATGAATTTTTGGAGTTGTTCTTCCTCACTACATGATTGACATACTAAGTAACTTGCAATACTCCTTCCGCATTGATATTCAATCACATACTTTGGATTACTGTTACAACACTTAGCAAATTGCATTGATCTTTATGGTTTAGCTACTTTATAATGATGATCTTAGGGTAGTTCTGGTCGGTTGTCTAATCTTGCAAGAAATGTTTCAGGATGCTATATTATGTAAAAGATGCAGGTTGTTAGTGAAAAAATATCTGAAGAAAATACAGTTTGGTTTGTTGACCCTAACTGTAAGTTCTATTACTCTGTGAAAACTTAACCTGATTTTTGAATGGACGCAATTTCTTCAATACAATCTTGAACTCTTCTAGATCTTCACGGGTAAACTTCATCTTCTGATACTGTTTATCTGCTTTGGATATTAACATAAAGAACAATCCCAAAAGTTGCTCTATATTCAAGAATTATCAATAAAGAAAGGAAGATGTTCTAGGAACCTGCCATTCCAAATGAACTTTTTCTCTCAACCGGTTTTTTATTTAAATCAACTAATTAGATACAACTAACTTTGAATATACTAAAATAGTATTTTGAGCTTGTATCGTAAACTATGCGTATGTTTTTTCACGTAACTGTATTACCAGATATATAATTACTACATGATGTTAAATGCAATCAAGTACTATGTATGTTGAGAAAAAATCTAACAATAGTCAAGTATCCTCTCGATTGTTGTTAGTGTTTTTTCTCGTTCTCCCAAGTCAATAATATGGAAGATGTGTTGTATTTTTTTCTACTCTCTTCTATCTTCATCTTTTACTTTGTTAATTATGTCCAGTCCTTGTTGATCTAGTTGACGTTTTAATTCATCAAGCTCATTTTGTGGTGTTAACCTATAATTTTGTGACGTGGTTATGGTGATAATCTATCTGGGTCTCTTGGATAAAGAACGACTTCGCGAACATTATCGATTCCAATCAATGTTGTCATTAGTCTATCTAGTCCCATTCCCCAACCTGAATGTGGTGGCATTCCCCAATCAAATGTTTTAAGATGGTCCTCAAATTGTGCAGGATCTAATCCTTGTTCTGATAATCTTGCCTTTAGTAGTTCTGAATCATGAAGTCTAGTTCCTCCTGATGATAATTCTAGATATCCATACTGCAAATCAAAAGAACGTGAAAGTGTTGCATCTTCATCTTTTTCTCTAATGTAAAATGGTTTTAGTTTCATTGGCCAATCTGTTAAAAAGTAAAATCCTGGGTGATTATTTCCAATTATCCTTAGATGTGAATCTAACAAATCATCTCCAAATTCAATTTTTTCACCTGCTTGTTTGAGTTCTTCTACACATTGACTGTAAGTGATTCTTTCAAATGGTGCTGATGGAATTTCTATTGTATGTTCAATTGATTCTTGTTCTTTTTTACAATTTTCTGCTGTATATTTGTAAACTGCAATAACTAATGCTTCTAACACATCCATCACATCATTGTAATCCATAAATGCTGCTTCGATATCTATACTGGTAAATTCAGTTAGGTGTCTACCTGTATGTGAATTTTCTGCTCTGTAAAAATTTGAAATTTCAAATACTCTTTCTAAACCAATTGTCATTTGTTCTTTGTATAGCTGGGGACTTTGTGCAAGGTATGCTGTTTTTCCAAAATAATCTAATGAAAATAAATCTGCGCCTCCCTCACTTGCACTTCCTATAATTTTTGGTGTTGTAATTTCAATGAATTTTTTTTCTACTAATGTTTTACGTAATGCTTGTAATACATAATGTCTTAATTTAAAAATTGAAGATGTTTTTTGATTTCTCATATCTAAGGCACGATGATTTAATCTTGTATCGATATTACTTTCCACTCTTCCAATTGGGTCTACTGGTAACGGGTGAATAGCTTTTGCTAACACTTCTATTTCTTCAGCCTTTACTTCAAATGCAAAATCTCTAGCTTTAGTTTCTTGAACTATTCCTTTGATGATAACTACGCTTTGACGATTTATCTCTCCCAGATTATCATTTAATTCTCCTTTTACAATTATTTGGGAAATTCCTGAAATATCTCTAAGTGTAATAAATGACATTTTTCCTAATTTTCTAAGATCCTCAATCCATCCTCCTAATACTACTTGTTTTCCAATCAAGTCTTCATTTAATTCTGAAATATCGTGAGTTTTTACAAAAGCCATATCAGTTATTTATCCTCAAACACTATTTCAATGTCAAGGTTTCGGACATTTTTCACAATTTCCATGATTTTTTTGATATCAATTGGAAATTTTGAAGTCCATTTACCTGAAATTATTGCTTTAGTTTTTTGAACTCCCTCTGCCCAAACCACATTAATTGCTAAAATCTTTATTGGAAAAAATAAATCTTCAATAAATTTTTTATCTGTTTGATCTGCCTCAACTAACCAAATCTTCTGTTTAAAATTATCTTGTAGTAATCTGTAAAGTGTTCTACTTTGTCTGATAACCATTATGTCGTTTTTTGCTAATGATAAAATGAAATTTTCTTCAAATTCATTGCATGAATAAAGTGAAAAATTCTCTATTTCCTTGGTTGTTTTTGCAATTTTTGCTAGTGTTAATGATGCATCTACATCTGCTTTGGTTAATACTCCTGAATCTACCTTCCCCTCACATTGAGGACACAGTACAGCATTTTTTGCATCAAATGCACAAATTGGAAATATCATTTAAATCGACTTTTTGTTTCTAATAATGTTGTTTATATCCCTTAGTGCAAAACAGAAATTCTAGTTTGGATCTAAGAAATACATGACATTTCTATCAATTAAGGGATTATTTTCTAGATATGCATCATCACAAGGACCAGTTTATGCTGTTGATGATGTTGATTTTGACTTAGATTTTGGAGAATCTATTGGAATTGCAGGTGAAAGTGCTTGTGGAAAAAGTACCTTGGGATTATCATTGATTAGAATGTTGTCTGGTGGCAATAGTTTTGGAGAAATTATGTTTGATGGTGCTTCTATTTTGGATCTTCCTGAATCTGATTTTGATAGCAACTTTCGTTGGAAAAAAATTTCCATGATTTTTCAAGGTGCTATGAACTCATTGGATCCTGTTTTTACTATTGAGCAACAATTTGTTGAAATTCTAAAACAACATAAATTTGATGGAAATTCTGATGAACTGATCTTAGATTCTATTACTTCTGTTAATTTAGATAAGGATGTTTTAAAAAAATATCCTCATGAATTGAGTGGTGGAATGAAGCAAAGAGTAATTATTGCAATGGCTTTAATTTTAAAACCTAAATTTGTGATTGCAGATGAACCCACCACCGCATTGGATGTTTTAATTCAAGCACAAATTATCAATTTATTAAAAAAATTAAAAAAAGATGGTATGTCTTTTATGCTAATTACTCATGATTTAGCAGTTTTATCTGAAATAGCAGATAAAATTGGAATTATGTATGGTGGACAAATGGTTGAATTCGGTTCTTCTCAAGAAATTTATAAAAATCCAAAACATCCTTACACTCAAGGACTTTTGGAATCTATTCCAACACTAAAAGGCGGTACTCCTAAATATATTTCTGGAACTCCTCCAAGTTTACTTGATGCTCCATCTGAGTGTAGATTTATTGATAGATGCCCGTTAGCTATTGAGAAATGTAAAAAACTTCCACCAAAATTTAAAACTGATACTGGGTATGTTAGATGTTGGCTTTATGATGACGAGAAATAATTATTTTGAATTTAGATATTCTGAATCAATTTTTTTTAGATATGCATCTTGAATTAAGATAGTTTCTCTTTCTATTATATTTCTACAAATTATTTTCGCATATTTTATTAAATCTAAATCTTGATGATCATTTTCAAATGTATTTATTTTTTCTAATATGTTTTGTTCAAATTCCATCACACTATGAAGTTCTTTACTTATATCGTCTATTTTCATTTGTTCATAATTTTTAGGTTTTCTTGAATTGATTTCATCAATTAATTTTTTAATATTTTCCATATTTTACAATTTTTTCTTTCAATACTTTAATTTTGATTTTCTTTTTTATGTTCTAAAATATGTTTTAATCCATCTGTCATGCTAAGTGAATCTAAATTTATTTCACAATAAGGGCATTTCAAGATATTTCTAATTTTCTGAATACTTTTTGACAACTGGTAGGCATGAATCTATGATTCTTAGCATTTCAGATCTAATGGCTTTTTTATCTATTGAGGCCCAGACTCTTGCTTTCTTTATTGCAAATGATATTGTTTGTACTTTCTTTCGTTCTTCCCAGACAAATTCTACTTCACCCAAATTTTTATCAAAAAATGCTTCTAGATCTGAATTCATAGCAATATGTGAAAATTGATACTGAGTATTTTTTTCATCTAATAGTGGTGTTAAATCTGATCTTCGTGTGTATGCCAATAACTCTCCCCTTTCACCTATTACTCCTACAAATCTGATAAATGGACTGATAGAACCTATTTCTTTACAAATTAATTTAAAATTCTTTCTTGTCATACATTTTATTTAATTTTGATTGTATTTTAATCCTGTCGTTAACTATCTATTTTTAATTTAATTTAATGATTTTTTCAAAATATTGTTCCTAACCCTATTACCACAATAATTGTTTTAATTATTTTACCTGATACCATAAAAATTGAAAATTTTCTAAATTCCATTTTTTTAACTCCTGCTGAAATTAAAATTAGATCTCCAATTATTGGAATCCATGCTGCAAAAAATATTGCACTCCATCCAAATTTATCTAATAATCTATTGTGTTTTTTTTCATGTTTCACTATGTCTGATTTTTTCTTCATTTTTTTAAATAATTTATTTCCTCCTAATCCTATGAAGTAATTTAAAATTCCACCTATCACAGATCCTATAATTAATACAATTGCCACAAGAAAAATATTTTCACCTCCTATCAATAACGCTGACGTTAAAATTTCTGTTGGTAATGGTATTGCTGTAGCTGCTAATAATGAATTTAAAAATAGACCAATTATTCCATACTCTTGAAATATGTTATTAGCTAGAATTTCTTGCATCTGCTGATAATATTCCATAAATAATTCATAACTCATGAATACCCATTTTTACTATGTTTATTATTCACTTTGATTCAAAATTGTTCGTTTTGATTAAATATTGCATAAAATTCATTTGATTAATGGAGTTAACTGATATTTTCCCATTTGCTCCAGATGATGGTTATCTTATTCTGATTTTAGTTAATTTTATTGGCTCTCTTATCCCTTTTGTGCCTCTGCCTGGATTTTTGTTACTTGCCACGATGTCCGTTGGTTCTGAATATGATTTACATTTACTAGCAATTTTATCAGCTGTTAGTGCTACAGTTGCAAAACAAATTATATTTTTTGTAAGTTTTAGTGGTCGTAAAATTATGAATAGTAAAACTAGAAAAAGAATGCGACCTTTTGAGAGATTAGTTAAAAAATATGGTGCTGCTGCTGCATTTTTTGCTGCTGCCACACCAATGCCTGATGATATAATTTTCATACCTTTAGGACTTGCAAAATATAATCCAAAACGATTTTTTGCTGCAACCCTTGCTGGAAAACTTGTTCTTAGTTATATCATTGTCTTTATTTCTCATTACGTTGGATTGTCATTCATTGAACCATTTTTAGAAAATGTTGATGATGCTACTCCTGTTTATATTGGAATTTTAATTTTTGCTGCAGCAATGACTGGTGTAATTATTTTAGTTTTAAAATTAGATTGGCAAAGAATTATGGTTAAATTTGCACCTTGGACATTGGATGAAAATTCTGATGATAATGCTGATGATGATGAAGATGTTGATAAAAATATTAAAAAATAATTTTTATATTTTATAATTTAAAATTCCACAACATTTCTTTTCCATTTTTTATCCCTACTCTGGTTGATTTTTTAATTTTTTTAACATACAATCCATCCTCAATGTATATTTTTGATTTTTTTGTTAAATCTACTCCGTATTGTTCCTTTGTAATTTCTAAAGCTTGTGTAAGTTTTGCAGGACCGTTTGTTAAATTTTTCAAATTTTTAATATTTCTATTTTTCTCCATTTTTTTAATTCCTTTCTCTGGATTAATTCCACGAATCAGTACTGCCCCTGCAGGTATTTTTGATTTTTTTGCTACCACATTGAAACAATAATGCATACCATATGTAAAATACACATATGCTATTCCTACTTCTCCAAACATCACCTTGTTTCTATCTGTAATTTTTCGAAATGCGTGACTTGCTGGATCATCTTTGTGCCTATATGCCTCTGTTTCAATGATTATTCCTGACATTTCATAGTTGCCTATTTTTCTAACTAATTTTTTCCCTAAGAGATCTTTTGCAACAATTACTGTATCTCTTTGATAGAATTCTTTAGGAAGTATACTCAATATCTATCTTAACTTTCTTGTTGTTTTTTAATTCTTTTATTACTTTCAATAATTTTTTCATATCTTTTTTTAATACACTAATTAATTTTTGATTGTAAATTGTTGCAGCTGGATGAATGGTTAAAAAATATAGTTGATTGTTTTTTCTAACTATTTTTCCTCTAAATTTTATAATTTCTTTTCCATCTAATAATGAATTAAATGCTGTATTGCCCAAAATACAAATTATTTTTGGTTTAATTATTTCTATTTCTTTTTTAAGATAATTTTGACAGGTGTCTCTTTCATTTGTTGTTGGAACTCTATTTTTTGGAGGTCTACATTTGACAATATTTGTTATGTATACATCATCTCGAGTAATCCCTGCATTTTCAAGTGCAATTGATAATTTTTTCCCTGCAATTCCTATGAATGGTTCTCCTTTCATATCTTCATTTTTTCCAGGTGCTTCTCCTACAAAAATTACATCTGATTTGAAATTTCCTTTACCTGGAACTGAATTATTTCTTGTTTTACTAAGTTCACATTTTGTACACTGTGTTACTTGTTTCTTAATTTTTTTTAATTCTTGTTCCATGTTAATTTACACTTTTTACTGTTGCAGTTCCTCTGATTGTTGGTCCTCCATTACCCATAATCATTGATTGCATTGGATCTCCTTTACCACAATTAGTTATTGGTCTTACTGTAAAATCATTTCCACATGCATCAATTGAATTAAAAAATTCTGGTGCTGTTCCCATAACAATTACGTCTCTTTGTAAATCTGTAATTTCTCCATTTTCAATTTTTTGTGCATATTGACAGGATATGCTCCAATTATATCGTTTCATGTCAATTGATGGAATTTTCATATTTGAAATATAATAGCCATTTTTTACATTTTTGATCATTTCATCTACGTTTTGATCTCCATTTCCAATACATGTACACGCCATACGAATTAGCGGCATGTATCGATAATTTGTTGCTCTCATATTTCCTGTAGGCTGTGTTTTGAAGACTTCTGATGTCTCTCTATTTTGCATGTGGTTTTTTAAAACTCCTTTTTCTATTAGATTTGTTTTTTTAGTTTCAACTCCTTCATCATCAAAGTAATACCAACCTAAACTTTCTTTGATTGTTGGATCATCAAAAACATTAAGATTTTCTGATCCTATTTTTTCACCTATTTTTCCTTTCCACCATGCTCCTCCTGCCCATGCCATTTCTTTTCCTAATACTCTATCTGCTTCTGATGGATGCCCTAGTATCTCATGTGTAAGTAATGAAACAAAATCTGGATTCATTACTACTGTTGTTGTTTCTTCTTTTACCTGTTTTGCATAAATTAATTCAGATGCTTTTTTTGCAATATCTTTTGCACTTTGTTGAGCTTTATTTGTAATTAATTCTAATCCTCCTCTACCGCCTTCTGTAATGTTTACTGATTGTGTTAGACCTGATTCATGTGCTGTAGCAACCATTTCTATAACCACATCTGTAAAATTTTGTAAAATTTCTGACCCTTCAGTATTTGTAAAATATTTTGAATTAATTGTATAGTATGGATTTGTAATTGCTTTAATTATTTTTGATGTCTCTTTGATTATTTTATTACATTCTAAACCTATTGTTGTTAATTCATCAATTCCTGGTTTCTTTAAAACTGGAAAATTAATTTGTTTTTTATTTATTGGATTATTATGTAAATTAATTCTATTTTTTTTATTTGAAAATGTATAATCTGAATTTTTTATTGTATTATCTAAAATTTCTTTTATTTCGCCAAATGAATTTGGATTAGTTATTGAACAAAAACTCCATGATCCATTTTTAATTAATCTGACTCCTATTCCTTTATCTTCACTATTTCTAATATGTTCAATTTCCCCATTTTCTATCAATATTGATTTTTTTACTTGTTGTTCTGCTCTTGCATCACAATATTGAACTCCTGACTTATCTGCATATTTTATTATTTTTTCTGTAAGATCCTGTAATTCTTGTTCCATATTTTACAAATCCTATTTGAGAGGATCTAAATCTAACAATTCTTGAAGTTCTTTTTCTAATCTTGTGAGATCTGTTTTATTATCTCTTATCAAATTCTTGATAAAATCTATTCTCATTTTTCTTTCTTCTTCTGATATTTTTTCCATTCTTTTTCTCTAAATCAACACTATTTGATTACAATTGTTGTACTATTGATGACTGGATATGGCAGGCATGGTAAAGTAGTATTCGTCTTCAAAATCATAGTCTACTGTACTCTTTTTTCTCAAAAATTCAAAATATTGTGTACAATTTTGATAAAATTCATTATTTTTTGTTACTTCTTGTTGCATATCTACACTATTTTTATTCCAATTTTTTAATGAGTGTGAGCCATTTTCATCTATAATGTTTGCTTTCTTTAACTAGAATCTGTTGGATATTTTTTATACTGAGGTACTGATTAAATTTTATGAATTCTGTGATTGTTGCTGATACTAGTGTTATAATTAATGGCTATCTTGCTGATCAAATTGAATCTGGATCTGTTAGAAATTCTGATATCATAATTCCTCAAGCTGTATTTGATGAATTACAATCTCAAGCTTCCAATCATAAGCAACAGGGATTTATTGGATTAGAGCAAATTCAAAAACTTAACAAATTATCTGATGAGTTTGGGTTAAAAATTATTTTAAAAGGTTCTCATCCTTCCACTGATGACATTAGATTTGCTGCAAGTGGAAGAATTGATGCTTTAATTATTGATATTGCAAAACAAAATAATGCTACACTTTACACTTCTGATAATGTTCAACATTTAGTTGCACAAGCTGAAGATGTACAAACAGTATTTTTAAAACCTAAAATTATACATGAAACACTTGAATTTTTAAAATTTTTTGATAACAATACGATGAGTATTCACCTTAAAGAAAATCAATACCCTCTTGCAAAAAGAGGAAAACCTGGAGACTTTGTATTAACAAAAATTGGTGAAGATCTTCTTTCTAAAGATTACTTGACCATGATTTCTTCTCAAATATTATCTGCCACGAATATTTCTGATTCTAGTACTATTGAAATTTCTAAAACTGGGGCATCTGTTATTCAGCACAATGATTATCGTATAGCAATTACTTATCCTCCCTTTTCTGAATCATATGAAATAACAATTGTACATCCAACTGTAAAATTATCTCTTGATGATTATACTATTTCTGAAGCATTAATGAAACGTTTGACTGATAGGGCTGAAGGAATTCTGATCTCTGGGGCTCCTGGTTCTGGAAAAAGTACGTTGGCTTCTGGCTTGGCAAATTTCTATCATGATCAGGATAAAATTGTTAAAACATTTGAATCTCCCCGTGATTTACAAGTTGATGCAGGAATTACACAATATAGTAAATTAGATGGAAGTTTTGATAACACTGCTGATATTCTATTACTAGTTCGTCCTGATTATACTATTTTTGATGAAGTGAGACGAAGAGAAGATTTTACAACTTTTTCTGATTTGAGATTAACTGGAGTTGGTATGGTTGGTGTAATTCATGCTAATTCACCTTTGGATGCAATTCAACGTTTTATTGGCAAAATTGAACTTGGAATAATTCCTAATGTTTTGGATACTGTGGTGTTTGTACATAATGGTGATATTGAGAAAGTATATGATTTAGAATTAAAAGTGAAAGTCCCTACAGGTATGACTGAATCTGATTTAGCTAGACCTGTAATTGAGATACGGAACTTTGAAGATAATGTTTTAGAGCATGAAATTTACACTTTTGGCGAAGAAAATGTGATTGTACCTGTAACAAAACGTGGAGAAAAAGTAGGTATTGAAAAATTAGCTGAGGATAAAATTAAAGATTATTTTGAAAAATATGATTCTAATGCACTAGTTGAAATTTTATCTGAAAATCGTGTTAAAGTAATTGTAAATGAGGATTGTATTGCATCAATTATTGGAAGAGGAGGAATTAACATTAATGAAATTGAAAAATTCCTTAAAGTCCATATTGATATTGTTGCTAAGGATTCAGAATTATTATCTTTAACTTCACATGACCTTCCTTTTAGTTTTTCAGAATCCAAAACTGCTTTACTTCTTACTGTTGATAGGGGATACACATCTATGCATGTTGATATTTACACAAATGATAAATTTTTTGCATCCGTAAAAATTGGTAAAAAAGGACAAATAAAAATTCTAAAACGTTCTGATATTGGAAGAAATTTGTTAAATGCCACTAATTCTCAGAATGATATTCAATTATTTCTTAAAGATTTTTAAAATTATCAATAATTTTTGGATTTGCTTTTAGAAAAGTTATAAATTTTCTTAATTGTTTAATTGTTTTTGGATTAAGATGATGCTCAATTCCTTCTGTATCTTGATTTGCAGTATCATACCCTACTCCTAAAATTTCAAAAAATTCTAACAATATTCCATGATTTTGTCTAATTCCTTCTGCAACCTGTATTCCTTTTTTTGTTAGATTGATTCCATGATATTTTTCATATTCTAAAAATTTACCTTCATCTAATCTTTGTAACATCTTAGTTACACTTGGAGCACTTACATTCATGTATCTTGAAATGTCTAGTGTCGTGGCATATCCTTTGAGTTCTACTAACTCTGCAATGATTTCTAGGTAATCCTCCATTCTGGAACTCGAACGTGTTTTTTCTACCTTATGTGCTGCCTTAATTGATTCTAATCTACGTGAAACCTTATTTTTCATTATGGCGATATGAATCTGCTTTTATATAAATTGGAAATTATTGTGACAAAATCTTGACTTGAATGTAGCGGATTTTGATCACTGACTGTTAACTATATTTTCTAAAACATCAATAATGGCTGATTTACTCAAGGAAAAAATCGAAAGATTACGAATAATGAAGGAATCAGCTTCTAGACGTTCCAATTTGTATAATGACATGGGAAAATTGGATGATAAGAAAACCTCGCAATCTCTAGGTGCATTAAATCGTGCATCTGCTCCTGGTAGAAAAATGCAAAAATTAGGTTTTCTTATGTTATGGATTCCTGAACCAACTGGAGTAACCGTTGCAGCTGGTGCTCCGATGATATTGGCAGGTAGATATTTGGAGAAAAAATACAATGGCTCTACGCTGAAAGATATTGGTCACAGTACAAACCACACACTATCCTCAATCAGTCAATTCAAAGCATCATTGTAATTGCTTTAGTTTTTATTTTATCTATTATAAGGAAAAATATGCCTACCCGTCTACAAGTTTTAATTCCAATTAGTATTGCGGCTATAATCGTTGGTGTCGCAGGTATTGTATCTCTTCCTTCCGAAATAACAATTGACGCAAATTCAAATTTTTTAATGGGCACTGTACAATTAGATGAAAAAATTCTTCAAGTATACATTGCAGATACGGATCCTCGTAGAATGCGTGGTTTGATGTTTGAAACCGAAAGTTTTCTTGCTGATGACAAAGGTATGCTGTTTGTGTTTGATGAACCTGGAAACCGTTCCATGTGGATGAAAAACATGCAATTCCATCTTGACATTATATGGTTCAATGAAAACGGGAATGTAGTCTCAATTGAAAAAAATGTTCCTCCATGCATAACTCCTGTTGAAGTAATGAGCTGTAAATCAGTTGGTGTGTCTGCTGATAATACAAAATATGTTCTTGAACTGATATCTGGGTATGTGGACCAACACTCCATAACTGAAGATTCTCACTTGAAAATTATTTCAATCTAGATGAAGAATATCTGAAACATGCAAAAAGATATGTGATTGACTGATAAGTACTTAAAAAAAATAATATGATTAATTCACAATTATTGTGGTGGTGTTACTTCGGCTGTAGGTGCAATAGTCTGCTTTTGTCCTAATAATGACAAAAGTGGCATTGCATCCCACTCATACATGTATGATGAAAGAAATGATTTGCATGCATCGTTATATTTCCCAAAAAACAATTCTGCTTGTGCTTTGTCTCCTTCAATAACTGACATTGCAGTCTTGTTATCATCAAAAGAGCCACTCCAAATCATATTTCCTTGACCATTCCAGTCGTCAATAATTGCAGCAATCTTACCTGCTGCTTGTGCTACGTCTTGTTCTTTAGCATCTTCTTTGAAAACGCTAACTAGAACATATGGTGATTTATCTGCCATGAAAAATTGTCACTAGTACGATATTAAAATTCAGTGTACTTTTCATAATTATATTCTAATTAATTAGAAAGTGCCGTTAGCAACACTTCCAGTAGTTGACGACATGTATTCTGGTTTTAAATCAAAGCATGCGAATGCTGTGTCACTAACGGCATAAAGTATTTTTTTTATACAATAATTAAAACTAGTTTTGAACTTACAATTTTATTCTATGTTCTTAGAATAAGAAATGAGAAGTTGATATTAGTTTAATTAGCTTTGACTAAGCACATCGTATATGTCTAATGGAAAAATTGCAGGAATTGCTATTGGCACACTTGCCATTGGTATTGCAATCGGATTTTTCATACCAACTGATTCTGGAATTGAACAAACTGCACCAGTACCTATGATGCAGACTGAATCAGTAGATTATGGTATTGACAAAATAACAATCGGATTCATTCCATCTGAAAAAGCAGATGCTCTCACGCCAAAAGCTGAAACACTTGCACGTTTCGTGGAATCTGAATTTGATGGTAAAGTCGAAGTTGAAGTTGTTGTTCCATCTAATTATGAAACGATAATTGAAGGATTGAGATTTGGACATATCCATGCAGCATTTATGGATACAGGACCTGGCTGGATTGCACACGACAGAGCAAATGCTGAAGTTGTAATGGCTGAAGTAAAGAAAGGCAAAGTCGGATATTATGCAACAGTATGGCAGAGAGCTGATTCTAATTATTCATCTATTGATGAAGCAGTTGGAAACAAAGTTGCATTTACTAGCATCACTGGTTCATCTGGATTCATCCGACCTATGGGAACTCTTGTAGATCGAGGTTTAGTTACTGTTGAAGGTGACGATATAATTGCATTGAAACAAGCATTGGATAACTCATTTGAGTATCATGTATTTGGTGGTGGATACAAAGCTGCACTAGAGTTACTTTTGAATGGTTCTGTAGAAATGGCATTTGGCTCTGATATAGCACCGGGAAAATATCTAACTCCAGACCAACAAGCACAACTCAAAAAAGTTGACACACTTGGATTAGTTCCATCTCACGTGTTTGTAGTTTCTGATGATTTATCATCTGAGACAAAACAACATTTGGTGGATTCTTTGGTTAAACTCAATCACCAAGATAACAACCAAATCCTCAAAGATGTCTATGGCGCTGATGCATTGTTACCAACAACTGCTGAAATGCACATAGGAAACTTTGGACAATATCTTGATTTGTTGCCTGGAATTGAACAAGCAACATTTGATAAGAAAAACTACGACGCACCAAAATAATCATTTTCCTTTTTTTTATTATTGAATAATCTCTCACGCACAAATTTTCATTCTAGATTCATAGAATGAGGATTGATTTCATCTAGATTTATTGCTTAGATCTAAATGACAAATCTTGATCGTTATGGGTACAATAAACACTGCATCTTTTTCATCCATTGCAACTTTGTCGGTTATCCAAATGAGAAGTGTATCTGCCTCTTACGACTCGAAAAGTTTTGTTTTGAAAAATGTATCAATGAATGTTAAGAGAGGTACTAATTATGCAATTGTTGGAGCTTCTGGTTCGGGTAAATCAACATTATTAAAATTGATGAACGGAATGATGATTCCAAGCGATGGTGTCGTACTGTATAATTATCAAAAACCTGATCTTAAAAATAAACAATATCGAAAATCAATTTCAAAAATTGGGTATATTCCACAAACATTAGGTCTGGTAAAGAATTCTAGTGTGTTAGATAATGTGATGATTGGTGGGTTACCAAGATTAAATTCTATTAACTCATTTTTTAAAAATTTCCCAAAAGAAGAACTTCAACATGCACATGATATCTTAAAATTAGTAGGATTGGATGAAAAATCTAATCGTAAGGTACACATGCTTAGTGGTGGTGAAAAACGTCGTGTTGCTATTGCTCGTGCATTAATGCAAAAACC
>ENA-OSET01003395-OSET01003395.1-sediment-metagenome-genome-assembly--contig:-NODE-3395-length-14655-cov-4.013308_pt1 | contig 14655 bp, 18 predicted proteins | sample MGYA00237882_ERZ534229 | MGnify/ENA primary metagenome ERZ534229 (study PRJEB26408, sample SAMN06266212) | sediment metagenome | isolation source: Hudson Canyon methane seep mesocosm | place... | reverse complement strand
AACATCATCACTAAATTAGTTGAACTTGGGTTATCGTACACCCAAAACTTATATTGTGAGCCATCACTACATTTTGTACCCGGGATTTCGATACGTTCCCAAGCGAAATCATTACCGCCATCAACAACATCTTCAATACCTACTGCGGATGCTCCAGAGCTTAAACTAAGCGCTAAAGAAACACCTGCAACAGACTTAAGAAGATTAATGGATGAAATTTTTGTTGTTATCATCACTTTCACCATTTAGTTTGGAATTTAATATGACAAATATTCACTTCGTCACAGCGTCAAATTAACCAAAAGTGAGCTGTATTGGGAGGGCGAAAAGAACCAGTTTTTATGTAGATTGGGTAGGTTTGTCACGGAAAGAATTCATCCAAGAAAAACTTTCATGATTCGTGTATCAAAACTACACTCTATTGAGTAACTATTACCTGTCAGGAGGCTTCTCTGTGTTTTCAATAAAAAATAGGATAGCGGTGGCTTTTTTAGGTTTCCTACTCCTAGAAAGTAGTCAGGCATTTAGTGACGAGATAAATTATCTTATTGTTGAAGATATTACGAGGCCCTTCCAGGTTACTGACAAGGACCTTAGTAAAGGCGGGATCATTTCCGATATCATTGACGAAATATTCAAAGGCTCAGAACATACTGTTAAACATCAGGTGCTGCCCTTAAAAAGGCTTTATAACATGATAGAATCCAGAGCAGTGACTAATTGGATCGCTTATGACGCAAAAGTCTGGAATTCTTTAAGTAAGTGGGGCGATTTTGTTGATGAGCCTTTATTCTCAGTGAATCATGCTTATTTAACTTGCCAAAAAAATTCATTTAAACAAATTCATTCTGCCGAGGATATTAAAACGCATACGATTGCAGTAATTAAGGACTTTAACTACCCCGAATTAGCGCCTTTGCAGCAGGATAAAACCATTCAGCTTCAGCCAGTAAAAAGCTATAAACAAGGCATTAACCTAGCTGGTTTAAATCGTGTAGATGGTTTTGTGGAGATGGAATTGCGCTTACGATTTAATATACAACAAGAATCTCAGGGTAAACCCTGCTTTAGGTTTATTGATATGAGTGAAATTATTCCAGAATATTCTATTTTTTTGAGTCTTGATAAATATGGCCAAAGTGGCCTTAATACGTTTGTAAAAAAACGTATTAAGGCCCTAAAGAAAGCGGGTGTTATTGAAACGATTTTGGAACGCTATACCCAGACTGAATTATCCGGAGTTGTTCAGGGTGAGCATTATTAATAGAAAATGCTTATTACTTTGGCAAAGTGGTATTTACTTGCTGGTATTTACTAGCCTGATATTCTCTGCTTCAGTTTATGCTGATGTGACTTCGAATATTAAAATTCAAAAAACGAACATCCAAGTGTTAGTTGACCCTTCACATCAACTCACTATTGAAGATATTGTTAATCGCACAGAATTAAACTGGAAAGTAAACCAGCAAGAAATACCTTCTTTTGGATTTTCCCCACACACCTATTGGTTCCGTTTTAATCTCCCTCAAAGTACACATGCATGGTTATTAGACTTAGATTATGCCTTGCTTGACCAAATTACTTTCTATCGACTCAGTGATAAAAAGGTACTGGAGACGTTGCACACAGGGGATCAGCTAAGCTTTGCAAATCGTCCGATTAAACACCGTGCTTTTCTGTTTCCTATCCCCATTTCAGGTCATCAGCAAACCATCATTTTAAAAATTAGATCAACAAGTGCGATTCAGTTACCTATTGTGTTATGGCCAGAAAAAACCTTCTTTGAGCAAGATCAGTACAGGTTTGCAGAGCATGGGATCTATTACGGTATTGTTTTGGTGATGGCGTTATATAATTTTTTCTTGTTTCTACGGCTTCGTGATACGGCTTTTGCTTTTTATGTACTTTATGTTATTACGTTTGCACTAGCGCAACTAACACTGACAGGTTTTTCCTACCAATTTATCTGGCCAGAGTCACCGGAGTGGAATGAGCGTAGTTTGGCAGTAATTACGCCTTTGATCGTTGTTTCAGGGGCCGTCTTTGTATCAAACTTCTTACAGCTCCAGCGCTTTTACCCAAAGCTATATCGCTTTATATTTTTACAGGCGATGACGGGCATAGTGCTGGCTTCGTTAAGTACCTTTTTGCCTTATGCGGTGATGATTCGTTACGGTGCTTCACTGGCTATTTTAACGTGCCTGTCGATATTAATTATCAGCTATTACATTACCTTCAAAAGAGCGCATAAATATGCAATTTACTTTTCAGCTGCCTGGTCTGCTTTTTTAATCGGAACAGTGGTCTTGGCAATGAATAAATTTGGCCTTCTTCCTCGAACCGGCGTGACAGAATCTTCAGCACAAATTGGTTCAGCGATTGAAATTCTTTTATTGTCATTTGCATTAGCTGAGCGCTTACATGATGCGAATAAACGGCACCTTCTTGCAGAATCTGAAACACGTCGCATGAGTGAAGAGTTGGTAGTAGTTCAGCAAAAGCAAAATGAAGCTTTGGAAGAAAAAGTTTCAGAGCGAACGAATGATCTAAGATTAGCGCTGGATAAAGTAAAGCGCTTAAATGAAGAACTCTCTGACCTATCAACCATGGATCAGGTGACAGGGGTACGTAATCGTCGTTATTTTGATGATATGTTAACACGAGAGTTTGGGCGAGGCCGGCGTAACCAAGCAACTTTATCATTGATTATGATCGACCTCGATCATTTTAAAGCGGTTAATGATAATTATGGTCATTTAGTGGGCGATTTATGCCTTAAAACGGTGTCTAAAGCTATTTATGATGTGGTAAAACGCCCGCCAGATCTTGTTTGTCGTTATGGTGGGGAGGAGCTGGCAGTTATTTTGCCAGAAACCTCACTAGAGGGTGCAATGATGCTGGCAGAACGTATTCGTCAACATATTGAAACGCTAGAGATACTGGCAAATGATAAAGTAGTCAGTGTCACTGCGAGTTTGGGGGTAGCAAGTATTCTTCCTGGCGAGGGCATAGACAGTGACCTTGTTATAAGTTTAGCCGATAAAGCCTTGTACAAGGCTAAGCGGAGTGGCCGTAACCAAGTACAATGCGGTACATCTGTTTAATATATAAGGCTAATATACTTTACAAGTTTTAACGTGTTTTGCTGTATTTACTAAAATATACTGTACTTAGTTATCAACCAGAAATACTTGGATTGGTTGATGAATTACTAATCAGGAGGAAAAATGTCTAACTCAAATTATGTACGTTCACTTCAAGTTCTCTTCATGGGGGCTGTTTTAAGTGCTTGTGGAAGTTCTTCAAATGACTCAGGCACTGCGACGAGTGATGTGGGGATTCGTTTTTCCGATGCACCGGTTGAAGAGTTAGATGCAGTGATGATCACCGTTGATAAACTGACCTTTAATCGTTCTGGTGATGACATCGTTGTCGATACCTTTACCAGTGAAGAATTGAATTTGATTGATAGTGATACTTTTCAGCTAAATTTACTGGACTATCAAGGCCTGGAAAGCAGCTTGATATTAGACTCTGTTAAGCTTCCAGTGGGTGACTATCAGAACTTGCGTATTACAATTGTGCAAGATGATGATACGTATGTGCATGAAATTGGTAGTGAGACTAATAACGAGCTTAAAGTGCCGAGCGGTGAACTTAAACTAGGTGGTTTTACCGTTAGTGCGACAAGTACACAAACTTTTGTGGTTGAATTTGGTCTACGCCAGGCCATGACTTATAACCCCGGCCCAAAGCGGTATATTCTTAAACCAAGAGGTGTGCGTATTGTACGTTTAGAAGATGCCGCGTCTATCACTGGTACAGTTGATTTATCTACAGTAAGTTGCTTACCTTCTGACGATACAAGCCTTAGTCATGTGGCTTATTTATATGAAGGCCATACGTTGAACAGTGCATTATTAGGTGATGTTTTTGTTAGAGCGTCTGATCTAGATGCTCCTGAAGATGGTGAGGATGCTCATGTTCCAGATACAGACTATGATGCAGATGTTGCTGATACTATTATTGCCCCTTTTGTATCTGCATCGATTGATGAAAATGGTGATTATTTATTCCCTTACTTGAATAGCGGGAACTATACCGTTGCGGTTTCGTGTAATGCCGTTGCTGATAATGCAACGCTTTATGACGGAATCACAGTTCCATCTCCAGCAGGTTTACTTGTTGAGCTAGCGTTAGAAAAAGAAGCAAATATGGTGTGTGACTTCACTGAAGGCCTTGAGGTAGAGGCTTGCTCGGTAAAAGAAGCCATTGCTGAATAATAAGGTATTCATGGCCCCTATTTAATGGGGCCATTTCCGCTTTAGTTAATCTTAATTCTGACCAATCTCTGGTCGACCTCTCTCAATATCTGTAAAATGCGCGCCTGTTTAATAACTAGGGCTGCCCATTATTATGGATTACGAATTCACCCTCGATGAATATGGCAAAATACTTGCCCAATTTTCAATTGGCCATGAAGCCATCGGGCTTTGGTTTAGTGAAGAGCTTGCGAGTAATCAAATGGCGATTGCTGAATTACTAGACCGTATCCAGGCGCTTGAACAACGCAAAATTAGCCAGTTCCGTATTCAAGGTAGCGAGTTTCAATTGCGCCTTAACTGGGATCAAATTGAGGTACTCGCCTTAGTGCTGGAAATTGATGTGGATGAAGAGCTACCCGAAAGTACGCACTTGTACGATCAGGAGTCTTATTCTGAATGTGGCCTGCAGGATTTTAAACAGGCCGTTTTAAGGTGGCAGGAGTTTGTTTGTTCAAATATAAAATACTGAACATGATTTGATCGTTTGAAACGATAGGCTCCTGCAAGTTCTTATGAGCCTATTTAAAAGATATATGAGTACAAGTAACCTGCACCAACAGCCATTGTTAAAATAACCATTAGAAAAGCAATGATCATTTTGCTTTTGAAAATTGATTTTAACAATATAACTTCAGTCAAACTGGCTCCTGCACTACCTATAATCAAGGCCATGACAGCGCCTAATCCCATGCCTTTAGCCGCTAGTGCTGCGCTTAATGGAATAACCGCTTCTGCTCTAATATATAAAGGAATACCTATGACCGCTGCAACTGGTATGGCAAAAGGGTTCTCTTTATTGGCGATACTAGCGACAAAATCAGTAGGCATAAATCCATAGATTATTGAGCCAAGAGCAATACCGCCAATTAAATAAGGCAGTACGTTTTTAAAATCAGATAAAGTGCTTTTCCATATTTTTATCCATTTATTTTCTGGTTTTACTTTTGCGGAACATCCGGCGTTACAGCTCTCACTTTGAGTTTCAATATAGGCTTCTTTTTTAATATATTTCTCAAAACCTAGCTTCTCAAGGCTATATCCAGCAATGATGGAAACGCCTAGTGCGACAGTGAAATAGAAAACTGTTACTTCTAATCCGAAAGTAACAGCAAACAAGCCAATAATAATGGGGTTAAGTAGAGGGCTAGCAAAGAGGAAAACCAACAGGGTACCAAACCCAGCGTTTGCTCTTAATAAACCTTTAAGAAAAGGAATTGTTGAGCAGGAACAAAAAGGCGTGATAGCCCCTAAAAAGCCAGCAACGATGTAACCTTTACCGTTTTTGCTACTTAGGATTGTTTGAATTTTACTTGGCGGAATATATTCTTGTAATACGCCAACGATGAAGCTAATTATAAGAAATAATAGCGTTAATTCAGCGGCTAAGAAGGCAAACATATTGAGTGTATCTAATATCATTTGGTTTGAAATATTCATAATTAATCGTCTCGTTATTTCTAGAATAATCGAAATATAAGTTAAAGTATTGGTTAGATCAAGTTATTTCTAGTAATATCGAATTATTAAGGTCATTGGTGGAACAAATATGGATATAGAAATCATTGCAAAGGCATTTAAAGAGTTAGGTCACCCGACTAGGCTTGCCATTTTTAGACGACTAGTTAAATCTGGCTCTCAAGGTTTAGCCGTAGGTGTCGTTCAAGATGAATTAAATATACCAAGCTCCACTTTATCACACCATATATCGAGTTTGGCATCAGCGGGTTTAATAAAACAACGTAGGGAAGGTCGAATACTTTATTGTGTGGTTGAATATGCTAGGTTACTTGAAGTGATAAATTTCCTGCAGCGTGACTGTTGTTCTGATGAAATGCAGAGTAAGTCAGAAGGTGAATAAGCTGACTTTATAGAGGGTGAGGATTAGGGGTTATATTAAGTGAAAGTGTAAAAGCTGATAACTGCTTTTCTTTTAAGGGTGGGGAATAGGATGCGCAGAAGCGCACCCTGAAATATTATCGACGTCGCATTAATTTGCCTTTTTCGCGTGTTCGCTCGTCTAGCTTGGCTAATAAGGCTGACATTTCATCTGCTTCGGCGAGCGCTTTAGCGCGTTGTACGGCCTCGCGTTCCATTTTTTCCTGGGCGATGGCTTCTTTGATTTTTTTCTCTTTTACTGATGAACTAACACGGCCATCGGGAAGTTTGAGTTTCTTGCTGCTTGTTTTTTGACTCGCTACGGATGCCAACTTGGTGGTTGAAGATTTTATCGCACTGATTTTTTTCTTTGGCGATGATTTTTTCTTGGTAGGTGAGTTCTTTTCACGGTTTTGTTTACGTTGCATCTCAATTTTAACCATGACTGACTTCATGTCATCAGCAATTGAAGTCGATTCGGTATGGCGTAAATTAACCGGATTTGCAGCAGTTTGTTTATCTTCAATTTTAGCTTGTTGGGCCTGGTAGGCATTGATATCAATACTAACCACCGGCCCGTGCTCTGTTTGGCTAGTTTTGGCAGGTTTTTCTTTGCTCTTTTGTTCTATCTGAGGCGTGGTGTTTTGAGACTGTACTTTTTTAGCTGCTTCCTGAATTTTCTGGGTGACGGATAATGATGGTGTTTGTTCGTCAATGCTTGAGGGCTTCGTGGCAACGCGCGCGACCTGAACTCTACCCGTTTTAATAATAGTTGCACCAAGCTGGTCACAGGCTTCTCGCATAATCTCGCGAGACTCCGCAGGGCTATCACCATAGCCCCAAGTTTCAACTTCGATATCACCCGCTCCATGTTCACGAATGATATCTAACAGCTTTCCTGACCCGCCTTCTTCTGCCAAAACAATGAGTTGTGCCCAATGCTCTTCTACACAATCTCGTGCACTGCCTACAAACACTTCATTTGTAGCCTTAACCTTGGCAGTAAAAACAACCATACAACTTAACCTCTTTATAGAATCTAGCGAAGGCCGCGAATTATAAAGAAGTTTATTTTTTTGTGTAGAATTGACACGTTAAATATCGTGATTTTTTTGTAAATTATTCAAAATTTAAGTTAAATAACGCAACCTTAGGCTTTAACTAAAAACAAAGTACTCTGCATCAAAATCAAGTACGTCGTCACCGAGAATCTCTTCGATAGGCTCTGCGCCACTTGTTTTGTAAGCAATATTGTTTTTAAGTGCCTGGTAAGCCGCCACATTCACCACTAAATCACCGTTTTCTTCTTGAATAAGTATTTGTTGGTCTTTGATGGCTTTTAAAAGTGATTTTTTCTGGTTGTTAGTGATTGAAATATCTTGAATGGTCATAATTTTCCTTAGGGAGGCATCAATATAGATTAGTGTGTGGCAGATTGTAGTAGAATAACAAAATTACCTTTCGCTAAACAGATGAAGGCGCTTTAAAAATGTTAAGTACAAAGTTATACAAAAAGGTTCATTCGCTTGCTGAAGGTTTGCTCAAAGCGGCCCAGCAAGAAAATACGGAAGAATTTCAATCGCAGTATGTTGAACTGCTCGCCTTATGTGAAGAAAATGAGGGCACAGAAAAGAATCACCCCGTTCAGTGGGAAGCCTTAGCGGACTTCACTGAAGAAAGTGACGATGCCTTACCTCTCTATAAAAAAGCCTTGGTGATTGCTGAAAATGAGTCACTACATGATTACATCGCCTCTATTAACTACGCTATGGCAGTATTGTATGAAGAGTTGGGCGAAACTAAACAAGCATTAGCTGCTGCAGAACAAGCAAATGCTCAGGCTGGAAATATTGTTGATGAAGTGTTGAAAGAAGAAATACAACGTTTAATCAGTAAACTTCAACCTCCACCACCACATCCGATATATGGATAAGCGACCTTTGAAATACCTTGCAGCCTATTCTCCTGAGCTGCAAGGGCAAATTCAAACGATGGTTAGTCAAAATAAGTTAGAAAATTTTTTACTGTCCAAGTACCCTAATATTCATCGCATTAATAATGATAAAGCGTTGCGTGATTATGTGATGGATTTGAAAAACCGTTACATGAAAAAGTCAGGGCCACTTAGCCATATCTCATATGACCAAAAAATTCATGTTGTAAATAATGCGCTTGGCTTGCATAGCTATGCTACTCGGGTACAGGGAGGAAAATTAAAAACTAAAAATGGCATACGAATTAGCGCTATGTTTAAAACGGTTCCTGAAGAATTTTTGAATATGATTGTTGTTCATGAATTAGCCCACTTAAAAGAAAAAGATCATAACAAAGCTTTTTATCAGTTATGTTTACATATGCTACCGGAGTATCATCAATTAGAATTTGATATGAGAGTATATCTGACACAGGTAGAACTCATTGGTGATATCTACAAGCATCTTTAATAATTCGACTTTTAATTTCTAAATTTCAGTTCTACGCTATGGCTTAGTTAAGCTTATTTGATAAGAGATAAATATGCCGTTTTCATATATCGTTATTTTTTTTGTTTTACTAACCTCTCCAGTGCTTCAAGCAAAAGAAAAAATCACTTGGGTGAAGTGGAATCTCACGCCTGAATATATGGAAAAGGGTGAATTTAAAGGGCAAGGTTTTTTAGACAAGTTTTTAGATCACACCATCGCGCTTATGCCTGAGTATGAGCATGAAGTACAATTTCAAACATTGAATCGTTTAAATCTTTCATGGACACAAGGTAACGTTTGCTCCTTGCATTTATGGTTAGGTTATTGGCCAAATAAAATTGTTTATTCAGAGCCTTATGGATTTACAGCGCGCTTTGGTATTGCTACACGGCGTGACTCAAACCTAGCGAAAACCTTAGGCAATCAAACATCGGTATCGCTTCAGCAGCTTCTTAGCAATACTGACTATAAAATGGGTATTCTTCCTTTGTATTATGAAGGTACAAGTAATTCCCGATATCCGCTATTAGCGCCCATTATCGATCCCCACTTAGGTTCGGGAAAAGTGATTGAATTTAGTAATAATAGAAATGAAATGAGTGTGGTGTTTTTAGATAGAAAGCGTGTCGATTATGTAATTAGGCAGCGCATTACACACTATAGTGAGCTGAGGATAAACCATTTAGCTGATAAGTATCGTTTTTATTATCTTGATGACGGCATGAGGCATAAGTTGGTTGCAGGTGCTTGTTCGAATAGTGATTTTGGCAAGTCGGTGATTAAAAAATTTAATACCCTGATTAATAATGATTTTTATAAAACCTATCTTAAATTCATGCAGGAGTGGGATCAGGGAAATACTTCATTCGAGAAAACCTATAATGATTATTTTTTAAAAGGTATAAAGAATCCTATTGTAACGGAATAATGTTGTTCTCCGTTTTATCTAGGTATAGTATTTGCCAATTTAAAATGCCTTCAATCATTTATGCAACCACAAGCTGATCCATTTATTGTACCTATCTGTGATGAACAGATCGAAGTACTGTATCAAGATGAACATATTCTGCTAATTAATAAACCTACTCGCTTACTAAGTCTGTCAGGAAAGCACCCCCAAAATAAAGATTCGGTGCATTTTCGTTTAGTACAAAGCTACCCTTCAGCGACCTTAGTACATCGTTTGGACTTTGGCACCTCGGGAATTATGCTAGTGGCTTTGAGTAAAGAAATTAATGGCCTACTGACCAAACAGTTTCAGACTCGCAGTATTGAAAAAACCTATACAGCATTACTTCATGGGGACGTACAAAATGATGAAGGTAGTATTAGTGAACCTATTGCTAAAGATCGCCCCAATTTTCCATTGCAAAAAATTTGTTATAACGAGGGGAAAGACGCATTAACAAACTATCAGGTACTGGAGCGACTTAAAGGTCCCGCTATTACAAGAGTTTTGTTTAAGCCTGTATCTGGTCGAACGCATCAGTTGCGTATTCATAGTCAGGTCTTGGGACATTCAATATTAGGTTGCGACTTATATGCACCGGATGAAGCCTACTTTATGGCAAGTCGTTTGATGTTGCATGCGACAAGCCTTTATTTTGATCATCCCATGAGCGGTGAAAGAATTAAGGGTGTTTGTCCTTGTCCATTTTAGTGCTTCTGGTTAGATAAAAAATACAAAACAAATGAGGCTTGCCTCGAATTAATAATAAGGTACAAATAGTGGCTCAAAAATATTACGTAGTGTGGCAAGGAAGGGAAACAGGCATTTTTACCGACTGGGCAACCTGTAAAAAACATATCGACCACTTTGCTGGCGCGAGATATAAGTCATTTAAAACATTGGGAGAGGCTGAGGCCGCTTTTAAAGGCAATACAAAGGCAGGTTCATCACCTAAACGGTCTTCGCCAGTTAAAAAAAATAGCCTGAAAACATATACGGGCGGTGAAATATCTGCGATGAAGGTTGAGGTGAAGATCTTTACAGATGGAGGCTGTGAGCCTAACCCAGGTAAGGCAGGTTCAGGACTTGCTGTATACCGAAATGACCTTGTAGATGAGCTTTGGTATGGCCTATACAACCCAAAAGGAACGAATAACACGGCGGAACTTAATGCGCTCTTTCAAGCTTTAGTTATGGCAAAAGATGAGTGTAATCGAGGTAATACCGTTGCAATTTTTTGCGATTCAAAATACTCAATTCAATGTGTTACTCAGTGGGCAATTGGTTGGCAGAAAAAGGGTTGGAAAAAGTCAGGTGGTGAGATCAAAAACTTAGAATTAATTAAAGCAATGTTTGCATTACACCAAGAATTGAAAAGTGAAGTTCAGATTTTGCATGTTAATGGACATGTGGGTGTTGAAGGTAATGAGCTTGCTGATCGTATGTCTATTTTAGCTATTGAGTCCAGAGAAACTGAGTTTACGCGTTTTCAGGAAGAGGTGGATATTGAGGTTATATTGGCGACAAGAGCAGGGTGAGATAAGGTATACAACATGAATTTACAAGAATCTATTTTCTTAATTAAGAGCTTTTACCCCAAAGAACTTTTACTAGGTAAGAGTGAGGATACTGTTAAGTTAGGAATTTTGGAGCAAGAGAAATTTTGTTCGTTTCCTCTTGAACTGAAAGCCTATATCAGAGAGGTATGTCCTCAAAACACCGTACTTTTTCACGGCGTAGGTAATCCCGTTGAGCTACTTTCAAGAAATGAACTTTCCTGGGAAATGGCTGGTTATAATTTTAATCCGGAAACAAAAGAACCATTGAGTAATTGGGATGATTCCTGGTTTTTGATTGCGAGAGAAGGCGGTGAACCGATTATTGTTAAGCTGGATGAAAGCAATAGCTTATCGACGGTTTACAGTGCTATGTCGGGAGAGGGTGGATGGGAGTTTTTTCCTATCGCCGATTCTATTGGGCAATTTCTACTTTGTGCCGCAGCACTTGAACACGCTATGAACTTTCCCGGTATGGATGACTCTTTGGATGATGATTTTAATTTAGTTGGCGATGCGGCCAAATGGTTATTTCCTTTTCTAAGAAAGCATGCTGAGAGTTATTATGATGAATGGGCTTCGGTGTTTGAAAACTTTGAACAGGTGACCTTTTGATGAAAAATTCAACTGTGTCGACTACGAATGTCACCTGCCCAAAATGTAATGCTACAAATCGCTTGCCTAGCGAGCGTTTAAGCGATAAACCCAACTGTGGTAAATGCAAGAAACCTATTTTTACTGGTCAGCCGATAGACCTCAGTGCAGGGAATGTCGCAGCAGTATTGAACCATAATGAATTACCTGTTTTGGTTGATTGTTGGGCGCCTTGGTGTGCACCGTGTAAAAGCTTTGCATCCACTTTTGAAAAAGCAACGAAGGAGCTAGAGCCTCGTTTACGACTTGCAAAGCTCAATACGGAAGCCCAAAAACAAGTTGCTGCTCGCTGGCGCATTCAATCAATTCCAACGCTCATACTGTTTAAACAGGGTAAAGAAGTTGCTCGATTATCTGGTGCTCTTCCTTTAGGGCAGTTAAAAAACTGGTTGAAACAGCAGGGGGTGGTGTGATCTGTTTTATGAAAAGTATAGCGCTAAATTTTATGGAGAGTATTGTGCATAATTTGAGAAAAATTCCGTTATTCTTTTTATTCTTGCTTTTCTCTGATATGACATGGTCGCATGACCATGTTGGTAATGATTTTTCAGTTGGTTTGAAATCAGGTTTTTTTTCAACGGAAGCGACGGATACAAGTTTGCCTCTTGGAGTGCAGTTTGAATATAAATTAAACCACTATTTTTCAATGGAACTTGATTATTTAAGAGGTGATTCAGAAAAAAGCGGGGTTGATTTAGATATTGAAACAATCGCCGGGTATGCTGTATTCAGAACAAAAAATACGAGTTATTTACTACTCAAAGTTGGTACGGTACAGTTAAATACGACTTCAAAAGCAACACTTTCACAAGATAATAGTGATGTAGGTACAACATATGGCGTAGGTGCGGGTTTGGTTTTTGACTCTCTTATTTCTGTTGAAAGTGAATACACTGTCCTTAGTAAGGATATAAAATATATAGGCCTTTCATTACGCTTTGGTTTTTGATGCTTTCCACAAGTTCTAAAATATTTGCGGTATCATTTTATGTTCATTCTCCAAAATGGTTAAGTTCTTTTTCAAACATCGCTTAGAGTCATAACCACAGCGCTTAATATCAGGTAAAGAGAAAACCCAAGCTTGATCTTTTTGATAACTATCTAATCTTGCCTTAAGTGTTGTCTCATATTGCTTCATATAAGGGTATTTAAGAATATATGTATTAAGCAGGGCAATGGCTTTTTTTTGTGTCTTTTGTGCTTTTTCGAAATCGCCATTAATCGCATAAACGGCAGCAACCGTATCTAAAGTAAGCGGTTTATTCATCATATCTTTATCATTAATAATGTCCTGAATCATATTAAATGCACGTTTAGGATCTCTAAATGAGTCGTCTGGATAGGTTGCTAACCACCAAGCGTAAAAAGTGTTGGCACTATTAAATATTTTATTATTAATTGATCTTTCGAAATACATCTTTGCTTTATTTAAATTTAACTCTGTACCATATCCCACCAAATTGCAGTGTGCCAGTTCGGCCAGTGCCCAGTAGTAATTCTGATATTTTTTGTAGTGAAGTATGTTGAATGCTTGGGATTTGTCTGCTTGATTCGTATCAGCTAGTATTTGGTATGCTTTGATAAGGGGGATAAAGTAATCATAAGCTTGGTCATAATTACCATAGTCTGCTTTTAAGGCAGTATTCAGATAAAACTGTGAGCGTTCTAAGTTTCTAGGGACCTGATAGTCGAGTATATATAGTTCTGCAGCATAGATAGCAGGTATTCTATATCCTAACTTAGCATCTTTTTCAAAAAAAGAGAGTGCTTCAGGATAATTATGAGCTTCTAAGTTTTGTAGTCCTTGACGAAAATTTGTTGCACAAGCAGTGAAATGAATTGTTATGCTAACGATTAGTAGGCACTTTATCCAAGTTTGGAGTCGGTTATTCATGTTTTCGATATTCCCTTAACTACTGAAATTCTTTGTTTTATTCTATCACTTAAATTCCATCCCGTGCCATCTGAGACTATTGGGTTTGATAGGCAAGTAAGGCATTTTTGACTGTGTCAAATTCGCTTTTAATTTCAGTAAGTGTGGGGTCAATTTCATTAATTTGGCTACTTTTTGCTAGCGCTTCAGTATGCTTGCATAATTCAGCTAAATGCTCTGCCCCTATATTTCGGCAGCTTCCTTTAATGCTATGAATTTTCATAATAAACTCTTCCGGGTCTTCTTTTATGAGTGACTCGGGGATCGATGCAAGAATTTTAGCTGATGAGTGTATAAATGACGCTAGAATACTGGGGAAATCTTCCTCTAGTACTTTAGCCAATTCATTAAGAACGGCATCGTTTAGGTGCACATTAGTCATTGGTTTTGCCATCAGTTTTGATATTCAGAGGTTCTGAGGGCGTAACATCAGTGATATGTTCTGAATCGTCTTCAGGATTATGACCATGCTGCTCTACAATTTTATGAATACTGACGGAGCTTGAGTAAATAGCAATGGCTATTGTGAGCAAGACCGGTTGAGCGTAGACCACAAATTTAGCGGCCTCATTATCATTGATGATTTTAATGATGATCATCAATGATGGGCCCAAAACCAAAAATAGTGTTAACGCCATAAAAAAAACAATGCGTTCTTTATATTGGCCTAAATCTCGATCACCAATCAGTCCGAGTACAAACTTGCCTAAACTTAAGCCTGCGAGTATGGCTGCTGCAATGGACAAATCCGGTTGTTTGAGTATTTCAATGCCTTCATTATTCCAAATTCGAAGTAAAAAAATTACTAAGAATGGAAAAAGAATAAATAAGATATCGGCGTAAGTTCCATACATGGTATCTTCAAAATATTTTTCTTTATTTTGATTCGTCATAGTTA
>ENA-OSET01003392-OSET01003392.1-sediment-metagenome-genome-assembly--contig:-NODE-3392-length-14662-cov-11.162290_pt1 | contig 14662 bp, 12 predicted proteins | sample MGYA00237882_ERZ534229 | MGnify/ENA primary metagenome ERZ534229 (study PRJEB26408, sample SAMN06266212) | sediment metagenome | isolation source: Hudson Canyon methane seep mesocosm | place... | reverse complement strand
CGCACGACGGGTGCCCAGAATTACCTACGCCTATCGCGGACTACCAGCCCTCGCTTCGCTTTCCATGGCTGGCAGCGTATGTGTAACCATCTCAGTTTGGCTACAGCAACGCAGGTCGTTTTACGGAGTATAGGTCACCTCCTACGGCTGAAAACAACATCATCAGCAATATACCTGTCTAGCTCAGCTTCAAGAGCAGCTTCGGTGAGTTACTTTAACAATGATGCTGAAACGCCATCTTTTCCCATAATGCTTGGCCTTAAGAGTCTCATTAAAATCAAATGGGGCCATCATAATCAATCCTCTTTACAGCATTATGCTTGAAATTATAGAATTGACAAAAAATTCCTAATAGTCCTCGCCACTTACTATTAAGTGTTAGTTTACTCCATCAATTTACACCTAAAGCAGTTTGATATAAATCCAAAGTGTTTGAGTAAATTGTCTCCGAAGAACAGCTATTCACTGCAAATAGGCGTGCATTTTCACCGAGGTGCGTCATCAATTCTGGAATATCAAGTAGAGATAAAGTGTGCATGGCAAGCGAAGTAGAATCGCCGGTTTTGAACACCAATCCTGTATCACCGTCTCTTACCATCTCTGGCAAACCTCCCGCGTCTGAAACGACAACAGCCTTGCCACATGCCATAGCCTCAAGACACACGATGGGGTAATTGTCATATAAAGAGGGTACCCATACAATATCATGATTATGAAAAAATTCAGGTAGTTGCTCTAGCGGTATATAATCTTCAAACCGTACGCGATCACCACACCCCGTACGTTTGAATTCGGTTTCCATATACTCTCTTGCAGAAGAATATCCTTTTATGTTTGGTGTATCTCGACCAACTAAAGTCAGCGTTACTTTAGTATGGTTTTCTGCCACTTTTGGGAAAGCTTCAACAATCGTTTCTATACCTTTGCGTTGCTCAAGTCTTCCTAAAAACAAAATTCGAGGTATAACTCCGACACTAGGTTGACTGCTTGGAGAGAAGAGATTACTGTCCAATGGATAACCAAACACTTTAGCGGGTACCTGCTTAAGGTCAAACAGTCTATCGCAACGCCGAACCAAATCCCAACATGGCGCGTAAACCACGCTTGAGCGTCGCAAGACAACTTGTTCCATAATTCGAATAAGGTTGTTGGATATATTTTTTCGGTAATTATTTAGGCCCATTTCCACAATCAGCGCATAAGGCGTATGTAATCGTGTGACTATCGGCAACCCAGAGAATAACGATACAAACCAGCCTTCAGCCAAATGATCTGGAACGTCAATGAGATCAAATGGCTGCCGCCGATGACAGCGCATAACTTCTCTGTAAACTAGAAAATTAAAAGCCATGATAAACAGGGGCAGAGTGCGGTAACTATCAAAAGGTGAAGGCACCCTAATCTTATGTACACGCACCCCTTGATAATCCATGACGTGAGTCTCACTCAGGGACTGGCTGAATACGGTAACTTTGTGCCCATGAGCCTTCAACATCAGCGCGGTATCAAGTGAAAAGGTAGCAATTCCTCCAAATGCAGTATCGGGAGGGAACTCCCTACTAATAAGACAAATATTTAATTTCTCAGCCATTTTCCCGCCAAAGATTTGGAACTATTAAACACAAGGTGGGCTGCAATCTCTATTTGGCACCCCATGCCTGGGTAGGCTTTAACTGCCATGCGCGCTAAATCTACAGTTCGAGACAGGCCAATTCGGCCATAGTTGCTTATTGTTAATCTATCCCATTCACCGAGAAACCGGTGAAACGCCGCTTTTTTTTCGCACACGTTTTGATTAAATGCTTTTGCCACAAACTGTTGAACTTGCAGGTATTCGCGAAAATAAGTGAGGTTCAGCACTGAATTTTGTGTGTGCTTAGTCGGATGCTGGCGGTGAAAATTCATAGGTGCGGCGATGTATGCCACGTCGGATTCATGCAGCACCCTGCAGTAAGCCAACCAATCGCCACACATACGCATATTTTCTGGGGCAAAACCCGCTCGAATAAAAACATCGCGCCGGAACAATACGCCGCTGACATTCGTAATGGTATTCTTGCGCGCCAGAAAATTTTTTACTTCACTTAAGCCATGCCCTGAAAAATCGTGCAACCAGCGATTCGCATCTAAATCTGAAACATATCGGTGGAAAAAACCATCATCAATTACAGCACCAACAGCATCAATCGGCGTGGTGTTGCAGTATGCCAAACCGATTGATGGGTTATTGTCCATGGCATGTACCATGCGCTCTAAAAAATCAGGTGTGCAGGTATCATCTGCCTCGGCGATCCAGACAAACTTTCCTTTTGCCCGTCGAACCCCTCTGTTCCATTGCACGAATGGATTCCCAGAGTTTGTGGTATTGACCTCTACTTGCTGAATATATTCGCCAAAACAGCCTTCGACTTGCGCGACACTGTCGTCCGTAGAGGCATCGTCAAGAAATATGATTTCATAATCTTTGTAACTTTGGTTAAGAATCGAGCGAAACCTCTCATCAAGAAATCTTGCGTAGTTATAGTTGGGGATTATGATGCTTACTTTAGGATATTGGTTAAATTTTCCACCTAAGTTATTATCAATCACGTCATTTCCTTTCGAATAAAGGCAACGTCGATTCGTTTTTTTAATTTTCGATATACCAGCAAATCCATCTGTCCCAAACACGCACTTCCCAGAAGGATCAACCCTAACGAACAAAACCATGCCGACAATAGCGAATGTCCTCTGTTTAAAAACACAGGTAGAACAGCTAACAATATAGGAACATGGACTAAATAGATTGCGTAGGACCAGTTTCCAAGACACTCAAGTATGTTTGACTGAAAAGGAGTTTTAGCTTGCTGTTCCCTTTGAATGAAATAGGCAATCAGAAGCGAGACTCCAACTGGCGCAAAAAAAACTGTCGCCATCGGATGAATTGTACAGCTTAGGATGAGAACAGTGCCAAGGAGTCCTGACCACCATTTCAGATATTGTCTATCGTATAACATCCAAGCAAATCCACCCAAAATGAAAGCTATGTTCCATGATGTAAGATAAACAGCCCATCCATGTGGTAGCATATGATGTCCAAAAGTTCTTCCAGTTAGAAAAATGAACGTCAGCATAAGGAACCAAACAATATAAAATATGAGCAAATGCCTCCTGAATGCAACCATACAAAAGAAAGTCAATATGAAGTAATACGCAACTTCGTAAACTAGCGTCCACTCGACATGAAGAGGGCGATATGTCTCTGGACCAATGGGAATTAACAGCAAAATACGCCAGTCAAGCGCAGGAATCGCACGACCACTAAGCCACATTGCAATCACCAGTAGAAGCAATACCATGAAATATAAAGGGAATATTCGCACGCACCTATGCAGAATGAAAACAAGCCACCTTGTTTTCATTGCCAAGGATGTCAACAAAAAACCAGAAATACAGAAGAAAATAATGACACCAAAATATGACCAATAATCACCAAAAACAACCCTTAAACTGTTATCCCCATATATTTGTTCCAAATAAATCGAAGAATGCGTCAACACCACCATTAGGGCAGCAATTCCACGCAGATATTGAATGGACATGAACCGTTTTGATGATTGTACCGGTTTAACTCTAGGAGTATCGTTAACAGACATGAGGGGCAACCCATCTGATTTTTTCTAAGTAACCTGGATGGCTAGCAGAAGATTTTAATTTAAAGGTAACGGGACCATGAACCGTTGCAGGTATGGGTATCTCTACAATATTCCACTGCGAAGAGCCAAAATAACGTGTCCCTTTAGAAATTTGTCTTACTTCATCAAAAAATTGCCCTTGCTTGCTAAAACCCTGCAGATAGGCAGAAACCTCAGTAATATATGTCCCCGGTTCTGTTGCTGTCGAAAATATCCGGAACATTCTATTTTTATTGGCGTTCACAGGCGACAGATCGGCCTTTATTTCAACTGATTTTCCATCAAGAGTTTCTATCGATTCAAAAGGGGTTAACAAACTGGCGTGATTAGAATCTGGTTTTTGCAGCACATAAGCATCGTGGCCGCTTCCAATTCCTCCCTCACGCACGATATTTTTGACAATAAATGGAGAGAAAATTATCCGGATAGCAGCCTCAGTATTGGCCACGGCAACCTCAAGTTGCCCTTGAGCATTTGCACCGGTCTTTGGTTTATAGAGCTCTTCATTAATCGGTTGTTCTAACTCAAGAAAAAAGCTATCGGCACCAAACCAGTGAAATTCCAGATTCGTGATCCTGCGTGTCTTGGCAACATGCGTGAATAAGCCGAAGTATGCCGGGCCATGTGCCGTAAAATGCAAATACCCGCTGGGTTTAATAACGCGATAAAGCTCCCAGGCCCACTTAAATTGCATATCCAAGCTTAAATGAGTAAAAACAGAAATGGCGTTAATTACATCGAATGAATTGTCTTCGTAAGGCAACGGCGGGTCTAGCTCGTTTTTTAGACATTGCGCATTTAAATTACTAGAGCACCAATCAACCAAATCTGATTCCAAATCACATCCCCAAAGCGTGAAGTTAGGATAGTTACGCAGCCCTATCAACATTTCCCCAGCTCCACAACCAAAATCTAAAAGTCTTAAATCTGGGGATTCAGGATTAAAACCTGCCGTTACTAAGTTTCGCATCATCTCAGCCGTTTAGCTATCTGCGGACTGTAAAAAAGCCTGCTGATCTGAGTTGCGTGAAACTTTATAAAGCATTTCTGGGGAAGGGAGGACCAGTTTTGAATTGTTAGTTAAGTCAGTCATTGTTTCTGTTTAATGAATCTACAAAGGTATATGACAAAAATTTAGTAGAATCACATTTGTTCATCTTTCTGTCTTTACCATCACGGCCTGAAACGAATTTGCAGTATAATACTGATCGTGAGGAGCACGCTGAAACAAGCGTGATGACAAGTAAATCGGCAACCAGCACAGCAGTTTGCCTAAACGACTTTGTCGTTCCTCCAAATGCGCCCAAACTATCCACCCGATTGTTTGCGCCAAACTGTGAACAGACCAGATATGCTGAACACGAAAACCAGTTCGCTCAGCTAATTGCTCCAAACCTGAACGGGTATACCGCCGAAAATCTAGTGGGGTTGGGTGAAAAGGTTGCAAGAACGGCACTGAAATCACTAAATACCCATTAGTACGCAGAAGCCGATGAAACTCTACCATCACCCCCTGTGGATCAGGGACGTGCTCTAGAACTGCATTGCAGAGTATCGAGTCATAGCTACCGTCAGGCTTGGGGATACTCGTCAGATCGCATAGAAAAGCCCCTGAAATAGAACTTTGAATATCGCAGTTATCTACTGAACTGGCATGCCAGGACGTCAGCAGCGCCGTAATATCGCGGTCACCACATCCAGCATTCAATACTAGACCATTTAAAAATGACCGGATTGGCTTCAATTCTTCTTCGAGAGCGATAAAATTTACAGGGAATTTCATTCATTCATCCATCTAGTAACGTTGTTTAAATACGGCTTGATTATTTCTGCAATTCGTTTACCACCAACGCTTGTGTCGTGGTGTTCTATAACTTTCTCGCGCGCTCGCTTACCAAGTGTCTCTCGCAATACTTCATCCTGCATCAACTTAATCAGAGCATCTGCCATCCGATTAACGTCTAAGTATGGAACAACGATGCCCGAATCATTTTCTACAAACTCAGGCGCTCCCCCCGCGTTATCAAAACACACAATCGGAATACCAAGGGATGCAGCATCTAGCACCACAAGCGGAAACGGGTCCTCACGCGAAGGAAGAACGAAGATATCAAATCTTGCGAAATAAGGCAAATGAGAGGATACCGCACCGGTGAATAATATCTGCCGATCAATCCCCATAAGATGGGCATCGTACTGCAGATTATGGTAATCGCCATGCGAGATTGGCCCCCCAACCCAAATAAAAAATATGGGTTTGTTATCACGATTGATCACCCTGCGCGCAACCTGCAGAAACAAATCAGTCCCTTTACGCCACCCTAGAGTACCACATGCCCCTACAACGATGGCATTCTCCGGAATATCTAGTGAGCATGCCAATTTTTGTTGTGCAAGCCGAACATTCTCCCGGGTTGCAATGAACGGGTAGGCTAAGGCAAGCCGCTCACTAGGCAGCTTTTGTTGCTCTCGAAAATAACGTTCAACAGCCTTTGAGCCGGTAAGAAACTTAGTTGTTGAGGCAAGAACACACTTGAGGTTTTCCTCTCCAAAATGCCTCTCAATTGAAAACCCAAGCTCATGAACGTGGCAAAGAACAGGGCATCCTAACTTCTGGAGTTGAAACTGCACCATACCGTTGCTGATAGTGTTTGAATAGATTAACTTTATTCTGCGTTTTTTTAACGAATTAAGAATCAACGGATCGAGTTTATTCCGATTTGCAAGAACTATGGTCGGACCCAATGCGCGAAACTCCTGCTCCAACTCCCCGCCACTGCACAACAAAATTATGCAATTCAAATTAAAATGCCCAGAAAGAAAACGGATTACATTCAGTAGAAAAATGGGCGCGCCTGTTCTACTGGCTTCATGTGAAACAAACAAAATTTCCTCGCATTGAGATACCAAAACATCACATGAAGCCCCCCCCTCCGCAGCCAAGGTCTCAGGCTCATTAACAGGAAGCGACTGAACTACTGAGGATTGCGCGTTCTTATGCATGAAATTCCGCGCCACCTGCTTAACCCCACCCACCCCATCTTGGCACCAAACATGCACGACACTTTTGAACAATGGCCAGACTCCACCAGCCCTAGACAGCAAGCTTGGTAATACAGTTAGCAATCGCTGGGCACGCTGTCTTTGGTACCCATACCAGCGTAAAGGCGCCAACAAGCGCCAAGATGTCGAGCTTTGAATTTCTGTTAACATCATGGTTAGCGAGCCCACCTCAGCCCTGAAGCCGGCACTCTGACCACTGGCAACCCGTAATTGCAGATCAATCTGCTCAGCCTGAAGCCTGTATGCATCAATCTGCCCATTAGTAGCCCGCAATTGCAGATCAAACTGCTCAGCCTGAAGCCTGTATGCATCAATCCGCCTATTACACTCAGCCACAGTAGTTTGATCTGCAATTACCTGCTGTTTTAATTCATTTAACTCAAATCGATCCAGTTGCCGTGAACCTAGCACAGCAAAATAATTTTTCAATCTTTGCTTTTCGGGTGAAAAGAGTTGAAGCCATTCCAACTTCTTATCAACAATCGCGTTATTTAATTGCAGAACCCCAAGACCATGTGAATGAGCAAACTCTATATTATTCGGGTAGCGCGCTTGTAATTCTTCCCAAAGCCGCCACACGCCAAAGTTGCGCTCGCGCACATTGGTGTCATGAAACATGATAACCGCGCCAGGTGCTAGTTTGGGTAGCCAAGTTTCAAAATCATGACGTATGGCATCATAGGTGTGTAGACCGTCAATATGTAATAATTCAATGGATTCATCTGCAAAATAAGTGAGAGCATTATCAAAAGTCATACGTAGCAACTGAGAAAACTCGGCATAATGTTTCTGGTGATACTGGCTTACAGTAGTGAAAACATCCTCATTATAAAAACCGGCATGTTCATCGCCTTGCCAAGTATCAACAGCGTAACATTTTGTGACAAGACCCGTTTCGGAAACGGTTTGACAAAAGGAAAAAAATGAATTGCCAGTATGCGTACCCAGTTCAACAAATATCTTGGGGTTCAACTCTTGAATCACCCAAAAAGCAAAAGGCAAATGTCCTATCCATGAATCAGGAAATTGTAGTGATTTTGGCGTAAACGATGCTGCTGTAATTAAGTTGTTTGAGATCATTATGTCGTTTGCGATCAGTTGAAAAATTAGGCTACTAAGTTAAGCATTGACAAGGCCAACAGATTATAACAGTGGAATGCAAGCTTTGCTTGAGAGAAGAGAAACCAGTGCTTTATGGCTTGCTCAACCTTAAATTGACGGCTTAAAATCAGGAGTTTCTCTGCCAAATTTGACTCAGTCCAAACCACTGCCACCATTGTGCCGGAGCGTTAAGAACATCTTGTTCCAACTCGCCAACTGCACCGCGTATTCCTGCACAAGGATCATCTGGCAAAGGCCGCAGGTCTATGCGCATACGCATACCTTCGCAACGCGTACCAGCATAGACCATGCGGGCTCCCGATTTCTCAGCAAGGCGTTCAATACCCGTAGGAATAGTCAGTTTGCCACCTAAAAAATCATATTCTTTAGTTTTTTTCTTATTGGGTTCAAAAACATCAAATAAAATAAGCACTGTCTGACCCGCTGCTAAAGCCCTATAAATATCCCGTGTATTCGTCCCCCTCGCCACCCAAGGGCCTTTTGTAAAGCGTAATTGTGAAGCAACTTTAAACCGAAGATAATCCGCATCCTGAGGACAGAGAGAAAGATTTTTATCATTGATGTTTTGCGTCACCACGACGTGAGCCTCACCAGCAAGCCCCACTCGGCAGCTCAACATAACGGGGCGACCATAATGACTAGTAACCAAAAGCACGCCGCAGCCATGTTCTTTGGCTTGACTTAAATGCTCCAAGCCATCAATTGAGACTAAATCAAAACAGTTTTTGCCTGAGCTAGAATCAAGATAGAAAATGTCCATCATTTCATGAGCCATCATATTCAGGTTTTCATCTACAAAACCTTCTAAAGCGTTCTGCTCACTATTTAAATAGGGTAGACACTGAGGAAAATACGTCTTAAAAGCAAGGTGTGCCTCATTATAATGTGTGGAGTTTAATTTCCAGTAAGCTGCCGCCGCCCTATAACCAATCGTAAACGGCAAATACGAAAAAAAAGGAAAAATAATATTATATTTTAACCACTTCATCTTATTCATATTAGTAAATACCTTGCAGATTAAATAAAAAGTTAGTAACAATTCAAGGTTATATTAATCGATTGATTTTATAGGGTGTATAAGCGAATCACATCTACCCTACAGCCCATGTGTTAACCAAAAGCTAATTACAAAAGTTATTGATTTAAATCAGATGTACGCCAAACGTGCGGCAATGTTACAACTCCAATTTCCCGTCCGGTTTGACTGACCATAAGCTCAGCAACAGAGCGAACATGCTCATAAACAAAGATCCCTTGATCGCACATTAAAAAAACATCTATCGTATAAATTCCTTTTAAAAGCGCTAATTTTGGGAAACATAATTTGGCATGAATTTGTTGGTCGATACCCGGGGAAAAAACAATGCCATCGTTACAGCTGATGGCACTTAATAAAGGCGCTCCACCAAGACCACTAATTAAAACACCAATGCTGCTGGGTGATGATGAAGTATTGGGTTCTGTAAAAAAAACCTCAACAACCAGATCTGATTTTTCAGATTGTAACTTTAATGAGTTGCCCGATATACCATCGGCGCTAGTTAAGATATTGGTGATGCGCGGAATACTATCTGATCCAGAGACGGTAGGCGTTGCGTCCGCTAATTCAGAAAATGCAATTTGAGTCTGATCGTTTTCAAGACTACCAAGGAAATCGTTATATCGAGGAATCACTTCGGCTGGGCTACCCTGAGCTAAAATATGTCCCTTATCCAGCCACAAAACCTGATCACAAATGGCCTCAATTTGATAGAGTGCGTGTGAACAAAATAAAATTGTTTTACCGGACTCTTTTAACGCCATAATCCTTTCAAATGACTTCCGGGAAAACACTCCATCTCCTACTGACAACGCCTCATCAATAACCAGAATATCAGGGTCGACATTGATTGCTACCGAGAATGCCAGTCGCACAGACATGCCGCTGGAATAGGTTTTGACTGGCTGGTCAATAAAATCTCGGATACCGGAAAAGTCTACGATCTTTTCAAAACGCGCGCCAATCTCTTTAGAATTTAGCCCCATAATAGTAGCGTTCATAAACACATTTTCGCGGCCAGTAAATTCCGGATTAAATCCCGCCCCCAGCTCTAACAAGGCTGCGACCCGCCCATATACAGACACCTCGCCAGCGGTAGGTGTTAACGTATCGCACACCAGTTGTAATAACGTTGATTTTCCCGAGCCATTGCGCCCGATAATGCCCAGAACCTCACCCTTGGCAAGCTCGAAGCTAACATCATACAACGCCCAAAACTCTCGGAAATACTGACGCCTACCCCGCCATAAAAACTGTTTTAGACGGTCATGCGGGTGAATATAAAGCTGGTAACATTTGCTTAAATTATTCGCTCTGATGGCAGTCGTATCAGTATTTACAGATACCTTCGGGTATGGTGATGTTTCTAACTTCATGTTATCCGTTCTTAACCTGATCCGGCAATATCAATTTTTCAGATAAGCTCTTATTTTTAAAGTCCATACGTGTAATCGTATCCAATCGCAAATAATTGAAAGTTTCCATCACTATCAAGCTGTATTCCTTCCCCAATGCCAAATATTGGGCAAATTTTTCAGGTTCAATCATCTATTTCTGTACCAGCTGTTGCAAGAATAAAGAATAATGTATGGTACCTCTTACCCACATTCTTAACACTAATCACGGATTCAGAGGACATCAGCAAAGCCCTTTTTGGTTTTCATAAACCAAACAAACCCTAACCAAGCGACCAGCCATGAAACAACACCGTAAAGGGTTAAAAAAACCCAATCGGGCTGACCGCCCCAAATCAAAATATTACGAATCTGCTCAACAATAAAAGTGATTGGATTTAAAAACAAATACAATCGCAAGGTCTCTGGTAAGGCACTGAGTGGATAAAAAATAGGACTTAAAAATAACATTGCCGTAAGCAATAAACCCACGACTTGACCAATATCACGAATAAAAACACCGACTGAAGCCAAGAACCATGAAATACCGATAATAATCAATAAAAACGGCAACATAATCAACGGTAGCCATAACATCCCCCAAGTCAAACTATGCCCGAGAAAAATCAAAAAACAAAATAAAACCAACATACTGACGGCAGTATGAAACAACGCCGAGCCTAGAACGACCCACGGCAATATCTCGAGAGGAAAAACCACTTTCTTAACGTAATTCACATTAGCCAAAATTAATCCGGGCGCTCGTGAAACGCATTCTGAAAATAAATTAAAAATAATGAGCCCTGCAAATAAAACCAGCGCGAAATCATCCATTTCTAACTGACCTTGTCCCCAGCGCGACTTTAAAACAAAGCCAAAAACAAACGAGTAGATCGTAAGCATTAAAATAGGATTAACAAAAGCCCAGAAAAGGCCTAAAAATGAACCCCGATAACGGCCAATAACTTCACGCCTGACCATTTGGGCTATCAATGGATAATGTAAGTAAAAGACTTTAAATAACTTCATGCATCCTAATAAAATTAATTTTTTTTAACAACGTTGATTTACATTGGGCGTTTAAAATGCCAGCCCATCATTAAAACCCACTTACGGGAGCAAAGAACAGTCACTCAGTTACTGATCATTCCGAGGTCAATCAAATAACTAGCAGTCTCCAAACACACTACTTACCACGACGGGCTATGGGGACAAAATCGCGTTTTTCACTGCCCTCGTAAAGTTGGCGAGGACGGCCGATCGGACGAACCGGAGAGGCCATCATTTCCAGCCAGTGGGCAGCCCAGCCGGCAGTACGGGCAATGGTGAACATCACGGTAAACATATCGACCGGAATATTGAGGGCTTTGTATATTAAACCCGAATAGAAATCCACATTCGGGTAAAGTTTGCGCTCAATAAAATATTCGTCGTTTAAGGCATACTGCTCGAGTGCTAATGCCAATTCAAACAACGGGCCTAACTCTTCTTTATGCGCTAAAACCTCGTGACAGACATCACGAATAATTATCGCTCTGGGGTCAAAGTTTTTATAAACCCTGTGGCCAAAACCCATCAACCGGAAAGAGTCGTTCTTGTCTTTTGCCTTGTTAACATATTTTTCAATATTATCAACGGTACCAATTTCCTGCAACATACTCAAAACGGCCTCATTGGCGCCGCCATGGGCCGGCCCCCACAACGCTGCGATCCCCGCCGCCATACAGGCGTAAGGATTAGCACCGGTACTGCCGGCTAAACGCACCGTCGAGGTACTGGCATTTTGCTCGTGATCAGCATGCAAAATAAATAACATATTCAGCGCCTTAACAGCCACCGGATCTAAATAATGTCCTTTGGTAATAAACGATTGCTCTTCGGGCCGTGAAAACATCATATTCATGAAATTCTCACAGTATTCTAAATCAGCCCTGGGATAAACGACCGGGCGCCCGACTGAGTGGCGATAACATAGAGAGGCTATCATCGGTAATTTACCAATCAACCGCGTTGCGCAAATCTCCCGGTGTTGCAAATTGTGGATATCCAGTTCACTGTGATAAAAAGCGGACAGTGAGCCCACCACTCCAACCATCATCGCCATCGGGTGTGAATCGTGGTTAAAACCATGAAACAACCGGATTAAGCCTTCATGAATCGCTGAACGGTAATTGACTTCATCGTTAAATCCAGCCAATTGACTTTCAGAGGGCAAATTCCCTCTCATCAACAGGTAAGCCGTTTCGATAAAGGTACAATTGGCCGCCAAATCCTCAATCGGATAGCCGCGGTAAAGTAAAATGCCCTTCTCGCCGTCAATAAAGGTAATCGCACTTTTACAACTGGCTGTCGACACATAACCCAGGTCATAGGTAAAAATCCCTAAATCCTGACTAATCTTCCGAATATCAGCAACCGGGATTCCTGCACTGCCCTTTAACAAAGGATACTCAGCACTTTCCCCCGTGGAATTATTGATAATCGAAATCGTTTCCTTTGCCATACATGCTCTTGTTTTGTTAAAAATTATTTTTTTATTTTTGATCCGCGTAGGTCTGCCGCCAACCATTTAAAGCCTATTTTACCCGAGCGACCTACACCCATGCAATTAAGCGTCTTTATTCAGGACTTCTAAAACCACCAAAACGCCGCTAACTTCTGTTAAAAAACCGTTAAAACCAGCTAAATGTAACGTTAACCACTAACACGCTAGAAAACTATTTTTTAATGACTCAGCGCGTTTACTCGCCGTCTACTTGCTGATAGCGCTCAATTTGGTCAAAATTCAAATAACGATAAGTATCTTCAGCAGATGCCTCCAACCCTTTTGCGTAGGCCATATATTCAGAAAACGTTGGAATGCGCCCCTGAATTGAACACACCGCGGCCAATTCAGCCGACGCTAAGTAAACATTGGCCCCCGTTCCTAAACGATTCGGAAAATTACGCGTCGAAGTGGACACCACAGTGGAATTTTCAGCCACCCGCGCCTGATTACCCATGCACAACGAACAGCCCGGCATTTCCATACGGGCACCGGCTTTACCAAAGGTGCTGTAATAGCCCTCTTCGGTTAACTGGGTCTGGTCCATTTTAGTCGGTGGCGCTACCCATAAACGCGTGGGTAACTCGCCGGTGTGTTGATCTAATAATTTACCCGCCGCACGAAAATGGCCGATATTGGTCATGCACGAGCCTAAAAAGACCTCATCAATCGCCGTACCAGCCAATTCAGATAACGGTTTTACATCATCCGGATCGTTCGGACAAGCCAGTAATGGTTCGGTAATTTCATTCAAATTTATCTCAATGATCTCGAAATAATCCGCATCGGCATCCGGCTCCAGTAACACGGGATTTTCCAGCCATGCTTTCATTTCGTCAATGCGCCGCGCCAAGGTCCGGCTGTCGCCATACCCCTCAGCAATCATCCAGTTCAGTAAGGTGATATTAGAATTGATATATTCCCGAATCGGCGCTTCATTTAACCGGATAGAACAGCCGCCGGCTGAACGTTCGGCGGATGCATCTGACAATTCAAAGGCTTGCTCTACTTTTAAATCAGGCAATCCTTCAATCTCCAAAATGCGACCGGAAAAAACATTCTTTTTACCTTTTTTCTCAACCGTTAACAGCCCTTTTTGAATCGCCGTGTAAGGAATGGCATTGACTAAATCGCGCAAGGTAATCCCCGGTTGCATCTCCCCTGAAAAGCGCACCAACACCGACTCTGGCATGTCCAACGGCATTACGCCGGTGGCCGCCGCAAAAGCGACTAAACCGGACCCTGCCGGAAATGAAATCCCTAAAGGGAAACGGGTATGTGAATCCCCGCCAGTGCCGACCGTATCGGGCAATAACATTCTATTCATCCACGAATGAATGACTCCGTCGCCCGGGCGCAGCGACACCCCGCCACGGTTCATAATAAAGTCAGGCAAGGTATGTTGGGTTTGAATATCAATCGGCTTCGGGTAAGCTGCCGTATGGCAAAACGACTGCATCACTAAGTCGGCTGAAAAACCTAAACACGCTAAATCTTTTAATTCATCGCGGGTCATCGGTCCGGTGGTATCTTGAGAGCCCACGGTCGTCATCTTAGGCTCACAATAGGTCCCAGGACGCACCCCTTTTACACCGCAGGCTTTACCGACCATTTTTTGCGCCAACGAATAACCCCTGCTTGACGCCACCGCATCAGCCGGTATTTTAAAGACCTCAGAAACTGGTAGCCCCAACGCCTCTCGGGCACGGCCCGTTAAGCCACGGCCGATAATCAGCGGAATACGTCCGCCCGCTCTGACTTCATCTAACAAGACATCGGTTTTAAAGCCAAAAGTACTGATCGTTTCGCCCGTTTCGTGGCGTTT
>ENA-OSET01003390-OSET01003390.1-sediment-metagenome-genome-assembly--contig:-NODE-3390-length-14668-cov-2.413406_pt1 | contig 14668 bp, 9 predicted proteins | sample MGYA00237882_ERZ534229 | MGnify/ENA primary metagenome ERZ534229 (study PRJEB26408, sample SAMN06266212) | sediment metagenome | isolation source: Hudson Canyon methane seep mesocosm | place: USA:Hudson... | reverse complement strand
TGGCCCGCTCGATTTGAATCGAGTTCGCTCGTCAGCAACTCAAATAGTGGGCCGATGGCGGAGGAGTACTGGCGTTTTTGGGCGTCTAGGTGCAGTGACGGTGGCAGAGAATTAACGAGCGGGTTGTAGTGGGTATTTTGCAATAAAAACACTCCACAAATAATCTCCGTTGGGCCCTTTCCGTCACTGGCCACCGGCGCTTTCGCGAGACCTTGCAGAATATCTGAAAACGAAACAACTTCCATTTCTCTCCCTTGTTGCATCCGGTGGCCCGCGCCATTGGTGCAGATCACCATTTCCCCTTCGCTGATTGTCAGCGCAGGGCCTCCGATGGGCAGAAATTCGAAAGCGCCCTGTTTTGCCCAATGAAAGGGGATTACAGAGACCGAGGCCGGAAGCCCCAAGAGTGAAGGCAGCAGGCCTGCATTGGGCACCTCAATGGCCCAGGGCGGGCGATAGGATTCATTTAATACCAGTGACCCGGATACTCGCAAGTCTGACAAGACATGGCAAAACGCACTTTTTGTCGATTTCATCTTCTTGATGTCTGTTTGAGTGTTGTCTGTGTGAACAGGGGCAGTTTAGTTGAATTGATCAACTTTTCAGTTGATATCATGATAATTACGACTACCTCTTCATGTCAACATACGCTGAATCCATAATCGACTGAAGGTGTTCATATGCTCTTACAAACAAACCCGGAAATGCTTTATCTGGCTCTCACCGCTGGGCTGACAGCCATTCTCTGGATCCCTTATATCGTTGACAGGATTGCAGAGCACGGTTTGTGGCCGGCCCTCAGAAACCCCATTCCCGACGAGCCTCCAAAGGCGGCGTGGGCACACCGATTAATGTGCGCACATCGCAATGCCATTGAGAATCTTGCGGTGTTTGCCACGCTGGTTTGTGTATTGAGCATTGTTGGCGCTGGGACTGAAACAACAGCAGTGGCCGCCATGATTTTCTTTTATATGCGTTTGGCCCACGTTGTTATTTATACACTTGGGATACCTTTGTTACGTACGCTCGTATTTTTCACGGGGTTTCTCTGCCAGGTGGTTATTCTGTTATCACTTTTTTAGGCAGAAGCCTTGTTCCAAAAAAAAGGCCGCTCCAGGAGCGGCCTTTATTCAGATATCAGTGCTGATCAATTACTTGCTGATCAGAATTTTACCCACTGATTTATCTTGGCTTTGTGAGACAACACGTACTTTCAGCCCTAAATTAGGAATTGCACGACCCGCATCAGGTTGAGCGCTGTTCAAGTAGTTTTTACTGTCATCAAACAAAGGGTTGCGAGCGGTGAAGTTATCTTTCAACTTGATGCCAAACAGATCACTCAGGTCCAGCATGACATTATTGTCTTTATCGAGACTGAAGGCTGCGTCGCGCACCTGATAACGAGTAGATGCCACCTCGTGATCACTCCAGTAGTTCTCGTGCTGGTCGGCATCGACCACACCGAGGAATCCGTTACCAGGGTGGTTGCCAACCCAGTTATCGGAATACTCACCATCGACATACCACACCAGCATACCCTGGTTGAAAGACAGCAGTTCGCCCGCCACGTTCACGTGGCCGAGACCGGCGTCTACGCCATTGTGTGAACGCCATTCAATCAGGTAGTAGTGAGAAGATCCACGGGTACCGTCAGTTTGGTTAAAGCCGTATTGATCCATCTCGCTCAGGCCATCGGCGTTGTCTGCAAAGGCTGTTCCGCCGTCGGCAGAAATATGGATGTCGTCAACAAACATGCCCGTGTTGGCAACTCCGCCATCGGTAATGTAGCTGAACTCAACGATAATGTTTTGACCGGCAAAGGCTGACAGGTCAAACTCCGCGTCAATCCACCCTTCAGAGTTACCGGTGATGCCATTACCCAGATTCTCTCCCGCGGGGTTTGCGTTAGTGGTTATATTGCCTTCCACTGAATGCCAAGCTGCACCATCAAAAACTTGAATGTAACCGTAGTCATAGTCGGCTTCGATGTCATACCAGGTTTTGAATGTCAGCACGGATTCACTTGCCCCGGTCAAGTCGACCCAGGGGGTGTACATTGCATGGGAGAGGTTGTCGCCAGACTGGCTATCATAGGCCATGGTGCCACTAAAGGGCTGGGTGATCAGCTGCATTTTATCAGGCAGGTCAACGCGAACTACATCGTCGTTGGTACCCTTGGATACCGCTTCATCCAGCAAGAACTCAGTGCCTTCTTCGGTAACATCCGCAAGATTGATTGTGCTGCCCGACAACCAGTTGCCACCGGCCATTGCTTGAATTTGCTCTTTGGCCCAGGGGCTGAAACCTGTGGGTTCAGAGCCGGCAATCACACCAGCCCAGCTACCGTTGGACATGATAGACCAGGAAGAGGTGGGTGCGCCGCGACCTGAATAGATCGTGTCATATTCATCGGGCAGGCCGAGGTCGTGGCCATATTCGTGACTGACAACACCTGCAGCGGCGTCGGCAGGCTGAATGGTGTAGTCATAGGCGGCCATTGCGCCACAACCAAAATAATCAATGGTGGTTTCGGCATCCAAACAGAGAATCCCGCCAACGTTCCAGCGATGTGCCCAAATGGCATCTTCACCTAATTGGCCACCACCGGCTTCTTCACCCACGGAGGAGTGAATAACAATGACGTGGTCGACCAGCCCATCTGGCTCCCAGATATTGCCGTCGCCATCGAGGTCGTAGCGGTCTTCCAGGTCGTAATCGCTAAGGTTGACTGAAGGGTCTAGATCGGCGGCTCGCAGCGCTTCAGCCACCAGTATTCTTGCATCACCGTCTACGTTGTTGCCGTAGTAGGCGGCGGGTTGACTGGCCATATACCAACCGGCGACATCACCAGACACCGTGTAGCTATTGCCTGATTGTGCTTCGTAATACTCTTTCATCGTGATCAGAGTTTCGCCGTTTGGCCCTTCAAAACCATTGTTGTCGACGTTGAAAAGCAGGTCTTCATAGTGCGCTTTATTGTAGTCCGCGTAGTACATATCGGTTTCGCCCACTTCAATCGAGTTGTGGGGGAAATCGGGGAACTCCATTAAAATAGTCAGCAGTTTTGCAGTGCGCATGCCACCGTCCCACGCTTCCAGCTGAACATTGTCGGGACGATTTTTTTTGCTATGGCCCAGTTTGTTCCCCGAACCCTGCTGCAGAGCATGGGTGCCACCCGAGCCTTTTAAGGCATCAGAGATCAGTTGTGGGGTTGAACTTTTAATGGTCTTGCTCTGTGCCTGCCTCTCTTTAATGTAGGTACGCAGAGCAGACTCCGCTTCACCTAATGATGCCCCTTCCGCAATCTTGCCGGAACGTTTCAGCATCTCGATCAGCTTGCTTTCATTGGCAATAGCCAGATCGAATTGACCTGCCGCGTGAACCGGTGCGGCCATTATTGAGGACGAAGAAAGTAACAGGGCGCCTAGAGAGAGCGCCTGCAATGGTCTTTTCATAGGTAGAACTCCGATTTTTTATCGTGATTATTATTGTGTAGGTACACCAAAGACGGGCGCTGCCTCTTATGTGCAAGCGTGCATTTTGTGCTCAAAGTGGCCATTTTTATTGATTATTATGACTTCTTTGGTGGGCAAAATGTTTTTCTTGCTGTGCATTATCGCCAATCTATATGTACATAATTAAGGCATTCTTCGGGCCAATGTAGAAAAACCCTTTAAAATCAGTATGTAAGGAATTGTCAATTTTGATGGGAGTGAGGAAGTGTAAAATTGTCCGACAGGTGCTCGAGCTAACTTTTGCTGTATTTTGAGCTAAGCGTGTATTTTTTGTTCGAATTCAAAGAGAAGTCGCATGTTCTGTACTATGCAAATTGATTAGTTTAGGAGGATTTTCTTGGTGTGTTTGGCGGAAATGTTAGCCCTTTAAAGCACAGTCGCAATCGTATCGTTCAACTGCTGCAGCTTGAAAGGTTTGCTAATCAATCCTTTCATGCCTGCTTGTTTGAACTGTTCGGATTCTAGAATCGACACATCCGCGGTCAATGCCATCACCGGGGTTTGTCGATTCAACCCCATGGCAAGCAAGTATTCTGTTGTTTCAAAGCCGTCCATTCCGGGCATGTGAATATCCATCAAAATCAGATCAAAACACGTGTTATCGGCGGCCTTGATGGCGTTTTCGCCGCTGTCTGCAGTGGTGACATCAAATTGCAGCTTGCGCAGAAAACCTGAGGCAACCGAAAGATTAACTTGATTGTCGTCAACCACTAACACACGTTTACCTTCATGGACAGGCGAGCTCTCGATGTTATCGTTCAGTGGCTGGGTGGAAGGCTCCGGTACTTCACAATCAATGGTGAACCAGAAGCGTGAGCCCACTGACGTTTGGCTCTCTACTTGTAACTCGGAACCTAAAAGTGTCAGGACATTTTTACAGATCGCCAAACCCAAACCCGTACCTTCTTGCTTTCGACGAAAGGCATCATCAATTTGATAGAAGTCGTTAAACACTTCGTCCAGCTTATCTTTTGGAATGCCAATGCCTGTGTCGATGACCTCGAAACGCAGTGAGCGGGCGTGACCCCACTGGCTCTCGCTGCTGACCTTGAGTGTCACCTTGCCCTTCTCGGTATACTTCAAGGCGTTTGACATCAGATTGCACAGCACTTCACTCAGGCGTGTCTCGTCAGACAGAATGAAAGCTGGCAAAGGCGTTTCGGGTGTTCGAGGCAGTGTCAGCTCAATGTCTAACTGCCGTTCTGAGGCCAAAGGGGTGTAAAGTTCAATCACATTTTCCAGCAGCTCGCCCAGGTTCACTCTTTCTTTAACCAGACTCAACTCCTGAGCTTCAAGCCGATTGTAGGCAAGAATATTGTTGATCAGTTTGCAGAGATGATCAGATGCATATTCTACTGTTTGCAGGGCTCTTTGCTGTGGGGCTTTGAGGTCGGCCTTGTCCATGAGTTCGAGAGTGCCAATCAAGCCGTTCAGTGGGGTACGAATCTCGTGAGACATCATCGACAGAAACCGGGATTTCATTTGCGCAGCGTCTTCGGCTTTGTTGCGCGCTTCAATCAATTGCTGTTCCCACTGCCGTTGAGATTGATAGGCGTAGAGCTCGATGGCTAAAAACACACCGACCAAGGTAGGCAAAAGAATCTGATTAATAAGGCTTATTGTATCGGCTGGAATATTCTGCGCGGGCAAAAAGGGAAACGCTGTCAGTTCAGTCAATAGAAACAACGACGCGGCCAGCACAACAGCCACCCAGCGAAAGTGCGTTTCATCGTCTCTGATAATGAGGTAAACACGGCTGAGAAATACCAGGTACAGCAGGTTAAGGTAGAGAACTTTGCCGCTAATGCTGTGCATCACGGTAAGGCTCGCTAAGTAATTCATGGCCACTAACAGGCGGGACGCAAGGGTGTAACCTTTGGAATTGAGAATCGGGCAGAGCAAATAAATGAGGGTAAACGGTGTGAGGACCAGAGCGAGATAGGTCTGTCCAATCGCCAAAAACAGGCCGATATAAATCAAACTCAAGAGCCCCAGCGCCGCTGTGATCAGGTTGTTGAACTCCAATACCCTGCGGGTCCAAAAGTCCTGAGATTCACTAACACCTAACTGGCGTATGGTCTGTATGATTGATTTAGGTGTCATAGGGCAGTTCGATTGTATCTGGGAGTATCGTTTGTATAAATAATAAGCAGGACACATTATTACATGTGGAATTAGGCGTCAAGATAAGAACTACCCGGTCAGCGCCTTTGAGGTACACGAGAGAGGGGTACAAGAGAGGGGGGGGCAGACAAAAAATCCGCAGCTGTCATCTACAGAGTTTATTTTGAGCGTACCAGCGCGGTGGTCATTGCACCCGCAACCACTAACATGGCCCCAAACCACCCCAGCCCGTTCATGGGTTCAGGTGTAATACTGCCCGGAACTAACCAGCTGAAGAGGGACACAAAACACAGTGTTAAAATGGGGACTATTGTGACGGTTGCACTGACCCGGGAGGCTTCCCAATGTTCAAGTGCAAACGCAAAAGCGCCGTAGGCGATCACCGTATTGATACAGGCGAAGATGAGATAAAACCATTGGCTTGTATTCATCTGAAAAACGTCAGAGGGGGCCGACCAGGGTAAAAAAACGATGCTGCCCGCCACATAAATGATGACCAGCACTTCTTGAGACCCGAAATTTTTCAATAATTCTTTCTGTGCCAAGCCGTAAAAGGCCCACAGGATCGCCGCGAGAATGATGTAAGCTAAGCCGAGAGTATAACGACCGCCACCCGAGCCGATTTCCTCGGCGAATTGCCCCCAGCGCAGGTTAAAAAAGAGGGCCATGCCGGTGAGTAAGGTGGCAATGCCCAGAAGTTGCCAGCGGGAGAAGGGCTCTTTGTGTACCCAAAGGCTCAGCACCAGAAGTAATACTGGCGCGAGTTGAATCATCATCTGCGAAGCCTCGGCGGTGCTGAGGTCCAGGCCAACCAGATACAACCAATAGTTGCTTAAAAGCCCCAAGATGGCGCCAATCATCAAAATGGCTAAACGAGGTTTCAGCAATAAGCGGCCCTGAAAACCGCCACGAACACAATACACACCGCCGACCACAACCGCAGAAACGAGAAAGCGGTACCAGGTGATGGTGGTTGCATCCAGTGCCGTCAAAACGCCTTTGAGTGCAATCGGCAGCAGCCCCCACATGACTGCGGTTGTCAGTGCCAGCAGAAACCCCAGGCGCCAGCGTCCAGAGGGGGCATGATACTGCCTGACCCGAGCGGTGGCTTTGGTCTGTTGAGTCGGTGTTTGCGGCTTATTCATTAGGGACCACTGAATTGATGATGCGGTATTATCTACTTCCTGCCCGGAAAGTAAATGAAGCGGAGTCAATTCAAATGGTTTTGGCGTTAATGTTTGAGTTCAGGCAATAGGCTTTGAATCTCGATCGGGTCTTATTTCGCGGGGTAAGCTTTCAAATCGATGTTGTCAAAGTACTCGATGCGATGGGGAATTGCGGTCATGATTTTTTCATACAGGGCGTCACTGATTCGCTCCCTTCGATATCTGACGGCGAAGTAGGTCAGGAAACTTTCCGCAACGTCTTCTCTTCCGGGGTTATCCAGGGCAAATTGGGAGATATAAAACTCATCCTGTTTTTGGGCTTCGAGCCAGTCTTTGTGGTTTGAATGTTCACTGTCCAAAGAGGTGTGGCTGCCTTCGTGAATGAGTGTCTCTTCAATGATGCCGTCGGCAATGTATTTTTCCGCTCGACCGGTATGGATTAAAATATTGTTATTGCCGCCACCAAAAGATTCCGTTCCCCGGTGGATCCACACCGTTTCAACCTTTGTTCTCAGGCTGGTAGGCAGCTGCCCGATGAGCCAGGCATATTTATCCGCTTCGTTTTTTGCGTTTTCCCAGTCAGAAAATTCAGGGTTCACCTGCACTTCTGTGCTCAAGCCGTCATCGAACGTGGCAACAAAGATAAAGGGTTGTAAGGTGACCCAGTCTGCGGCACGGCGGTCATACATAATGCGGCTGTCTGTACCTTCATAAGAGGTGCTGATAAACGTAGAGATGTCGTCGGAAGTGACGATGTCTGGGTCAACAAAAATGGTCCCCCAAAAAGGAGGTTTGTTTGTGGCGCTGTTGGCTGGTGTATTCTTTTTTACGGTCACCGACAGCCCGCTAACCGCAGCTGGGCGCTCGCTTGAGGAGGTATCGACGGCGAGCAGATGGGGAGCCGTCAACACCAGTAACACAATCAAAAGCGTATTAAGAAAAGGTCTCTTAGCAGAAAACTGCATGTTTGCTCCTTCACGCCTGTTACAGAGCTGGCATTTTGGGTCCCTTCATCTTACACGCGGATTAAAAAATATGCTTGTTTTCTACATCCTCCTATTGGCCCCTATAAGGCCAATTGCAATTGAACATGGAATTTCTGAGTATCAGACGCGTGTTCATCAGCTTGATAATCGGCATATTTTACCAAGGCCTTTAGATGTTTAGTCAGAGGGTAAACTAAGGCCAGATCCCATTCAGACCCTAATTTATCGCCGCCTTCATCGCTGTTGAAGTAGTGGTAAGTCATTTTCACCTTGGCATCGCCAACTTTCACTCCCAGCCCTAGATAGCTGTCTCTCAGGCCGTCTGCGGGGGTACCGAGAAACTTATCGGCAAAACCCTGGAATTTATGCAGCGTTGCCAGGGGGGTATTAAAGGCTTTTGTGCCTTCATCACTGCCTAAGATTTCATGTCCGGCCGTCCAATTTACACTTGGTGACAACTTGCCGCTGAGCTCCATGAGTGCGTAGTTTGCGGAGTACTTAACAGGGTTGTTCCCCGTGTCTGATTGTCGAGCCAGGCTGGCGAGTACTTTGAACCCCGAGAAATTGCCCTGATACCGCACGCCAACCGTGTTGCTGGACAATGCAAAAGCGCTCTGATCACTAAAATCCAAACCGTAGGCAAAGCCGGTTAAGGTGTGGTCTTTGTTGATGGGCTGTCGAATATTCAAAAGATGAATGTCACCGTCCAGATTCGCTTTACTGCCCTCGGGACCAAAGATGCGATTGACGTTTTTAATGTAACTGTAGTCTGCCTTGAGTTCATTGTGGTCATAGTTAAACCGGACGCCGTCATAGGTTTGCTCGTTCTGCCTCCAGCCAACGCCACCTACAAAACGCTGGTCGTCAAGATTAATGCGTTGACGCCCACCGGTGAAAGAAAAATCGCCGTTGGTATATTTGACGTAGGCCTGATTGACTTCCGAGCCTTCTGGATCCGCTACAACCGGGTAGGTGCCTTCGCCATTGGCTGTGTTATTAAACCGTTCTGATCCCAGTGTTCGCACGTCGTCAATTTCCAGCTTAAACGAGAGTGCTTTTTGTGTGCTTGACGTCCAGCTCAGTCGAGTGCGCACAGTATTGGCTTCCGCGTCGCTATCGAAACCCTCTTGAGAAACGTTTTCGAAGCGGTAGCGAAGGCTGAGTTGTGTTTTGCTGTCGTCGAGCCACTGGCTCACAGTGTTCCCATTGTCTGAGGCGGCAAGAGGTGACAAGCCGATGCCAATCAGGGTGAGAAAACACAGGGGAAGATGTTTGGCGTTAATGGGAGTTGTTGTGGACATTGTGGTCGTTCTCCTTTGTGGTGCAGTTTGTGCTCACAGGCTAGAGGGAGAAAGCAGCTGCTTGCTTGATCCAGATCATGTTTGGTTTTTGGCTATGTCTTCTTCTTCCCAGTTGTAAGCACTTGTGGGTAGGCATGAACTGCACCAAGGTGTTAACGGAGAGAGCGTATAATAATGGCAGGGAGAGTTAATCCAGATCTAAAAAATTGTTGTCCAGTGCATTGCGAAGCCTGGCCTGCTGTCGGTCACTTCTGTTGGCCAAAAACATCACAAACATGCAGGCAGCCAATACACCATATAGCAGCATAAAGCTGGCGCTGTGAATGCCCACTTTGTCTTCTACCACGCCAAAGGCGATGGGTAAGGTACACCCCCCGAGTGCCCCCAGTGCGGCCACAGTGCCGCCAACGTTACCCATTTGATCAGGGTAGTAGTCGTGAATCACTTTGTAGACACTGGCGCGACCAAAACCCTGTGCAATGCCAATCACAAAAATTAACCAACTGAAAACCCAAACGTTGACTTCAATCGTGAGTTGCACGTCTTGATTAATACCGTGAATGGTCATGGTTGTGGGTGGGTAGCTAAGGAAAAATAAACAAATAAGACAGATCCAGAAAACACTCCAGTTGACGGCGCGGCCACCAATGCGATCTGAAATCCATCCGCCCAGGGCACGTACCAGGCTGGAACTTGCAGCAAAAAAGGTCGTGAAAGCCATCGCCTCGCCCACAGTGAGTGCATAAGCATTAACATAATACTGGGGCAACCAGAGGATAAGGGCCAGAAACCCTCCAAAGACAAAATAATAGTAGAGCCCAAATCGAAGAATTTGAGCGTTAAATAAAATAGGGCTGGGTGCCGTGTTTTTTGGTTTGCGGGGAGGGGCAGGGGCGAGGCCCGCAAATATCAGAATCATGATAAACAAACCCAGTGCATAAGCGGGACCCACAAAGTCCAGCCCCCAGCGTTGAATGATAAAAGGTGTGAGGGCAAGAGTAATGGCGGCACCGGCATTACCCGATCCAAGAATGCCCATGGCAGTGCCTTGATGGCTGCGTTCAAACCAGTCGTTCACATAGCGAATGCCAATAATGAAAGAGACGCCGCTAATGCCAATCCACAGTCCCAGTCCGAGGTATTGACTGAGCGTTTTTGCCAGGGGCAGGAGCAGCAGCGCGGGAATCACCAGAAACATTTGAACAAGAAAACATTTTTTGGGGTTGATGCGATCCACTAAACGGCCGGCGGGAATGCGAAGCAGGGCACCGCTGAACATGGGGGCCGCAAAAAACAAACCTAGCTGGGTAGATGTCAACGACAAACTATCACGCAGTTCTAACCCCAATACGGCATAGATAATCCAAACGGAGAAGTTAGCGGCAAAGGCGAGGGTTGCCAGGAAAAGGGCGCGAGACGCATCGGTTTGCATAGTCACTCATTCCAACTGAAGTTGACTCCATTTAAACAAAGTTTTCAGCGCTGTAGCGTTTTCTATCACCATCGCATTCACGGCTGAAGCAGACATACCTATTTGGTGGTAGTGGGGCGCCAATCTACCCGTTCGTAAAGGAAATTGCCGGGAAAATGTAGGTAGAGTCGCGGTGATCAAGCCAGCAGAGCCTTTGTTTAGCTTGACTCAAGTCAAGTGGCAGACGGGGAGGTTCGTCAAACTACGGGTCAACTCAGAAAGAGTCGCTAAGTCTATCGTGTCTTTCTGTCTCCTTATTCTGTTGGCTTCAGGAGCGCCCATGTCAAACGAGCACAAAATCAACCTGTTTGCACTCAGTGATCCCAAGATTAAAACCTTGCATATCACCTGGTTTGCATTTTTCCTCACGTTTATGGTGTGGTTTAACCATGCCCCGCTTCTAGTCTTTATGAAAGAAGCTTTCGATATGTCGACACAACAAGTGAAGGCTTTAATGATTCTCAATGTGGCGCTGACGATCCCGGCCCGTATTGTCGTGGGCATGTTGGTCGACAAAATTGGGCCGAGAAAGGTGTATAGCAGTTTGCTGGTGGCCTCGGGGGCTATTTGTATTGCGTTTTCCCTGGCAGACACCTATGAACAACTTGCGTTATTACGTTTTCTCATGGGATTTGTTGGCGCCGGTTTTGTTATTGGCATCCGTATGGTCGGGGAGTGGTTTCCTCACAAAAGTGTGGGAGTGGCAGAGGGAATTTACGGCGGCTGGGGAAACTTTGGTTCTGCCGCATCTGCGATGTTGTTGCCCACACTAGCGCTGCTTTACGGTGGCGAAGACGGATGGCGATATGCCTTGGCGACCACCGGTGTTGTAGCGGCTTTTTACGGTGTTTTTTATTATTTCGCCGCCCGCAACACCCCTAAAGGTTCCACTTACTTTAAACCTAAAAAAGTGGGTGGCATTGAAGTGACCAGCTGGGGTGACTTCTATTTGTTGTTATTGATGAACATCCCCATGTACATTGCCCTGGCCGTATTGGCCTGGAAACTCTCCCCCTCAGGTGTCAATCTGCTGTCTGCATCGGCTGTACAGTTGATCTGGCTGGGTCTGACCGTTTTGTTTGTCTATCAAAGTTATTCCATTTGGAATATTAACAAAGATCCCCTGACACACGGGGTGCCGCAATTGGACAAATATAAATTTAAACAGGTGGCGATTTTAAACTGGTCCTATTTTGTGACCTTTGGCTCAGAGCTTGCTGTTGTGTCCATGTTGCCTTTATTTTTTCTGGAGACCTTTGAGGGGCTCAGTGCGGTTAAGGCAGGTTTGTTGGCATCAGGTTTTGCGTTTATGAACCTTGTGGCCAGACCGACCGGCGGCTGGTTTTCAGATAAGTATGGGCGTCGTAAATCCCTGATGGTATTCATTGGTGGGCTTGCCGTCGGGTACTTTATTCTGGGGCAAGTTAATGGAACCTGGTGGATACCGCTTGCCGTAGTGGCAACCATGTGTTGTTCGTTCTTTGTTCAGGCAGGTGAGGGCGCCGTGTTTGCTATAGTACCTTTAATCAAAAGGCGCATGACCGGGCAAATTGCCGGCATGACGGGCGCCTACGGTAATGTTGGTGCGGTTACTTATTTAACGGTGCTCAGCTTTGTAGATTACAGCACGTTTTTTATTGTGATTGGTGCATCAGCCGTGATTGTCTTTTTCATAGCCGCGAGGCTGGAAGAACCCAAAGGCAATATCAGTGAAGTCTTGCCCGATGGTACCGTGCAAATGATTGAGGTTGGATAGTATTGATACAATGACCCACAGACTGAAACTGGACGCGGCTTTTCTCTCTGAGACCGGCCGCAAGTCCAATGGTGTTAACGAGGATTGCGCCGGTCTTTGTCTTCCCGAAGACGATTACCTGAGCCTGAGTAAAGGTGCCGCCTTGGTGGTTGCCGACGGCGTCAGTTCCGCAGAGGCGGGCAAAGAGGCTAGTCATAGCTCTGTTGAACGTTTTCTGAAAGAGTATTACCTAACACCCGATACCTGGTCAGTGGGGCAGAGCGGCGAGAAGATTCTCTCCACCCTCAATTTGAGACTCTACCGAAAAAGCCATGATTTCATTGCTGAAGGGAAGGGGTTTTTGAGTACCTTTAGTGCACTGGTGATTAAGGGGCAAACGGGTCACTTTTTTCACATTGGCGATAGTCGTATTTATTTATTGCGTAAGGATCACACGCAATCTGAGGGGAAGCCAGAGCTCATTCGTTTAACCACAGATCATACGGCCGTTATCTCTGATGAAAAATCTTTTTTATCCCGCGCCCTGGGAATGGATAACCATTTGCCACTGGATTACGGTCGACAATCCCTACAGAGAGGTGATCGTCTGCTGCTATGCAGTGATGGGATACACGACTTCATTGAACCGGAGTCATTGCTAAGCTGTCTTTCGGCTAACGCCTCCGCCGAAGAGATCACCAGAGATCTGATAGACCACGCCCTGGATGGAGGCAGTGACGACAACGTCAGTGCGGTGGTTGCAATCATTGAAGATTTACCGAGTGAAACCCTCGACGACTATAGTGCAAAGTTGACTCGTTTACCCTTTCCGCCTTCTCTCGAGCCCGGTATGAAATTAGACGGTTATGAAGTGGAGGAGGAGCTGTTTGCCTCCAGTCGCAGCCAATTATATCGAGTCAAAGATCTGGAAACCGGTGAGATCGTTGTGATGAAAACACCTTCTCGAAATTTTGAAGGTGACATTAGTTACATTGACCGCTTTGTGCAGGAGGAATGGATTGGCTCGAGAATCAAATCACCACACGTTGTCTCGGTGCTTCCTCAGTCTCGGCCGCGCACAGCGCTTTATTACGTGATGGAGAATCTGGAGGGGATCGGACTGGATCAGTGGATCGATCAAAATCCTTCGCCCTCTCCTAAAAAGACGATTGCACTGGTAAAGCAAATTGCAAAAGGTTTGGAGTCTTTTCACGACAATGAAGCCATTCACCAGGATCTGAAACCCGGGAATATCTTGATCGGTCAAACGGCGCAGGGCGAGCCTCGCGCCGTTATCGTAGATTTTGGTTCTGTCTATGTTGCAGGCCTGGCTGAATTGCAGAGGCCTTTTGCTCACACGGGCGCACTGGGCACGGCAAGTTATGCCGACCCTTTGTATCTGATCGGGAAAAACCCGGGCATCGCGGGCGATGTTTATGCGCTGGCCACGATTGTTTACGAGATGTTTTGCGGGCACCTTCCCTATGGGCCGGGAATTGAAGAGCTCAAACGAGCCGGTGACTATGATCGACTGCGGTATCACAGCGCGAGTGAGTATAACCCTCTAATCCCGGTGTGGTTTGACCGGGCGCTTGAAAAGGGTGTGCAATTTGATTTGGAGCTGCGTTACAGCACCATTGATGACTTGCTCAATGATCTCACCCACCCCAATGCAGATTTTTTGCGGGACGACCCTGTGACTGAACGCAGTGTTAATACAGTATTGTTCTGGAAGTTGTTATCAGGATTCTGGTTTTTAACCTTATTGCTGGTTATTTATCTGTTTTTTAAAGTGTCCTGATAGCCTTAAGGCGAATTCCTTAAAGCTGTACAACGGGTATTTCATTGGCATACTGGCGACGTACTCTGGCAGAAATAATCTGGTAACACCCATAGAGCACAAGGCTGGACAAAGCCAACCAGCCAAGAGCCGTCCCCGGCTGTTCGAGCACACGACTCAATTGCCACAGGTTGCTGGCCATCCAGTAAGACAGCAGCAAACTCCACAGAACAGAAAACTGCAGCCAGCCGCCGCCCGCTTCTTTTTGCATAACGCCAATTGTCGCGACACACGGCGCATACAGTAAAATAAACACGAGATAACAAAACGCGGCCCAGGCGGATGGAAACAGTGCAACCATGGAGGAGTAACTGGCCGTGCTCACGCCCTGATCCGTGGCGGCAAGTTCCGTATTCTCAAGGTTGTTGGTGTCGATACCCAAGGGGTTGCTGAGGCTGCCGCTCAATGTTTGCCAATTCTCGGCGATACTATTCAGGGCGCTGGAAAATCCCGCCCTGAAATCTGGCCTTTCATTGTGTGTGACGGAGTGGCTTTCAGTGGGAGAATACAGTGTGTCCAGTGTGCCTACG
>ENA-OSET01003389-OSET01003389.1-sediment-metagenome-genome-assembly--contig:-NODE-3389-length-14669-cov-3.608141_pt1 | contig 14669 bp, 10 predicted proteins | sample MGYA00237882_ERZ534229 | MGnify/ENA primary metagenome ERZ534229 (study PRJEB26408, sample SAMN06266212) | sediment metagenome | isolation source: Hudson Canyon methane seep mesocosm | place... | reverse complement strand
GAATAAGGAACACAGAAGCATACTTAAACAACTTGCCAGAGAGTCTATAGAATATGGCATTAAACACCATCAGCCAAGCGATGTTGATCTAGAAAATATCGCTAGTGAACTGTCTATTATTAGAGCAACGTTTGTAACCCTAGAAAAACAGCACCAGCTCAGAGGCTGCATTGGCACGCTAGAAGCAAGGCGGGCATTAGCCCTTGATGTTGCAGCCAATAGTTACGCTGCTGCTTTTTCTGACTCGCGATTTCCTCGTGTAGAAAAAGGCGAGCTAGAACAACTAGACATGCACATCTCTATATTAAGTCCTGCACATGAATTAATAATCTCTTCCGAACCAGATTTGATAGCACAACTGCAAGTCGGTGTTGATGGTTTGATTATCGAAGATAATATCCACCGTGCCACGTTTCTGCCTACAGTCTGGCAATCGTTGCCCAGACCTGAAGAGTTTGTTCATCATTTAAAAATCAAAGCCGGGTTTAATGCTGGATATTGGTCGAAAGACATTCGCGCTTTTCGTTATAACACCGAGAGCTTCTAACATTGAACTCAATAGTTAATTGTATTTTTACCGGTATATTTTGACTGGTACAAGGCATTGTCTGCCCTTACAGTCAAACGCATTGACGACTCACTTTCACGTAATTCAGCGATACCAAAACTAACTGTAACGACAACCTTGTCATTCACCTGTCTGGAGGCTATTTTTTCTAGGATTTTTTCAGCCGTGATGATTGCTGACTTTAGCGGTGTATTAGGCAAAATAATCATAAACTCATCTCCCCCCCAACGAGCAACAAGATCAATATCTCGAATATTCTCTGTCACCACTTTAGCGATATGAATTAATGTTAGATCACCCGTTGAATGACCGAATTGATCATTCACATTTTTAAAATCATCAATATCCATCGCAATAATAGATAACGTCTCTTTGAACCGCTTTGCCCTCTCTACTTCACGTTGTAATACCTTCTCAAAATGATAGCGATTGGCAATCTGTGTAAGCGAATCAGTTTCTGCTAAACGCTGAACTTCCTCAACCTTAAGTTCTAATTCAGCATTGACCTTGATTAATTGCTGGGTACGTTCCTCAACCAAGGCTTCCAGCGTTTTGGTTTTAGAGGAAAGCTGATCTTGCATAATTTTTTTATCATTGATATTTCGATGACAACCAATCATTCTTGCAACCGTGCCATCGTCGTTCCAATCTACAATTTTTGCTCGATCTTCTACCCAAATATAATCACCACTTTTACATTTGCAGCGATACTCAATCTGGTAATGCTTGGATTTTTGGGTGGTATAAGCATCGAAATGTTGCATAACACGTTCAAAGTCATCTTCATGTATCACGCTTTCCCATGTGAACACATCATTGTCTAAGGTGTGTACTTCATAACCCAGCATCGTATACCAAGCTGGACTTCTATAGACATAACCCGTATTGGCATTCCAGTCCCAAATACCATCACTGATAATATCCAGAATAGTCCGAACTGATTCTTCATTACTTTGTGGAATCATGACCTGCTTCATTATCTTGCCTTAATTATTCAACCAACATCCTTAATTCATTATCCATTATAAAAAATAGAGCATTTTTCAATGCACTACATTTCATACTAGTCGTAATGATTTCTTTGTACAAGGTTATGACCATTGACCGATACAAAGGTATGAGGGATTGAGAAAGTTCTCATGTGATAAGCCTAGAACAAGGCACTCTACCTGGGTTATGGCAGGACTGGAATTACGTAGCGATCTCAGCGCATCGCTTTGCCTGAGCCCTATGGACAGGTGATAAATATAGATAAAATCAGCTGAATGAAGAGATTACCGGTCGGATTCGTTCTCGCAGTTAATCGAAAGCAAAGAGATATCATCTTCGCCTTGTTCAGCCTGAAGATGATCAAGCACTTGTTGTTTGATTGCTGATACTCGCTGCCCATGTGCATTAGTTTGAATCGATGCAAGCAGTGCTGTCTCACCTAGCTGTACACCGGATGGATTTTCAGACTCAATCACACCATCGGTATAAGCAAGTAATTCACAGGTATCATCCCACTGAAAAAGTTCTGTCCGCGAGTCAAACTGTTCCGGTGATAAAATACTTACCGCTAAATTTTTGGACACAAACTGGTGCATAATGTGACCCGATTTATCTACAACTAATGCTGTCGGCAAACCACCATTCCAACATTCAATCATTTTATGATGAAAATCAATCGCAAATAATGCAATTGCAACAAAACGATCTTCTGGCAACATAGCTTTAGTTGCCGAATTCATTTCCTCAACGATGCTAGGGATACTGAAACCTTTATCACTCATAGCATGAAAAATTCTAGCAACTGCAAGTGTGGGCAAAGCCGCCGCTAAACCATGGCCAGAAGAATCCGCTACCATCACGTAAAGACGTCCATCTGATGTTTGCGCCGCAGCAATAAGATCGCCACTGAAATGTTTAGCTGGACATAACCAATAATCAACACTTGGATGTTCAATATTTCCGTCATCTAAAATATTATCAGCCAAATTTTTAGCCAATTTTTGTTCTAGCTCCAAATCAAAATTGGCCTGACGTAATTCTTCTTTAGTCTCTTTGTTTATCGATTGCAGCATAATCATTTTCTGCATAGATTTAATTTTGGCTCTTAAAATGCTCAAATTAATCGGCTTGCTTAAATAATCATCCGCTCCCGTATCTAAGCCACGAATGATATCTTTTTCATCACCTAGCGCACTTAAAATAATGATTGGAATCCAAGTCTCTGTTTGATGCAACCTGACTTGTTCAATTAACTCTAGACCATTCATGACCGGCATATTAATATCGGTCAAAAGTAAGTCTGGTGGATCCTGTAAATACATATCTAAAGCGACTTGACCATTTTCCGCAACCTCAACCGTGTGACCTGTTGTTTGCAAGAATTTTTTAAGTAAAGCTAATACACTCGCATTATCTTCAGCGAGTAAAATTCTTATTGATTCAGTACTTGTCATAGTCCGTCCACCTGAAATTCAAACTCATCCATATGATCATGGCGATACTCTAAAACTTCATCCAAGATGCTCTCAAACAAAGTGACTAACTTAGGGTCAAAATGTTTACCGCTTTCTTTTTTAATTAATGCCATCGCATCTTCAACCGCCCATGCTTTTTTATAAGGCCGCGCAGAAGTGAGGGCATCAAACACGTCACACAAGGCACAAATACGACCTTCAATAGCAATATTCTCACCTGATAGGCCATTTGGATAGCCACTTCCATCCCACTTTTCATGATGCAATAAAGCAATGTTTTTAGCCATCAGCATTAATGGTGATGCACTACCCGATAATAAATCGACTCCAATGGTCACATGCGATTGCATGACTGCCCATTCTTCAGCATCTAACTTACCCGGCTTAAGTAAAACGCGATCTGGAATACCAATCTTGCCAATATCATGCATCGGTGAGGCATTAAGAATCATATCCGATTCAGCTTGTGACAAACCTGCCGCTCGAGCTAACATTTGCGAAAACTTACTCATTCTCAGAATGTGGTTGCCGGTCTCATTATCTTTATATTCTGCAGCGCGACCTAGACGTTGAATAATTTCATAACGACTATCAGCAAGCTCCTGAGTACGTTGAATGACTATTTCCTCAAGGTTTTTGTTTTGTTTTTTCATCTGCTTGTGAAGCAAACGTACTTCAAGGATATTATGAATACGTTGTAGGACTTCCAACTGCTCAAAAGGCTTAGTCAGAAAATCTTTTGCGCCATTACACAGTGCTTTAGCTTTTGTTTCTGTTGCAAGTTCAGCCGTCAATACCAGTATCGGTAGGTAATCATCACTGACTCTATCCTGTAAGTTACTCATCACCTCAAAGCCATCCATATAAGGCATGCGAATATCTAATAACAATAAATCTACGTCATCCTGTAAATACAAGTTAACTGCAAGTCTTGAGTCAGTAATGCCTTTTACATTTTTATATCCTGCATGTTTCAACATTTTCTCTAACAAAGTCACATTAGGTGCTTGATCATCGACGATCAAGATGTTGGCGAGAAGAATATCCTGTTCAATGTTCATCGTTGCTATTCCTTATTTTCCATCATGCTTGGCTAGTTGTCTCTCGACCTCGCCCATTAAAACCGTGAAATCCACTGGTTTTGTAATATAAGCATCAAATAATCCTTCAAATTTTTCAATATCGTGTTTCATCGCTACTGCTGATAAGGCAATGATGGGTATAGAGCGATATTCCTTATGTTTTTTTAACTGCTCTGCAGCTTCATTGCCACTCATTCCCGGAAGGTTTATGTCCATAAGTATCAGATCTGGACATTGATTAGCGAGCTGCACCATGCCGTCCTCCGCCGATAAAACAACGTGTAACGTCCATTGCGGGTCGCGCGCAAAAAAGGCTTGCATCAATTTTATATTTGCCAAGTTATCTTCTACATAAAGAATCGTTTTCATGGACTCTTCCTTTTGTTCAACTCTGGTAGTATCGCTCAAATTTAAATTTCCTGTAAACCTATCTGTTAACTGATTTACCCCTTTTTCAATCACAGGAAGTTCAAACCAAAATGTGCTACCTAAACTATCGACACTTTTAAAGCCTATTTCACCCTCCATAGCAGCAATTAATTTCTTGGTAATAATTAGGCCAACACCTGTTCCTTCTATACCTGAATTTTCCTGGCCAAGCCGATCAAATGCTGTGAACAATTGTTCTTGCTTAGCTTTTGCGATGCCTATGCCTGTATCTGTAATATTGATGCGCATCAAATTCCGCTCACTACGTATACAATCAATCGTAACTTGCCCATTTATTTCATTATATTTAATCGCGTTTGTACATAGGTTCAGCAGTACTTGTTTAACTCTTATGTAATCGGCATAAAATACGGTATCAGACAAATCGTTAACAATAATTTCAACGTTATTAGCCATGGCAAGATTTTGTAATATCGGCAAACATTCATCCATGACACGAGCAAAAACAACCTGCTCTTTCACCACGGCAACATTCCCTGTTTCAATTTTAGCTAATTCCAATACATCATTGATCAAAGCTAGGAGGTGATGGCCACTACTCGAAATGTGGTTAAGGCTATCTTGTTGATCATTGGTCAATGGTGACACTTTATCTTCTTCCAAGATCTGGGAAAAACCGATAACCGCATTGAGTGGGGTGCGTAATTCATGGCTCATGGAGGATAAAAATTCAGACTTAGCCTGATTCGCAGCCTCTGCCGCCACTTTTGCGTGCAGAAGATCAGACTCCATTTTTTTTCTAACATCGATATCAGTATGCACACCCGTCATTCGGATAGGGTTACCCTCTGGATCAAAGGAAACAACTTTCCCTCGTGAAAGCACCCATTTCCAACTGCCATCCTTACATCGCATTCTAAACTCTATCTCATAGTGCGAAAGCTTACCTTCTAGATAGCTCTGTAAGGTGCTTTGTACGCGAGGCCAATCTTCAGGATGAACACTATGGATCCAAGTACCCAATTCTGGTGGCATTTCAGCAACGGTATAACCCAACATTTTGGCGTATAGTTCTGAAAAATAAATAGCATTGGTACTCATGTCCCAATCCCAAACACCATCACCGGCACCTTCGATGGCAATGCTAAGGTGTTCTTGGCTATCTTTCAATTCTAACTCTGCCAATTTACGATTATGAATATTCATCACCGTACCTAACATCTTTTCTGGTTTACCATCGGCATCACGAAAAACAGCACCAATCTCTAATAACCAATGCTCACTGCCATCAGGCCAAACAACGCGGTGTTCAATTTCATAGGTGTTTTCATGATCAATAGCAGCTTGAATCGCGGCTTGAACCGCGGCTTTATCCTCTGGGTGGATCACTTCTAGAAAGCTATCGTAACTGGTTTCAAGCATGCCCTCTTCATAACCAAATAGTGGTGCAATGCGTTCTGACCAGAACAGTTCATTTGTTTTTATATTCCAGTCCCACGTCCCCATATCGGCGGCAACTTGAGCGCGACGAAAACGTTCCTCACTAATTTTATGCTCTAACTCGGCCTTTTTTCGTAAAGATATATCATGAAAACTAATTAATACGCCCAATAAATTATCGTGCTCAAATCTCGGGGTAATAATTAGACTGACATTAAACCCTTCACCATCCTTATTCAAAAACCAACTTTCACTACTTCGAGCTTGTTTATCGTTTAAGGTTTTAAAAATGTCACATTCAGATTCAAGATTAGGCTGTCCATTTTGTTGATAGCAATGAATTTCCTTATGTAGGTATTTCCCAATCATTTCCCCATGCTCATATCCAAGCATCGTTAATGCGGCTTGGTTAATAAACGTGCAGTAGCCATCTACGTCTAAACCAATAACACCTTCGCCCATCGAATTCAACAATTCAAGATGTGATTGTTCTTGGGTTTTTATCTTTGTTATGTCAGTTCGGTAAGAGACATATTTATAAGGCTTTCCTTGCTCATCCAAAAAGGGAGTGATTGTCGCTTTGACCCAATAATTATCACCATTTTTTCTACGATTACAGATCTCACCGGTCCAAATCTCACCTGATGCAATGGTTTGCCACATCTCATCATAAAATTCTGCAGGGTGCTGACCAGATTTAAGTATGCGATGATTCTGGCCTAAAAGTTCATCTCGCTCATAACCGCTAATCTGACAAAAGTTATCATTAACATAGGTGATATCACCTTTTGCATCAGCAACACTGACCACCACATGAGCGTTCAGTGCATCTTGTGTTCGAAGATATTCATAGCCAGAAAGAGGTTGATTATTATTCATACATCCTCAACTGCGGTCCAGTCGTTGTTATTAAATAATGTTATCAAACCTTCCCTCTTATTTTATATAGGGTTAGCAGTGGATTCTATAGGATAAAGTGCTATTGGTAAATATAGCCCTATAAACCTGATTCTCGAGGAGAAGCAACACTGTAATACACCGTAAATTAAAAAATATTTTTCCACGCTTTTTTTATATTACCCTTAATAAAACGTTTTGATTGTTGCTTGAAGACATAAAGCTTGACGGCAAACCGCCATCTAGGTAGTTCTCTACCTAGATAATCAATGTAATAAGCCATCATTTGTTCACGACCAGACCAAGGTAACTTATAACAAATTCGCATCACATCGATTAATCGCTTACGTCTATTAATATGGTTTTTCACACGAGCACGACCGATATCAATCAAATAAGGTTTTATGCCCTCCTCTTCTTGCACTAATAACAGGTTGCCAGAAGATAGGTCACGATGTAATACACCTCGGTTATGCATCTCACAGGTGAATTCTGCAATCACCTTTAATAAAAGATCGTGACTAATACCTTTAAAGTCAGTTTCGCCATTATTAATACTTGTGAAGACATCTCTGGCAGAAAAGGCACCCTCTAAAAACTCCGTTACATAATAACTTTGTTCAATTCCACTATTGTTATGCCGTTCAAAATAAGCAACTGGCTGTGGCGTGCTTATACCGAGTCGAAGCATATTCACTGCATTATTCCAATGACGTTTACCTTTGCTTTCTAAAAAACGGTACGTCAGTTTTTTCAGGCCCGTAGCACGATTTAACTTAACCGTTAACATGCCAATATCGGATTTAACATTCCACACTTTATTACGACTATCACGAAATACTTTTTCTGGCGTTGCTAGCTCAAGTCTTTCTGGCAATATTTGCTGTGTCACCTCATCGAATGACCGACCAGGTTCAAACATCATTGCCCCACGCCAATCAGCATTACTAAATTGCTCGAACTGTTGTGGCGAAAACGCTGAATAAGCAATATTTTGTTTACGTAAACTGGGCAATAATTTTAATCCATCGACAGTCGGTCTAGCTGCAGTCTGAATTGTCGGTAACTGAACAAATAGTGGCCGCTCAGTAATATATCTTGGCATTTCCGACAACTGATTGCCAAACAAATCAAATACGGTGATATCACTCATTTGTTCAGCATAAATTGCGCTTATCGGCAAAGCGTAACCATCTTTACACCAGGTAATATGTATTTCGTGTTCGTGACCTTCAAAAACAAAATGATGAACACCATTATCGGCACTCACCGCTTGCACACAACGCGTATCTGAAAGCTGTTTAATGGTTTGTTTAAATGCAAAGAAGGACGGTCTATTTCGAAAGTCTTTAACGTCACCTCGAACTTGGCGATAATATGTGACGTTTTCATACTCTGGATAGGTGTCCGAACCACAATCTATCAAGCCATCACGATTACAAATCAACGCGCCCCAATAGACTTTATCTAAGGCGCCACTCGCAGCGGCAATAACCAAATACCGAGTGAGGTAATCGGCTTGTTTTTGTTCTGGATGCGTCGTTCTTCGAGCAAGGCGTTTAACTGTCCAACAGTTATAAGTGCAATACGTGGACAAGGTACCTAAACGCTTACCGATCGTCGCTATAATTCGAGCTTTCTTAGTTAAGTTTAGCTTTAATAATTTTGTCGCTCTATGACCAAATACTCGATGATCATAGGCCTCAGGCTCTATCACTCGTTCAACAAAAAGGTTATCGGTATGAATGGCAGGCACTCGATGCAAACGCTTCATTTCCTTTAATAAAGCCATATTATAAACTGGCTCAAAATCAGACACGTTCGGACCCGCTAATTTAATATCATATTGATCCGCTAATGGGCTCGCGATCTGCCAAGCACGTAAATAGGAAATGGGGCTAAAGCCTGACCAACGCCCTCTGTTTGGCGTATTACCGATTTCAAATGCCAACACTTTTTCATGATATCGAGCAAACACTTCCTCAATAAAGTCTTGCCAGTTTTGAGCCGCATTCTCGTTATCAACTAAACGTGCAGCTTCTTCCAGTGGGGGGAAAATATTCAGCAATACATCATAACCTTCAGCTAGCACCCGTTCTAATAATCGTTCGCCATTGCCATCAAACGATTCATAACTGAAATTCATCCGTACATGTTTAAGGCCTAACTCTTTTAGACTTTTCATCACGTAATCATCACAGGCGAGATCGTCAGAGCTTGCTATGTTGATACCAAAAAAATCATGTGAGACTTCAATCGGTGGAGATGCATCACTTGCGGTGCCAAGCCACAAGCGGGAGCGAACCAAGCCAGTAATAATCTCGGTAATCATGCGTACCCAAGTTTGTCTGGGATTAATATTTTCTTTCATTCAAACGGCCTGACTAAGGGGACTGCAAAAATAAACTATACGACCTGTATTATCAAGCAATCGTGTAGACTAAAATCAATTAACACATTTCAGCTTGAAATATAAAACAAGCATTACATTGCTTAAGCTTTTATTAAACCGTCTTCTAGCGGGTACTGAAACACACCTCAACATGTCAAACCCCTATCGCACGACAGTAATAAGATGCAAAAAAGCCTTTAACTTCAAAACCTTACTGAGTCCCGCAGTATCAACTGCTGCTAGCAATCTTACCGTAGTAGAAAACGCTAGATAAAATCTATGTAATTATTTGAAGTACCTAACTATTTTATAGATGTAAAAAAATTCCGGTTGGTCACATTTTGTTACAATTTTGCATATTTCAATTTTTGGGTTACTTTAGGGGCTAATTTGTTTTTGTAAGTTTAATCTTGTATTTGCAAATGGAGGTGGGAAATGAGTGATATTTGGATACTAAGTTCACTAAGAGTCGCCGAAAAAAAAGCAAGGGAACGCTCGAAAGAATTACACCGGCAGGCAAACTGTGAACGCCGACGGGCAATTCTATTAGATAATGCAGCAGTACAAATGGAAAATGACCAGCTAAGCCTGCAAGAAGCCACGCAACCCATACGTAAGAACTATAAATTCTAAACAAATACACAAGAAACCCCGTCCAAGTACGGGGTTTTTCTTTTTTACGGGCCAATAATTTTGGCTATAGTAAGTGGAACGATATTTACGCTACTTCAGCTTGCTCAAACTCTAACCAAAATGTCATGCCTCGATAGGTATTTCTCAATACACCGATTTCACCAGACATCATTTCAACTAACTCTTTTGAAATGGTTAAACCTATGCCTGTACCTTGAATAGCTGTATTTTCTTTACCTAAGCGAACAAAAGGGTTGAATAACTGTGAAATTCGTTCCTCTTTGATCCCTTCACCAGTATCACTGACTGCAATTCTTATTTTACCATCTACTGTTCTTAACGCAGATAATTCAATTTCGCCATTTTCTGTATTGTACTTAATTGCATTTGAAATCAAATTCAATAACACTTGAGTGAGCTTTTGCCTATCGGCATTAATCATAAGACTCTTACCATCACTCTTCGTAGCGTTATTCATCGTCAAACCTTGTTGTGCAACTTGCGAGCTATTTAAGTTGTACATTTGCTCAAGAAACGAATTGAGTTCAATCATTTCAATATTGATATCCATGTTGCCTGCTTCAATTCTTGATAAATCCAGTACATCATTTATTAAGTTCAATAAATGCGAGCCACTATCAGAAATATGTTTTATCGATTCTAGCTGAGACTTCGTAAGCGGGTTGACAGTATCCGTTTGTAATAACTGAGAAAAACCAAGTACAGCATTCATCGGTGTACGTAGCTCATGGCTCATCGAAGATAAAAACTTTGACTTGGCCCGATTTGCTTGTTCGGCGGTTTCTTTTGCCAGCGTTAACTCTTGGGCCTGTTTTTCCAAGATCTTACTATTAGATAATGCCAACCAATATTCCTTATTCGCTCGTTCGATAAGCACATAAGAAAAAAAGTAATAAGCTAAAAACCCAAAGATAAAACTCGCACTGACAGGACTCCAATTGGCTATGGCCGCAATAATAGGGGGAATAAAAATAAGGGCCAGATAGGCTTGCGTTACGCCTTTCCATATAAACAAGCTTATCGATGCGCCTCCAGCAATACCAACCGAAAATAACAAGATAACCATCGTACCGATACTCGTATCAAATAAATACAAGTTAATACCGGAATAAAGCCCCCAAATAAACGGGGTCGATAAAATCGACCATGTTACTAACCGCTTCCATTGTGATAATCGCTCAGATTGTTGCTCCAATAAGTGAGACATATATAAACGCGCAGCCGCACTTAATACAATCAGCACAAAGAAGGTGATTGCCACTTCCTTAGCCTCATTCAACAAATCTGCTGTTAATATAGATACAGCCAGACCAACAAGAACAATTAATGGCCCATGAGAAGCACGTTTTACTATATCTTTAGCTGCATGCAAATTAAGTTCGTGAATTGACTCATCATCCAGATCCGTCAATTGTTCGCCATGCAGTGATTCTTGTTTCATGCTCCACCTTGAAGATAGTCAACTAGAAATCATATTAATAGAATTTAACGCCTTAAACAAAAGTCTCTCTACACTTTCAACCAGCTTCAACCAGTTTCAAAACGTATCCTTTTGAAATTTCACATTAAATTTTAGTTTTTCAATTATGATATAGTTCAGCTGTACTCTGCATAAATAGGTGATATTTATGGCTTGGATGGACAAGAAAGTCGATGCATCACAGGACAATCATTCCACCACGTTTCATGCAAGTGTCCTCGCGGAACAAACCTCCCAACTTTATGCTGCCCATACGATGGGGGTTATCGCTACTGTTTTAAACGCCTTGATTTTGAGCTATGTCTTATCGCCAGTCACAGAGCATTCCGTTCTTTTCTATTGGCTAACCGCTTTATTTTTGATCGCAGCAGGACGTACTACTCTTGCCATGGCATACAAAAAAGCCAAACCAAGTCCAGAATATGCTTTTTACTGGAAACAGCGGTTTTTCCTCGGTGCTTTTCTATCAGCTGCAACGTGGGGAACCGCAGCCATATTTCTTTTCCCCGAGCATGATCCTGCTCGCCAAGTATTCTTAGCTTTTGTAATAGGTGGCACAGCCGCTGGTGCAATCACATCCTTATCTTATATTAGCAACATCATTTATATTTATTTGGCCATGTTGATGTTCCCTCTCATCACCCGTTTTTTAATTAGTGATTCTGATTTTAGTGTTGCTATGGGCTCAATGCTAACTGTTTATACTGTGTATATTTTCTCTTCAGCAAAGCGTAGTCATACGACCCTTTTGCAAAATATCAGCCTACGAATTAAAGCAACTAAACACGAGCAGGAACTCATCGATGCCAACATAATTTCTGAAAATGCCAATCAAGCCAAATCACAATTTTTATCTCATATGAGTCATGAGTTACGTACACCGATAAATGCAATGCTTGGCTTTGCTCAATTGCTAGAAATGGACATTAAAAATGAGCAACACAAAGATAGTGTTAAGGAGATATTACATGCCGGAAATCACTTAATTAAATTAATAGACCAAATTCTTGATCTATCAAAAATCGAAGCCGGATCACATGAAATCGAATTAAATGATTACCCTCTAAACGATATATTGCACCGGTGCATTACCTTAATCTCACCTATGGCAGCCAACCATAATATTGAAATAATCAATACTGTAAGGGACCATGACTATCCCATCTATTTAGATAAAACTCATTTCACTCAAGTGATGCTTAACCTGATATCAAATGCCATCAAATATAATAATGAAGATGGCACTGTAACCATTAGTTGTCGGCAAAAAAATGAAACCACACTTGAAATCAATATAAGTGATTCAGGTGCAGGCCTGACACAACAACAAATCGAATCCATGTTTACACCTTTTGTGAGACTACCAGAACATAAACATCTTCAAGGAACGGGTATCGGTTTAGCTATCTGCAAACGACTTATTGAAGCCATGAACGGTACGCTTGGGATTTCAAGCACGCTAGGTGTAGGAAGCACCGCTACACTTACGGTTCCCTTGAGCCAACCGGCTCGCTAACTAGTGTTGTAACCTGAAAAAACTGCTTATACTTGGCAGACTAATTGCTAGATAAAAACTAGGTAGAGCCAATTACCCAGCACACCATTATTCAGGGACGGCATAACCAACAATTAGTTGATTAATACGATAAGGAATACAAATAGTTAGGTTTTTAGCTCACTCAAGAAAGAGCAACATGCGCCGTTAAAACAAGTGAGGGGGTGCAACATGAAGACCTTAATATTACTACTACTAATTAGCTTGCAAGTTTCAGCAGAAGAAATCGATATAGCTGCTATGAATACTTGTTCCTACGCTGGCGGCATAGCCAGAGAAACTCAAAATATTCGTCACATTGAACAAGATAATTGGGTGATTTTCGAATATAAAGTCAGTTTGATGTACGAAGAAGGCGAAGGCCTTAATAACCTTCTCGTCATAGCTAAAGCTGTCTATGACTATGCATCCATAAATGAAAGCTCAACAGACGTATTTAACAACGTTTTTGATACATGCATGGGTAAACACGTCACCCAAACTGTCAGCTTGCCCGAATTTGAACTCTGACAGACTTGGTCCTTATGTGACCAAATTTAGTTGCAGCAGATTAATTACATGTAAATCAACTGCTTAATTTATTTTATGGGTGCTTGTCAGGCGAGGTGTTGTACTATCGCTTAATTGTTTTATTGGGTGCGAGAGGCATGGTGGCCATGAACTCGTGCAATAAACAGTTCCCGTAAGGTCAAATCATGTAATTGCCTTTCTTCTATAAGCGGCATCAGAGGAAAACGTTCACCTAATGCTGCAGCAAATAATCCCTGTCCTTGGTGTAAATACATGCGTTCTTTTTCTTGATAAACCTTAACGTCAAGCAAACCACAGCTTGGGGAGTTCTGAACTAAGACAAAACCATCCATATTTGAAAAATCAGCCAATTTTCCTTCTATCGCATTTTTTAACTGATTCGAAAGGTCTTCAGCCCCATCATCACGATACTTTAGTATCGGAGATTCAGTATCACCGACCAAGTGCATCGGCGCCCTTGGAATGCCAAAACCAGCGGCAACCTCAGGACAGAAGATCACAAACTCAAAATGTTCTGCTAACACATCCAAACACACAGATGAACGCTTATCAGCACCGTCATAACGCACGGACATCCCAGCTAAACAAGCACTGAGTCCAACTTGAATGATAGAAGAAGCTGCCATACAAGCTTAACGTTAAGGCAACGCCCAAACCTTTAATTTTTGGCCCGTCTTAAAGCCAAAAAGCTTATTACCACCTGCCGCTACTGCTATATATTGCTTCCCATCAATTGAATAACTAATCGGTGGCGCATTAACCCCAGCTTCTGATTCACCAGCCCATTGTTTCTCACCCGTCATCGCATCCAAGGCAAATAACTCACCTGCGCCCTCACCGCTAAATACCAGCCCCGTTTGGGTGCTCAATACGCCACCAATCAGTGGATTTGGCGTCTTATGCTGCCAAACAAGTTTGCCACTATCTAAATGAATCGCGCTCAATATTCCATATTGCGAGCCCGTTTTTACTGGCGCCATCGATGAATAGCGCAACGCGGGTTTATCCGCTTTTTTTGCTCGCTCATGCAAGGTATACGTCACCGGCCAATGTACGCCGGCTATAAAGACCAAACGACGTTGTTCATCAACCGATACGGGTGACCAATTAGCGCCGCCAAATACACCAGGGTAAATAACCGTACCTTCACGGCTCGCTAAGGAAAATAGATTACTCTGGGGAACAAAGGCATCACTCTTAAATAAAAGCTCACCT
>ENA-OSET01003387-OSET01003387.1-sediment-metagenome-genome-assembly--contig:-NODE-3387-length-14676-cov-2.514350_pt1 | contig 14676 bp, 12 predicted proteins | sample MGYA00237882_ERZ534229 | MGnify/ENA primary metagenome ERZ534229 (study PRJEB26408, sample SAMN06266212) | sediment metagenome | isolation source: Hudson Canyon methane seep mesocosm | place... | reverse complement strand
TTTCAATTTTCAGTATGCGTAAACCAAGATAATTTAAAAAAGGGTTTTCAATAAATGTCAAATCTTGGATGTTATCCAAAGGAATGGTTTTCTCAATTTTAAAAAACACCCCTTTTGAAAACTCTAAATGGTGATGCTTTAATTTACACCTAAGGTTCTCATAATAGCGTCTGCTATAATATTGCCCAAGTCCAAGAACCCAAAAAATAAGTAGCGGAATGCCAACCACGGTTAACGTCATTACAAAAGCGCCTACTAATACTAAGTAGGTTTTAATTTTCGGATTAAATTCGGCCCTTTGGATTAAATCAGATTCTGAATTCATAATTCATTATTTTATTAGCAGCTGTTCTATTTATTTCAATCCAGTGTCATATTCGTTCACACCAAAATAAGAATCGTCAAGATGATCATGTAAATCCCCACCAGACATTGTAGAAGCTTATAGTCGTTTTGAAATTTAAGCTTCAAGTGTTGTATTTGCAAGGTTTTTCTGATGTAAAGAATAAGTCCCGACAATAAAAGAGCGTTTAAAATAGAGTGCACATACCTTCCCATGCCCAAACCTTCTGGATACAACTTGAGCTTAAACTCCACGACACAAAGAATGAATGATAGGGCAGTAAGTCCCATAAAATGCTTGCTTATATTAGATTCTGTTTTTTTCAGATTAGAGCCTCTGTAAAAGAGTAATACAGGGACTAAAACGACAAAAAGGAAATAAGAACCATAAACAACATAAGGTGGCTCAGGCCAGTGAAGTATTCTAAAAAGCGCAAAAAACAATGTTATTGAAAACAATAGTGGTAAGATGGCGAAAACGGATTTTCTAATACTAAACGCAAATTCAACCAATGCAAATGACAAACCAATAATTGAAACAATAAGCATTTTATTTGCACCAGGGAAATGCATCAATTTGAAAAGGATGCTTAGCACATAAACAACACTGAGTAATGGGTAAATAATGTTTCGTGACAACAACTTCGACTTTCGATTTCGAATCACATATTCGAATAAAAGAATGGCTATTCCAACAAGTGAGGCAATCTCTAATTCGCCGGCATATGGCCAATGCATAAATTTAAATAGTAACCCAAATATGAGAGTAGCACCAACAAATAAGTGAGAGAGATTTCTAAGCATAATTAATGACTTTTATTTCTTATAAATTAACGTAAAATTATACTATATATTATTACGAGTAATGCCTTGTTTCATTGCAAGATATAAAATGGTGAGTAATAAATATGCCCCTACCTTTACACCATGATGAAAACGAGAATTTATTTCGGACTAGTACGATTTCCGATTATTTCTATTTCTATATTTTTTATCTGCTTCCTACTCGCGGCTTTTTTATTTCCAGGATCAGAAATAGAACACCTTAACTTCAAATCAGACATGTATTCGTTGTCCCACAATTTTTTAAGTGGGCTAGGTGGATTGGAAACTAGTTCTGGTGAAATAAACACAGCATCATCAATTCTATTTAATGGAAGCTTGGTCTTAGTTGGCGCTACTCTCGTTCTATTTTACATGAGGTTTAAAGACATCTTTAAAGCCACAGGGGATTCCGAGAAGTCAATTAAGTTAGCGAGCTTAACACAGCCTGTGGGGCTCGTAGCGGGTGTTCTATTCGCAGGTGTAGGGCTCGTTCCATACGATTTGCATTTCGGCGCACACGTCTTCTTTGCGAATTATGCTTTTCTAGTGCTATTTATTTTAAGTATCCTGCACAGTCTCACCGTGTATCACTCGAATTTAATGAGCAACCGATACGCCCTGGGATATATGTTGTTTTGCATCGTGCTTCTGCTCTACTTATACATCATATTTTTTGGGCCAAAAATAAGTCCAGGCACCAATTTTTATACTGAGACTGATTTAATGATTCAAGTAATCTCTCAAAAATCTATTGTCTTCTCTTTAATCCTCTCTATCCTTGTTCAGGTGTATGGATTTCATGTCCTCTTTAAAAAGCTGAGTTGAACCGAGAAACATTTCTTAAAATACGTCGAACAGCATCAGTGCGGCCATTGCAATCATTATCGTATTTTCAATAAAAGTAGCTTCAGTCATCGGCAATTTTAAAGCTGTGCCTAGACAAGCACAACGAATAGATTTTTTATCCAACAATGTTTTTGTGACTCCGACTGTTGTAATCCCTAAAACAACAAGTGTCATGATTAAAGCTATGTTCACTTCAAAACGCAATAAGAACATTACCCCTAAAGCCGTTTCTATAAAGGGATAAATCCATCCATAGATGGGAATAAGCTTGGCCAAGGGGTCGTACATTTTAAAGGATTCAGGGAATCCTTTTAAATCCAACATTTTAAAGAAGCCAAATACGATATAAAATAGCCCCATGAAATCAAGCATAAATTCGCTCCAAGACCAGTCCTTGTAATGAAGCAATATACCAGCTGATGTGATGTAAAACAGGATCAGTAACAGCGGTTTTAATTGCTGTAGTTTCGTTTTCTCTGAAGTCTTCGTCGATGAGTTATAAGAGGCACTAACTTTCCCACCGTCCTTTTCTGACACGGTATATTTTTCTGGCAATGCATTTTGCAGCTCATCAGATGCTATATGTTTATCCATTGTAACTTCTGCTTCTCCTTTTTCAAGGTCAATAGAAACATGAGAGATGTTTGGCAGGCCGTATAAATATTTCTCTACGGAAGCTTTGCAATTGTTGCAAGTCATTCCTTCTATTTTATATATGTGTTTCATTGAATTCTTGTTGTCAATTATTTTTCACCAAGTATAGCTCTGCCAAACTATTCATTCACATACTTCGCCAGCAAGCCATGGAAATGGTGCACACCTTGTTCCTTGGTAGGAGAGAAGCGACCGGAGGGATAGAACCTTGATTTAAGACCCTGATGTACACTTTCCACGACGAATTCATCCTCCCTCTCTACTTTATCTAAAAGAGATCCAGCTCCCATATCGAGCTTCGTCTCGTCGTAAACATAGGTGATAAAACTCACCTTGGTTTTATTTAAACTAATAGGCTTAACGATGTTAATAGAGAGTCCCCAGGGGTAGAAATTGAACATCATGTTGGGGAAAACCCAATAGTAATATGCAGCGACTTCCTTTCCGTGATCTGGATGTCCTTCTGGGAGATCGAATATTTCTGTTTCGCCTTCGGTGTATCCTATCTGCAGATTCATATGGGGGTAGAGCTCGGTTTTATAGTTCCCGTAGTCTAGAACACTGTTGAGATCTGCGTGCACGAAAGGGATGTGAAAACCTTCTAGGTAGTTGTCACAATACAGGGCCCAATGGCAGTTTACGATATATTCTTTGCTGAGTACGTCGTTTCGTTTGAACGATTCTAGAGGAAGATGCCCGATTCGCTCGTTCATCTTGTCGAGTACCTCCGAGAAGTCGAAGGATGGATCCAGGGAGACGAATAAATGTCCACAAAAATCTTTGATTGAGAACTCACGCAACCCCTCACATGGCCTAGGGAAGTTTTTTGCCTGAGAGAACTCGGGCATGTGTTTAAAATTTCCTGCTAAATCGAATTGTCGCCCGTGATACATGCACGTTAACCCCTTCGCTTTCCCTGGGTTAATAGCCACAAGATTTCCTCGGTGTGTACATACGTTGCTCAGGCATTTTACTTCACTTTCCTTATCTCGCACTAGGAGCAAGGGCTCGTTTAAAAAATCCGGCAACATCACGAAAGGGTGAACCGTCTCAGCGAGTGGAACGGTACTCGCAGAATCTCCTATCCATTGCCATGTTTTCAAAAAAACCGTCTCCTTTAACTTCTCAAAGATCTCCTGACTTTTATAAAATATAGGAGGCAGCGTTTCTGCTTGTGTAATATCTGGGTCTACAAAAAACTTCTCCATGTTATTCAGCTTTTTCTCTTGTAATCCAAAAGTAGAATGGTATTCCTAGTAAAAACAAACTCAAGCCCGAAATTAGCACTTCCGATCCGCATCCTACCATAATCCAAACTACAAAGGCAAAAGCACAAATTGCCACCGTCAGCTTCTGATAATATCGCGAATGAGATCTCTTCAGAATGATGACGAAGCTCGTGATTGAAAAAAGGAATGGAATCGTTACAGCCAGGGTCGTCAATTGCATCATGAAGGAAAATGTTTCAACGAGACTATTCGAGTAGTTGAAAAGCATGAAAATGGACACAATAAAACTCGAGATGACAATTCCGTAAATCGGAGAATGAGATTTATTTACTTTACCGAAGATCTTTGGAAACAATCCCGCTTGAGCTGCAGCCATAGGGATAGCACCCTGCATGAGGATCCAGCCGTTGAGAGCTCCCATGGTGGCGATTACAGCTCCTGCTGCCACGATATACTTGGCGGCTCCTCCCCAAAATATCTCCGCGACATCTGCAAAAGGGGCATTCGATTGAGCCAGTACTTCAGCGGGGATAACACCCATAATAGATACTGAGCTGATGATGTAAATAAATACGGTGGCGATCGTCCCGAAAACCGTCGCTTTTTTGACGGTACTCGCAGAATCTTGAACACTGCCACTCGGGATGGTGGCACTCTCCATTCCTAAAAACGCAAAAAACGTCAGGACGGTTGTCGTTGTAATCACAGACAAGTCACTTTCTCCAGTCAGATTAAACGGGGTGAAGTTTTCCAATTGAAGATAGAACATCCCCCAAATCCCGATAAGTACAATGGGCGCTACTTTAAGAATGGTAGTTATGATTTGGACTAGAGCAACCGTTTTAATTTCCTTAGAATTAATCCAAGTAAAGAACCAAATAATCGCCAAACCTGTAGCGATAGCAGCGAGGGAATATTCTCCCAAGACAGGAAAAAACACAGCCAAATAACCTACTACTGCCACGGTAATCGCAGCATTTGCGCACCAAATTGAAACCCAATATCCCCATGCCACCAAATAAGCAGAGAAGTTGCCCATGCCCAACTTCGTGTATGCAAAGGGCCCACCATTTGCTTCGGGCGCGAGCTTCCCCAGATACCCAAAAACGACGGCCAGTAAAACGGCACCTAATGACGCGCAAATCCATCCCACGATACTTATCCCCCCGAAAGCGGCGAGTGCGGCAGGCAACATAAAGATTCCTGAACCAATCATGTTCCCTACAACGAGTGCAGCACACCCCCAGAATCCTATTTTTTTTACGTTATTGATGCCCCAAGTTTTTCTTGGGCGTTAAGATAAATAGAACCTTCTCTCTTCATACCTGGAGGTCATAAATCTCCCTCAAACTTATCGGATTTCCCGCCCCGCTTCTCCACAAAATCTCCTTAAGGTAAGAATGCGCTTCCTATGGAAGGTGGAATGGAATTACCTGTTTGGCGAGTTGACTCAACCCTCAAACAGCGAGAGCAAAGCTAAAATGTCCCCCACGCCGACGGCACCATCACCATCGATGTCTCCCCAACCGCAGTCCGCAGTGCACCCAAATTGACTGAGCAGGTCGAGCAAATCATTGACCCCGACGACACCGTCGCAATCTCCGTCCGCGGACGCACAAGGGATGCACGATTCATCGTCGTACGTCGCGCCAGCATCGTAATTGCTTGCGGCCTCATCCGTGCATCCAAACACCACGAGATCGGTCATGTCGAAAGGCACGCCAGACACTACCATTAACTCCAACAAGGGATTTATGCCGGGCGGACCAACTCCCACAACCAGCCCCGCCTGCCCTGTAACGTCTTGGCCTTCGAGTGTCGTAAACTGGCCCACAAGGGTGAGCCCCTCGATCAACAATCTTTCATTCCAAATTGCCCCACCAACTGCAAGCAGTCCAGAACCTCCAATATCTTCCGAAGACCACATTCCCGACTGAAAATTGGAACCCTGACCTTCCACAGATCCATTGTCGAAGAGGTAAGGCACTCCGAAGAATCCAGGAGATTCGGCCCACATGTCCGCCAGCGTCCAAAACGATGAAAATTCTAACTCTGGCAAAAAGGAAAAGAAACTTGGGTTAATGTCATCTTGCCTGGGTAACGTATTCTCATCCGATCCCGAGAGGGAAGACACGTAAAAGCCACCAGGCGCCTGAATGGACCACGACGCATCACTATCTCCCCAGAGCCCCATCATGCGCATGTCCGCACCCGGAATGGTTGCAAAGTCCGCGTAAAGCCGGTATGTCTTGGCGCCTGCGGGAATATCTGAAAGCTCCCCATTGTGTTCCGTGACGAGCTCTAATACCCAGCCCTGGAAGGTCGACTCTGCCGTGTCCAGAAGTGTCAATACTTGCATCCCGTCCAGCGCCTCGCAGTTTTGTTGTTGTTGGCTAGTAGCGATGATGACATCATGCACGTTAAATGTCCCGTCTCCGTCCAAATCACATTCTCCAGGGCTTACGTCAGTTCCTACCGACATAGGTTCACCCCACATAAAAGACCCTATGAAGGGCACGAAGTCGGTGTTTGTGATCAAACCATCTCCAGAACCATCAATGCATTCGCAGGGCACGGTTTGTGCGTTGGTTGTCCAAGGAGAGCAAACCAAGACAGCTAGTAGATAAACAACTTTTCTAGTCATATGTTAAATATAACACATTTACCCCTTCAAATCCCCTCCAAATCCTCCTCAAACTCATCGGATTTCCCGCCACGCTTCTCCACCAAAAACCCACTCAAGTGAGTGGGTTTTTGTTTATACCTTACTTTAAATAAATGAGTTAAGTAACAATACTTGACATAAAGTTCATATTTTTAGCAAAAGCGTTAAACTTTTTTTAAAAAGTTACGTCTAAGTAAAAGATCTAATAAAGTGAAAAACCATTACATCATTCTTGTAGTTCTGGCAGTATTCTCCTTTAAATGCTATTCTCAGCAGACTTTAGGTCTATTTACGAACTCTTCAGAATCACTTGATGGGTATACATTGTTTAGTCCGCAATCCAGTACAGAAAGTTATTTGATTAATAATTGTGGAGAAAAAATACATAGTTGGTCAAGCCAATATTTACCAGGTTTATCATCGTATTTGCTTGAAGATGGGATATTACTTAGAACAGGACGCCAATCTGGAATGGGGGGTGGAATTGGCATTGTTGAAATGCTAGATTGGAACAGCAATGTTATTTGGAGCCATTCCGTTTCTTCTACCCATGGAAGACAACATCACGATATTGAACTATTGCCCAACGGAAATATACTTTTAATTGTTTGGGACAATCGTACAGAAGCAGAAGTAATACAAGCTGGAAGTTCAACTATAAATAACTCAATTGATTCTGAGCAAATTGTAGAAATCCAACCTGACCTTGTTAATGGTGGTGCTACAGTAGTATGGGAATGGAAAGCATGGGACCACCTGATTCAAGAATCTGATATAACAAAAGATGACTATGGTATTGTAGCTAATCAGCCTGATAGAATTGATATTAACTTCCTAAATCATAATACCTCAGACTGGTTGCATTTTAACGGAGTAGATTACAATGAAGAGTTTGACCAAATAATTATTAGCGTACGCAACTTCAGCGAATTTTGGATTATTGACCATTCTACAACTCTTTCCGAATCAGCAGATTCTATAGGAGGCACTTATGGAAAGGGGGGAGATATCCTGTACCGTTGGGGAAACCCACAGGCATATAACCAAGGGAATGCATCAGATCAAAAACTTTTTTTACAGCATAATACTCACTGGATTCCCGAAAATTATCTTGACGCCGGTAAAATAATATTGTTCAACAATCAAGTAGGATCACAACCAAATCCGTACTCTACGGTTAACATTGTAGACCTTCCGGTTGATGCTAATGGAATTTACACCTATAATGGTGGTGCCTTTGGACCAGAGAATTTTGATTGGACGTATCAAGCTCCTAATCCCACTGATTTTTATTCCAATATTATTTCAGGGGTTCAACGCTTGGAAAACGGAAATACTCTTATATGTGAAGGTGTTTCTGGAAGGTATTTCGAAATTGACTCTAATCAGAACATTGTATGGGAATATGTAAACCCTGTTAATGATTTAGGACCTCAAGCACAAGGCACAAGTATTTCTGACAACAATACATTTAGATGCACGCGCTATTCTCCTAATTACCCAGGGTTGAGTGGCCAAACACTTACTCCACAGGGATATATTGAAACTGGATCAACTTTCACTTGTAATCTTGATCCAAATGGAGACCAAGTTTTAACGGTAGTCGACCTCCTAAATGTTTTGAGTGAGTTTGGATGTTTGGTGTCTTGTGAATATGATCTAACAGGAGACGGAATAGTTAATGTGAGCGACTTGCTGTACTTGCTTTCGGTTTTTGGGACAGTTTCCACACAATGCGATTCAGCTACTATTTTTGCAAATGAAAGTACCAATGCGGTATGTTTTGAGACAACAGCAAATACTAGACACATTTTCACAAATGATATTCCAGACCATACTTATGGTCCATTTGGAGGAGCAAACAATATCCTGGGGCAAGACTTAGAATACAGCATGTGTTTATTCCCCACACTAAATACAACTACAACTCCCTTGACACAGGACCCTAATTCACAAGGTTGTGGTGGAGGCATTGTGTTTGGCCTATCTCTTCAAGGTGTTCTTTATTCTCCTTTTGCTAGGCTTTATTGGATAAATCCAAACACACAAGAAGAAAATATGGATTTTGTAATAGAAGCAGAATTCACTTTGAACATGGATTTAAATGGAGGCCATGTTAACAATGTAAGTCGTTATCATTATCACAATGTCCCTATAGATTACTTTACAAATGATCTAGGCATATCTGGCACCGATCACTCACCTTTATTAGGTTATGCTGCGGATGGATTCCCTATTTATTACAAATACCTATACACAAACCCTATGAACTCTATGGGTGGTATATCTGAATTTCAAAGCGATTATCAATTAAAAACTGGAACCCGACCAGGTGATGGAATTACAGCTCCAGATGGTGTTTATGATGGAACTTATATTCAGGATTACGAACAAATTCCATCACAATCTGAATTAGATGAATGCGGAGGAAGATTTGGGGTTACTCCAGACTATCCAGATGGGACATATTATTATGTACTTACAGATAATTGGCCCTACATACCTCGATGTTTAAAAGGAAATTTCATTGATAACACCTTTAAAATTGGCCCTAATTGCCCTCCTTCAGCTTCAGCTACAGATTGTGCAACATCATCCACCATGAATACTGACGATGCTATGTATGGAACTGCTTTAAACATATCTGTTGATCCTACAAGCACACTGTTAAACCTAAATATTGCAGAGAACTTAGTTGACAAAGTAATAGGAATAGTTATTTATCACTCTTCTGGTCAAATTGTTTTTTCATCAAATGCTTATCAAGAACATATTCAAACTGCACATCTATCTGAAGGAATATATTATGTCCAAGTTAATATGGGACAAAATCAAGTGACTAGGAAAATCATCATTCTATGAGAACATTACTCGCCTTTTTTATGCTAACATTAACTACCCACTATCATGTTGGGGAGTTGGCAGAATATTACATTTCGCAAGAAGGGAGCTCAATACAAATGAAGGTAGTACTTGAGAAAACCGACATATTAAGTTTAGATTTCAAACCAGATTGTGATGTCCTTAAAACGACTGCACTTTGTATATCTAAGCATATTTCAGAAAACCTAACACTAGAAGTAAATAATAAATTACTCCAGCTCGAATTAGGAGATTCATACACCGAACATGATCACCTAATACTATTTTTTACTGGAGAACTTCTGGATGAGAAGGTGAAGAGTTTGAATATTAAAAATAATTGTTTCTATAAGTATTATGAAGACTACCGAAATAGAATCATTTTAGATGTTGATCGATTCCAAGGATCTTATTTGCTTACAACTGAGAATAATTCTATTTATTTGAAATAGTTTCAAGTCTATGATCAACAAAGAGGTATCAAGAATTATTCAATCACGTCATTCGGTTTATCCAATCGATTTTAATGGGTGTGAAATCGAGGATGACATCGTACTTCAAATTCTTGAAAATGCAAATCATGCGCCAACCCATAGGCTGACTCAACCCTGGCTTTTTAAAATCTTCAGCAAATCTTCAAAAATGAAATTGCTGTCTGAAATTACAAAATTAAATGGTGATTTTACGGTGGAGAAAAAAGCACAATTAGAATATAATTTTAATCAGTCAAGCCACATAATTTGTGTTTGTATGCATAGAAACCTTCAAAACATAGTTCCTGAATGGGAGGAAATCGCTGCAACAGCCATGTCAGTCCAAAATATATGGATTTCATGTGTTGACAGTAACATTGGTGGTTATTTGAGTACTCCGAAGTATGTCGATCAACTCAACAATTTTTTATCGCTTAAAAAGAATGAAAGATGCCTGGGCCTTTTCTACCTAGGAGTGCATGATTCAAAACCCAAAAGAAATGTCAGGAGAAAAGACATTGATGAAAAAATAGAGTGGTTCAGGTAAATGAGCTCTCATTAAATAAAAAACTCTCCACTAGAATATGTCGTTGCTTGGCCACCAACAATTACTCGGTCTGAATTGTTCCTACAAGACAATTCTCCGCCTCTTGTAGAAAGCTGTAAAGCCTGTAGGTTTTTCTTTGAAAGTCGAGCAGACCAAAAAGGTATTAATGTGCAATGTGCAGAACCTGTTACTGGATCTTCTAATATTGTCGCTTGGGGTGTAAAAAACCGAGATACGAAATCATATGTATTTCCAGGAGCCGTAACAATCACGCCTCCACATCCCAAGTTTATTTGGTCAAAATATTGTCTGTTAATTTGTATGTCCTTAATCTCCCGTTTATTTCTGTAGACCAGCATATAATCTCTGGCTTTATAGACTTCTTGAGGTTGGATATTTAACGCTGATTTAATCTCTTCAGGAAGAACTGTAGAGATAGGTGCTCTTGAAGGAAGATCTAAATAATACAATCCATCGTGATAAGTGACTCTGAGAACTCCACTCAGGGTCTTAAATACAATCTCATCGAGTGGATAATGTAAGATTGATTTTAATATATGAGCAGCGGCGAGGGTGGCATGTCCACAAAGATCTATTTCAAGATCTGGAGTAAACCACCTTAGATCAACACTCTCACCGTTGTCTATGAAAAAAGCAGTTTCTGCAACTGCATTTTCTTGGGCTATCTTTAAAAGCAGATCGTCTGACAGCCAGTTCTGAAGCGGCACTACACAAGCAGGATTACCTCCAAACACCTTGTCGCTAAAAGCATCAACCTGATAATATTTGTAATTCATACAGCAAAGTAACAATCTTTAAGAAAAAAAACATTCATAGCCCCACCATCATTATAAAAGGTATTCGTTGTGACTGTGAATGATTACTTGGCGAAACGTGATTCCAAATGGATGGAGCCGCTTTATAACTTTTTGGACTCAGTGTCGGTGTCGTATACAGCGGTCAGTCGCCTGAAGAGAAAAAGGCAGCGTATCAGTCCGATATTACCTACGGTACAAATAATGAATTCGGCTTTGACTACTTGCGTGACAATATGGCCTTTAGTCTTGAACTGAAGAACCAGCGCCCACTTAACTTTGCCATTGTTGATGAGGTTGATTCGATATTGATTGATGAAGCCAGAACACCTCTTGTTATTTCAGGCGCAGCCCAAGATAACGCCAAACTCTATAAGCAAACCAAAGCCTTGGTTCCAATGCTAGTGCAAGCCGAGGTGGGCGAAGATGGTAAGGCAATTGATGACGGGGACTTCATCATTGATGAAAAGGCAAAGAGTGTTGAGCTTACCGAAGTCGGTCATACGCATTTGGAGACCATATTAATTGAGAAAGGTACCTTGAACGAGGGGGATAGCCTTTACGCGCCGTCCAATTTGAATTTGTTGCATCACGTTCATTCAGCGCTCAGGGCGCAGCATTTATATATTCGTGATGTCGACTATATTGTTCAGGATAAGCAGATCGTCATCATAGATGAGCATACCGGCCGAACAATGGCGGGTCGTCGTTGGGGTGAGGGTTTACATCAGGCGATAGAAGCGAAAGAAGGTGTGTCTATTCAGGCCGAGAGCCAAACGCTAGCGTCAACCACATTTCAGAACTACTTCCGAATTTATAATAAACTCGCAGGAATGACCGGCACAGCAGATACAGAAGCATTTGAGTTCAATCAAATTTATGGTCTGGATGTCGTCGTTATTCCGACCAACAAAGAAGTTGCGCGTACTGACTACAATGATTTGGTTTATCTTACACAGGAAGAAAAATTTGTAGCGATTATTGACGAGGCTAAAGCCGTTGTCGCACAGCAACGCCCTGTTTTGGTAGGAACGGCGTCAATTGAGGCTTCTGAACACCTTTCTGGCTTGCTTAAAAAGGCAGGTATCAAGCATAGCGTCTTGAATGCTAAGCATCATGCTCAAGAAGCACAGATCATAGCGCAGGCGGGGATGCCTGGGACGGTGACCATTGCTACTAATATGGCGGGCCGAGGAACTGATATCGTTCTCGGTGGAAACTGGGAGGCGGAAGTACGGTCGCTTAAAAACGGCTCAGAAGATCAAGTTGCTAAAATTAAAGCTGACTGGGCAATACGTAACCAAGCAGTGAAAGATGCCGGTGGTTTGCATATTCTGGCTACCGAGCGTCACGAGTCGCGGCGAATTGATAATCAGCTACGAGGCCGCTCTGGTCGACAAGGCGATCCTGGTAGTACGCGTTTCTTCTTATCATTGGAAGATAACTTGATGCGTTTATTTGCGTCCGATCGTGTGCGCGGCATTATGCAGGCCCTCGGCATGGATAAGGGCGAAGCCATAGAACACAAAATGGTCAGCAATGCGATAGAAAAAGCGCAACGAAAAGTAGAGGGTCGAAACTTCGATATCCGTAAATCGTTACTTGAATATGATGACGTGGCCAATGACCAGCGTACGGTTATTTACGAGCAGCGCAATCATGTCATGGAGGCTGAGGATATTTCAGAGATTGTTTCTTCAATTCGAGAAGAAGTGGTCAACGAAGTCATCGACGGCAGCATTCCTCCCCAAAGTATTGAAGAGCAATGGGATGTTAAGGGGCTAGAGAAAGAGCTAGAGAAAGAATTCTCAGTTGCCTTAGGTATTCAGGAATGGCTGGATAAAGACGACCAGTTACATGAAGAAACCCTACGTCAAAAGATTTTGGCTGAAGTGGTCAATGTCTATGCAGCCAAAGAAGAAACTGCTGGCGCTCAGGCGATGCGGAATTTCGAAAAACAGATTTTCTTGCATATTCTGGATACATTATGGAAAGAGCATTTGGCGTCGATGGACTTTTTGCGTCAAGGCATTCACTTACGTAGCTACGCACAAAAAAATCCTAAGCAAGAATATAAGCGTGAAGCGTTTGAGATGTTTCAAACCATGTTGCAAAACTTAAAACACGATGTGGTCAGGGTAACGAGTCACGTTAAAATTCAGACTCAAGAAGAGTTGGATGCCATTGAACAGCAGCGTAAAGAAGAGCTAGAGCAGCAGCTTGGCAATGCAACAACCGAGCACGCTGAGGCGGGCTCATTGGGTGGTGATAATACCGGTTCACAAGAAGGAACAGCTAAATCTGCACCGGTGACGCGTGGAAGTCCTAAAGTTGGCCGTAATGAACCCTGCCCGTGTGGCTCAGGTAAAAAATATAAACAGTGCCACGGTAAAGTCGTTGCTTAGTTGGCAATGTTTTAATTGTTAATAAGTAGGACGGCCTTGCTAGGGTCGAGAGTCTTTGTCATTTTCTAGGGCTCAGGCGTTCGGGAATTCGGGAGTAATGTATGGCAGTAGGTGAGGGCGGGCTTCCTGATTTTAAGCCCGTTAAGGGGATAAAAATTGGCGTCGCATCCGCGGGAATAAAAACCGAAGGGCGAGATGATTTGGTTATATTCGAGCTGCCTGAAGAAGCATCATGTGCCGGTGTTTTTACGCAAAATGCTTTTTGTGCTGCGCCGGTTCATATCTGTAAAGAAAACCTGTCTCGAAGTGCTCAAACCAGCAGTTCTGAATCTACAAATCCTGAGTCTACAAGCACTCGATACCTGCTAATCAATACCGGCAACGCGAATGCCGGAACAGGGCAGCAAGGTATGCTTGATGCCAGGCAGTGTTGCCAAGCCGTCTCAGAACTTACGAGCACTCCTGAAGTTTCCATTTTGCCTTTTTCGACGGGCGTTATTGGCGAGAGATTACCCGCTGACCGAATTGTAAAAGCCTTGCCTGTCGCCTTGTCGTCTCTGTCAGAAAATAGCTGGGCTAAAGCTGCTGTGGGTATTATGACAACGGACACCCGGCCTAAAGGGGCTGTGCGTGAGATAAATTACGCAGGTCACAGTATTATAATCAATGGGATCAGCAAAGGCGCCGGGATGATTAGGCCTAACATGGCGACTATGTTGGCCTTTGTCGGAACCGATGCTCAAATTTCACAGGATTTATGCCATGACTTGGTGACAGAAATCGCTGAGCAATCTTTCAATCGAATTACAGTAGATGGCGATACGTCAACAAATGATGCGTGTATGTTGTTTGCTAGCGCTCAGTCAAACGCACCCAAAATAGACGCGGAACACCCAGATTATCCTACTTTTAAACAAGCACTGATCGATGTTTTTGTGGAGCTAGCGCATTCGATTATACGTGATGGCGAAGGTGCCACAAAATTTGTATCCGTCCAGGTTGAGCAATCCAAT
>ENA-OSET01003386-OSET01003386.1-sediment-metagenome-genome-assembly--contig:-NODE-3386-length-14679-cov-35.875702_pt1 | contig 14679 bp, 14 predicted proteins | sample MGYA00237882_ERZ534229 | MGnify/ENA primary metagenome ERZ534229 (study PRJEB26408, sample SAMN06266212) | sediment metagenome | isolation source: Hudson Canyon methane seep mesocosm | place... | reverse complement strand
TACTGGTGACTTTTCAACTGTTGGCACTATTTACCATGATGCAAAATCTAAGGGATGGATTGATACTAATCTTACAAAATTAGATGCACTACCTGCTCTACAACAAATATTTGGCTTGATGAAGATGAGCGGCAAGGTGTGGGTTATTGATCGAGAAGCATTTAAAAGAAACGCTAAGAATCTTGAGTTATTTAACCATCAGGATGGAGGCTTGCTTATTTCACGTAAAGCAAGAGAACTATTTGGTGACATTGAAATAAAAGGGCTCTCTAGTGCGTTCTTCATAAGTGAAAGAACCATTTGTTATGAAGGAGTGGAATTCAACCCTTTAACGACAACGGATGGCTACTTAAACCTTTGGGTTGGACCAACACTTTCGGCTAAAAAAGGCGGCTGGAAAGGCATTGAGGTATTTTTGCGTGACATCATCTGCAACGGCGATGAGGAAAGCTATCACTATCTAATACGTTACATTGCACATGCCATACAAAAACCGGAAGAAAAGCCTGGAGTGATGCTCATTTTGCTTGGTGGGCAAGGGATTGGCAAAGGGACATTAGGGCGTATATTTCAGATGATTTGGGATATGAGTTACTTACAAGTTCATAGTGTGGATGCCATTACGGGTAATTTTAATGCAGCTTTAGAGAGGTCATTCATTGTCTTTATGGATGAAGCCTTGTTTTCGGGGGATCGCCGAGCTGCTGATGCACTTAAATCGTTAATTACTGAACCGACCATTTACATAAATGAAAAGCATCAACCAGCAAGGCAGATGGCAAGCTACCACCGTTTTATTGCCGCCACAAATGCAGACCATTTCAAGAACACAGAAAATGATGACCGACGTGACTTTGTATTGCGAGTTTCAGATGAACGCAAGAATGATGCGAAGTACTGGAAGGAGCTTTATCAGGAAATGGACAATGGCGGTGTGGCTGCGATGCTTCATGAGCTACATAACATGGATTTGACGGATTTTAATGTCAGAGTAAAACCTACAACGCACGCATTGATTGAGCAAAAAATAATGAGTTTAGATCATACGAAAAGATGGTGGTACGAGTGCCTAGACCGAGGTTTTGTTGTTGAAAAAGAAGGTTTCCACAGCGGGGTTTCAGATAAGGGGAATTTATGGCCTGACTTCATAAGTACGGAGGATGCGATTGCTGACATTAAAGAAGTCTCTGGTGGGCGAATGTTTAAAGTGCCCATTGCAAGGGATATACAGCAGGCTTTTGTAAAGATGTGTCCTGGTGCGATACAAAGACAGCGACTTGTGGGGAATAGCAGGAAGAGAGGGCTAGCGTTACCTGAATTAGAACAATCGCGTACAGAATTTGAGCACTATTTGGGTGGGGACATAACGTGGTCAACAAATGAAGAGTTTGAAGAGAAACAAACGGTGGCTGTTGAAGATGATGAATGGTCAGCAGGGGTAAGTAAATGAAAAATGAAGGGAGATCGAGGCTCGGAATGGCTCAGCAGTGGCACGGGTATCTGTGCTCCCGTAGTCGTTGGAAACAATGGGCAGTGGAGGTGCGGCACGGCAGACTCGGATATTTAGAAAAAATAATGGTATCTCTCTGGTCTATAGAATGGCCGCTCGATGAAGCTGGGGAGATCGCATAAAAAGTTTCACGGATTTGCCGAGTTTGCCGTGCCACTGGCCAGAAAGACATTGATACCAATAGATCTTAGCGAACGGCTACCCGAGTCAGACTGTGCCGCCGGCACAAATGGGAAATGGATGTGGATTTTGCAAAAAAAAAAGAGGGTAGCTCAGAAGCAACCAATGAGGAAATTAATCCCCACTGGTCGCTTCTGAATTTCCCCTACATTGATTACGAATTGGCCACCATTGCTGCATTGATACAGTTTGAAGCCGCATCTGTTGCCGATAACAGCGTTTTGACACTCAAATGTGAGTACCTTTGCGTTACAGAGGGTACGGAATGTCCCAAGATCTGTTGCACCTCATACAGCGTCCTGCCATTGTTCACGAGCATACTGGCAAAACTATGACGGAGATCGTGGATACGTAAGTGAGGCAACCCGGCTTTTTCCCGAAGCGTTTTCCAGCCAGTATGGATCTCCTTTAAATGTGTATCTGATCGGTTACTCATAAATAAATATTCATGATCTTCAGTACCCAATTGAGCAAGTACATCAAGAGCCGATTGGTTTAATGGAATCGATCTTACACGTTTTGACTTAGAGTTTTTTGAAGGTATCACCCAAACACGATTTACTTTATCGATCTGTGAATGTTTTGCCGAAAGAGCCTCGTTAAGCCTGGCCCCGGTTGATAGTAGAAACAAAAGTACATTACACGTCATACGATTTTTATCGGTATGCAATACATGCAGCAATCGCCTTAATTGCTCTTCATCAAGATAGTTTTCAACTTGATTATCGGCCTTGAACAGAGCTATGCGATTAAGCACATTCTTTTCAAGCATCTCCCATTCAACTGCTAAATTGAACATTCTCCTCATTAATTTTAAATGGTGGTCGCAGGAAGCTGGTGATAAGCCATCAACTTCCAATAGCCGAGTATGCAGAGAAACAACGTCTCGACGCGATATTTCATTAAGGCGTTTTTTGCCAAAGGCATCATTAAGCCTAACTCTAAACATTGATTCATCTTTGTTTGCACTCCTTTTTCTGCTTTGAATATAAGGGTAATAATGTTCATGAAAAAATTCAGCAAAAGTAAGTACGGATTTCTTGGCTTTGGCTTGTTCACGAGGATCATTACCTGCCGCTATCTCTGATTTGAGTTGTAACACCTTTGCCTGAGCTTGTGCCAAGCTTATCTCATTGGTACGTCCTAATTTTTGATAAGCCGTCTTATTATTAGATTTGTAGCGGAGATAGTAAGTCCCGATCCCTGAACTTGCCATAGTTACTTTAGCAAACAAACCACTGCGATCAGAATGTACAAATTCAAATGACTTCTTGCCATCAGGACAAATCAACTGGTTATCCACAAAGTCTTGAGTTAAGTTAACAATCATTTCAATACCTCCTAAGGTTAATGAAAATATAACTGGGATTAAGTAGTGGAGTGGCAGCTGCAACTAGTGGAAATATTGCAACCACCACTTCCGACAAAAATTAATTAATGTTTAACCTGATAAATAAGCTCGTCGTCAAAATTAACGCCAAGATGTTCAAGGTTTAGCCATCCAAGATCTGCTATTAAATCAAGCAGCTCGACATAAGGTTCTAAGTCATGTCTATGGTTGATATCGATTACATCGGCAACTATTTCACGGGAAGTTACGACCCGGCTTGGCTTCATTGTCAGAAGGTAATCAAGCACATCAATAAAAAACACGCATAACGATGTTAGATCAACATGATTTAAAACTTGTTCTTTGGGGTAAGTTACAGTTCTTGTCTGATCGAAATTATTTTGAATATTGTGCATTAGTTAATGTCTCCTTTTTGTTTAAAATATATTGTTACCATTTATCATTCCTACTCTATAGTGGAGACCACGAAATTATGATCTCTAATAGTCATTAGATAGGAATTGATGACAGGTATCAAACTATTGATATTTAATAAGTAATTTGTAATTTTCACCTTGCTTTGTGAACGTTATTTAATGATGGATAACATTTTTATTCTAATCTTGAACAAGCCTTCAGCAAGGTAGCGTGATTTGTTGGAAATCTTAAAATTAAATCCTACATGGCATGTTTTTGCGCAAAGCTAACCATTTATGGTGAGTAGAAACTGGGTGATGAATTGAGGCGGAAAATCAAAGTAGCCAATAGGATATGTAGGTTGATATCTGGCAAGGTTTTGTGACAAGTCAGATGGTAGGGGCGTTGCTGGGGGTTGATCTACATTCCTTAGTGCCGGTTAAAAAAAGATAATGGAACATTATGAAATAATTAGATTAATGCCAGCATAAAATAATAAAAATTGTTATTTAAATGATTACAAAGCTATAAATTGATCGAAATGATATCGATAAAGGTTTGAACTAGAATTTAGTAATTACTACTGATGAAGTGGCTATATCTATGACATTTATTAAATATTAAAATCTTTTGTCTCCCATGCTGCATGATTTTAATTACATGTAAAAAGCACCTCCACAACTTGATAAAATGATGCCATCAAGTTGCAGAATTGAGAGTGCTTCAGAGTCGGAACCAAATTTCCTCGGATGCCTCCAGCCCCAGCTCCTGGTGTTTTACTGCTAGGTAGCCTATCAAATACCGACAAAGATCGCCCTCGGGAAAGTTGGCGTACTCTGAATCCAAAATGGCAATTGCACTGTACTCCCAGCGCTCATACTCTTCCTCAGTATTAGATGGTTTTCCAGGCATGCGTTCAACAGCTTCCACAAGACGTAATTTGACCTCAGCAAATGGGCTGATATTCATAGGTAACTCCTTTAGATTTAGTGGGTGTGTGTAGCAGAATGTTCGGTGAATGGTGCTAGATGGTGCAGTTAATGAATAGCGTAATCAGAGTCCGTTAGATCAGAATCGTGATTAGATAGAAGGTGTGCTTGAGCCTGAATGGCATCAGATAGGTATTCATCATCAAGATCCCAATTGTTAGTTGTTGTTATCTCGATCGCTTGAAGAATGTAATTTTGATTGTTGTTCATGGTTAGTTCCTTTATTAGATATGTAGGCAAAAATGCCAAGGGCTGTTAATAGTGAAATGATGGGTATTGGATAAATGAGCAGAAGTAGAGCGAACAGGCAGCCATAGAAGCCGTGAATGGACCTAAAGAACAGGCCCGCGAATATTGATATAGCAAGAATGGTGAGCAGCATTAAATCTCCTGATGAGAAAGGCTTATGGGTAAGTAAAAGTGGGAAGTGTTAGTTTTCTTGGGGTTAGATGTGTCGATATAGGTTCGCCAGCTGAGTGGATGACGGGATGCTATAAGGGGAAGTTGATCATTTTCTTCGAGTTAGTGAGGCTTAAGTTAGTGGACACAAGGGACTAGAGATCCCTGCTGATAATGAGTGAAGGTGTACTGCAGATTAAGTGATGTGGAACTATGTTTTGGTTCTATGCTGATTTTTTACGAGGCTTAGTTGTTGATTTGGTAACGGGTGAAGGTTTATTGTTAGTATCCACTTTTGCATTTAAGCTAACTCCATCAGTGATTAACTTATTCATGGCCTCAAGAAACTCCACTGGCTCAATGTATTCATGATTACGGCGTTTACCTTTCAGGGTTGCCACGATTCCTTCATGCTTCAAAGCTGCAAGAATGAATGCAGAGGTATTAGATGATTTACCTTTCAACAAGCTCCACAAAGTAAACGATGTAATGGTTGAATCCACGGGCCAATCTTCAAATGCTTGTTGGATATCAGATAGTGCAAGCCAGTCTTTGTTAAAGAAGCCATTGCCTGAATTGGCAACGACTCTGAAGAAGATACTTTTACTGTCATCACTTTCATCACAGCCGATGTGATACGTGAGGGTTTCTTTGCCTGAGAGGGTTGGACATTCGTTAATTTTGATTATGCGTTTAGTTGGTTCTGTGGTGTTGGTCATGGTGGTTCTCCTGTTGGTTTTTGGGATGTATAGGCGGAATTGTTCATACGCTAGGCACAAGCGGATCTGTCTTGTGGTTCTGAAGTAGTGATATTTTTAGAGTAAGTGTTGGGTGAGGCTGATGAATTAGGCTGTGAGGTACTTCATATAAGATACTTGTTTTTTCGTGGCTTTAAGTTAGAAGGTTGAGTTATTACGGCTATAACTACGGGAAAGTCATGGTTTTTTATGGTTATTCTAGCTAGAGCACTGTTAAGATCTTCATAAGCTGGTTATACTGATATTTTTTTATAAATTGTCGTAGTTAAGGATTTATCATGGCTGTCAGTGCAAGTAAGAAAGTACCGCTTCAGGTAAGAAATATTCTGACAGTTTCGTGTCTAATTGGAATGCTTTCTGGTTGCCAGATGGTTGGCCCTGAATATACTCGCCCTGAAGCTCCAGTTGCTGAACAGTGGTCAGGAACGGCAGATAATGCCCCCTCTAGTGAGAAATTCGATTATGAGAAGTGGTGGTCAGTCTTTAATGACAATGTATTAAACTCGCTAGTAGATACGGCATATAAACAAAATCTTCCTTTGCAAATTGCAGGTATTCGGATACTGGAAGCAAGAGCTAGGCTTGGTATAGCGGTTGGCAACACTTATCCTCAACATCAACAAGCAGGTGCCGGTCTTTCACATGTGGGTCTCAGTGAAAGTCAACCAAATTTCTCGCCTGCTGCAGATGATTCATTTCTTGATTTAAACGCTGGTTTCGATATTGGCTGGGAAATGGATCTTTGGGGACGTTTTCAGCGTGGTATTGAAGCTGCTGATGCGGACATGTTGGTTGCAATTGCTGGTTATGATGATGTCATGGTGAGTCTAACGGCTGCTGTTGCATCTGCTTATACTCAGATCCGTACATTTGAGCAACGTTTGCTAATAGCCAAATCAAATGTTGAAATTCAACAAAATAGTTTAAAAATAGCTGATATACGTTTTGAGAATGGTGTGACAACAGAGTTGGATGTTCATCAAGCTCGCGCACTTTTGCTAAATACTCAAGCGTCTATTCCTGCACTTGAAATAGGATTGCAACAATCGAAGCATGCATTGAGCACTTTGCTTGGCATGCCGCCTGGGAGCATAGATGAAGTATTGGCAGAAGATGGGACTATTCCAGCTGCTTTAACAGAAGTAGCTGTTGGTATACCCGCTGAATTGTTGCGACGAAGACCCGATGTAAGACGAGCAGAATTTCAAACTGCAGCTCAAAGTGCAAGGATTGGTATTGCAGAAGCTGAACTGTATCCACACTTTAGCTTGACGGGATCGATTGGGCTTAGAAGTAGTGATACATTTGATAGTAATTTGGGCGACATATTTCAAGCAGATAGCCTTGAAACATTTGCAGGCCCAAGCTTATCGTGGAATATTCTTAACTATGGCCGGATAAAGAATAATGTACGGGTTCAAGATGCACGCTTACAGCAGTTAATTGTTGCCTATCAAAATACGGTACTAGAAGCATCAAGAGAAGTTGAAGACTCACTTGTTGGCTTTATCAGATCTCAAGAACAAGTAGCTCTTCTTCGTGAAAGTGTAGATGTTGCAAAGAAATCTGTTGATCTAGCACTTGTACAGTATCGAGATGGTGCTGCAGATTATCAACGAGTATTAGATACTCAGAAAGTATTAGTAGGACAACAAGATGTATTTACAGCCAGACAAGGTGATGTCGCAGTGAGCCTCATTACACTTTATAAAGCATTAGGTGGTGGATGGCAGGTTGCAGGTAATAAGAACTTTATTGCTGAGGCCAATCAGAAGGAAATGAGTGAACGTACCGACTGGGGAAAATTAATTACTGAAGACTTATCTAAGTCTGCTTCAAAAGAAGAACGGCTTGGCGGAAAACGTGCAGCTGACTGGTAGCGACAGAAAATACTAGTTAACGATGAGTGTAATCACGCACCTTTGAGTTAGATTGGAGAATTACAATGAACGAAGATTCGAAAGATACTGGGTTGATTACGGTGCTTTTGCAGCGGTTTAAATCTCAGAACTTACCTAAATTATTAGCTCTAAAAGACAAAGTTGATCTAGGTGAACCACTTGGAGATTTTGACATAAAATTTCTGAAGGAGGTTGCTATTAATTTCGAACAGGTTAAACCATTATTGAGTAGACATCCTGAATTTGAGCCTCTTGTTACGAAAGCGATACAACTCTATACATACATTACTGAGTCAGCTATAGACAATGAGCAAACTTCATAATCAACACTCAAAACCGTTCACTTCTTTACACCTATAAGGTGAATTACACATATGCATGATCATCCAGTATTAATTTTTACCGCGTTACTCATCTTTACCTATGGCTTGTTCTCTAAATTATCTGAACGTTCAGTTATATCAGGCCCAATGGTGTTTATGGCTATAGGTGTCTTAGTTAGCCCCATGATGCTCGGTTTGTTTGAGTTACATGTTGAAGCAGGGGCAGTTAAATTATTAGCTGAAATCACATTGGTGATTATTTTATTTGTTGATGCTACCCAAATTAAACTAAGTGATATACGACAATCTAAAACAAAAACGGCAGCCAGATTATTAGGTATTGGCCTACCCCTAACAATGTTGTTTGGGATGTTGTTTGCAATTCCTCTTTTCGACTCACTTAGTCTATGGGCCATTGCACTAATGGCTCTCATATTGTCACCAACTGATGCAGCTCTTGGACAAGCTGTAATTAAAAGCCCACAAGTACCAGAAAATATCCGACGCTCAATCAGCATAGAAAGTGGGTTAAATGATGGCATTGCATTGCCGCCAATATTTATGTGTATTGCTTTTATAGCAGTAGCTCAGGGTGCTAGTCAACATATGGACGGTGGTTGGGGTGTTTTCATGCTTGAGCAATTAACCATTGGACCGATAGTGGGAATTTTAGTGGGTTTGTTGGGTGGTCGGGCTATTGAGTTCTTCTCAAATATTGATTGGATGGACCCTTTATTCCACAGGCTTGCAGTAGCTTCGCTGGCAATATTGGCCTTTGTGTTTGCTGAGCTTATGCATGGGAATGGCTTTATAGCAGCATTTTGTGGTGGTTTGTTCCTAGGTGTGAGGTCTGAAAATATCCGTGAAACAATGCAAGAATTTGGGGAGGCTGAAGGCTTGCAGCTGTCTTTGTTTGTGTTTTTAATCTTCGGAATGACAGCAATTCCAGTAGCTTCTGAAATATGGTCACTAAATCATTTGGTCTACGCTTTATTGAGTTTGACGGTTATTAGAATGTTACCTGTTTTTATATCGTTAACAGGGACTGGTTTTGATTTGAAAACTAAACTATTTATTGGTTGGTTTGGCCCTAGAGGTATTGCCTCAGTATTGTATTTGTTGATTGTTATGGATGAATTAGGTGTAGAAGGCAATGAAACGATTATGTCAGTTATTGTGCTAACGATAATGTTGAGTGTGATATTACACGGATTTACTGCTGTGCCATTTACCAAAATGATAGCCAAGAACAATCAGATAAAGGAAATTAAGGAATGATTAATTTAGGACTTACTTGGTTCAAAATGTTTTGACGACGTACAAGTCCTGACTAACGGAAAGTATCGAATTGTTCCAAAAGACCATCAAGAGAAACAACTAAATGGACTGGAAAATAATTACACTCATTGCTGTATGTATTCTGCTTTTAATTCTAGCCGGTTTAGGTCTGCTACCTGAGTGGCTAATGAATTCATACTCGGGATTGTTTCCCTTGCTGCAAGAATTAGGTGATAGTTACTGATGAGCACCACTATAATAATGGGGGCCAATCATCTTAGAAGTTGGAACAATATTCCCTAACTTTCCACTTGATACCATAGCCACTCTCTTTGTTGACTGTGATCTAGTTTAATAGAACCACATACATTAATAACGGATAATTAATCCATTAAATTAAGGTGTGAATATGACGCATACATACGACATTAAATGATATATCGCCTATTGAGTTTGAAAGTGCAAAAGAAATGTGTGTGGCTAAATTTGACCAGGTCAGTTTGCTTGTTCTGACATATGAGCACCAACAAGGCTAGCGACAAGTATGGCAATGTAAAATTGCCCGCAGATAGCTTCAAGATAGACAAGAGATCGTGCAATTTCACTAACTGGGCTGATGTCCCCATAACCTAATGTAGTGAGAGTAACAAAACTAAAATAAATGTATTCCCATATTGCTTGATAGCCAGAGTGTATTAAGACGCCGTTGAAGGCATTTATCGTCAGTAAATCGATAAACAAATACAATAAAGCCCAAATGACACCGAGTAGTAGATAAATGCAAACAGAGCCAATCAGTTTGTTAGTCGTTATTCGCCCACTAAAAAGGATCTGCCGCATTGCTATACCAGCTGACAAAACACAAAATATCAGTACGACACCTAAGCTTAACAGCTGAATATTTGTTGATTGAACAAAGAAATTAATAGCAGATAACGCAATGCCAGATAGGGCAAGGATGATACCAATAGAAAACCATCGCTTATTACTATGCAGGCTCCAAACACCAATGACCATAATGGACATAAATGTGAGTTGAATGCCCAGCCCCGTATTGTCGGGGAAGTGTTTGGTAACGGTAGGAGCAAGCACAAGTAACATCAGCAAGCCAATGAGCATATAGATAAAATTACCTTGCTGAATACGTTCTGCAGTATTTGGCATTAACGGCTCACTAGATCTTTAGTTTTCTCTAAAGTCATATCAATGGAATGGGAAGATATAATTCATCCATGCTGACATTCTGAGCAAGATTTTCCTCATTATTGCTACGTGATGAACGTGTTCAGAATAGACAGCTGTTTGGGCATAAGCACCACCAGGGATAGTATCAATATATTGCTGATAATCTGGATCAGTTATTTTGATTAATACTGGTATTCGTCCAGGTCTAGGCGAGCGAGTGAAGTTAACCAGATCCCCAGATGCTTGAACCTGACCTTCTTGCATGACAGGCCAAACTTGTTCAATTTCACCTGAAAAAACTTGTCCAGGAACACCATCAAAAGCCACTTCAGCTTCATTACCTACTTCTAGTCGCAATAAACTATTTTGCCTAAACCAAGCGACATAATAATGTGACTCATCATGCACGAAAATCATGACAGGTCTAAGTGGCAAGGAAGCAGCTCTCATACCTGGACGTAATGTATTTTGAATAACATAGCCATCAGTTGGAGCGCGTATGATGGTTTTATCTAAGTCAAACTGTGCTTTTGCTAATTCAGCACGTACTCGTGCTACAAGTGTGTTTTCACCACCTACTTCAGCATCAATCTCAACTCTAGCTTGTGTTAGTTTTGCTTGAGCCTCTCTTACAGCAGCTTGCCATTTGTTAAGTTCCTTTAACCAGCGATCAAGTTCACGTTGAGTGCCTGCCTTTTGTTCAACTAGTCGTTTATTACGGTTCACTTCTAATTGTGCCCGATCACGCTCAGCGACCATTTTTGATACGGATGCATTAGCTGCATCTAAGCTTGCTTTGAGTTTTGGAACGGATGATTGCATTGCATCAGCTAGTAAAGCTTCTTTCTGAGCAACAACTGCTTCAAAAGGAGTGGGGTTCAATTTGAATAAAATATCACCTTTTTTGACTTGTGTATTGCCTTGAACAGGTACATCAATAACCGTTCCTGTGACAGCGGGGACTATTGGTGTGCTGACAAAGTATTCACGGCTGATCTCTGAATAAGGATGGTTATAGTTCATGGTGAAAATCAGAGTACCAATAAGAATCACACCACCGAGTACAGCCGTTGGCACAGACCACTTATTAAGAGGAATTTTAAATACTTTGAAAATAGTGATACAAAATGCGGTATAAGTGAGAATAAGTAGTAAATCCATTATTTATTCTCCACTTCATCGTCATTCAATTCAGGTTCAATTAATGATCCTGACTCTTGAGTATCTTCTAAAGGATTCATTATTGCTGTTTCAGCCTCTAACTGAACTTTAGCTTCAGCAGCCGATTGTTCAATAGTCTCTAAGCGTGTTGTTAAAGCCATTAATTGATTTTCCAGTTCAGATAATGGGTTTTCTTCACCGGGTTTATTTGAAAACCCCCAGCCACGATCTTCACGATACAGTGTTGACCAAATCCAGATAAATGGCCAAAGAATATGGAGGGTTAAGAGGCTTACCCAGCCAGCAACATGAATAGCATCAAGATGAGGATGATTACGATGTTTCGCTATTTCATAAGGTATATCGTGAATAACTATGATGCCGTAAAATACAGTGATAAAACTGAAGCATAATATCCCTAAAGCAATAGAATCTAACATTTTAAAATTTCCATTTAGTTTCTCAATATTGGTATGATTAACTAAGAATACTACATTAACTAAGTTATGCATTGAAATTATTTAAGTTCGTCCATATGATAAGTAACAGCTGTTATAGTTTAATTGTAAATATGGCTAGAGAAGACATACTTATGCGGAAGTCTAAGTGCATTTAAATTATTTGAGATTATGGAAATGAAGCGTTGCTTGAGTTTGAAATTACTAATTCTTTTCTATAGCTATATATTCATTGCTGGCTGCACGACACTTCAGGTTGAAGAAGGTCGAAAAAATTCGATAGCATTTTCTGAATCGTTATATACCTCTCTTGGGCAACTATCGTTTGCAGCTTCAAGTAATCACGCTAAAGAATCAGGGTTTCTTATATTAAACACGGGCCAAGATGCCTTACAAAAACGGTTTATCTTGATTTCAGCTGCTGAACAAGCAATAGATTTACAATACTATATTTGGAATAGTGATAAGTCAGGAAGGTTGTTAGCACAACAATTATTACTTGCAGCTGATAGAGGTGTTCGTGTTCGGCTCTTATTAGATGATTTTAGTATCGGTGGACGTGATAGTTTACTCCTCCTCATGGACCATCATCCCAATATAGAAATACGTATTTATAATCCAAATCCATCGAGAAAAGGGACCGTTAGAAAGACACTAGGATTTATAGATGAGTTCGGACGTCTTAATCAACGAATGCATAACAAATCATTTATTGTTGATGGCAGTGCAGCTATCGTTGGCGGTCGAAATATTGGCGATGAATATTTCGATTTAAACCATGATTTGAATTTTAGAGATAGAGATTTACTGACTGTTGGCCCTATTGTTACCGGTGTTGCTAAAAGTTTTGATGCTTATTGGAATAATGAGCGAGCATTTTCAATAACAACGTTGGTTAAAGAGCTTCCAAATAAGGATGAAGCTTTAACCTTTAGAAAAGGTATTAAAGAAAAAGTGCTACAGGATAATGTCACGATTTCTGTTGAAAATAATTCTTTTGAAACTTGGCTTAGTGTCATGATTTGGGCACAAGCAGAAATTGTTTATGATCAAGTTCGAGCATTAGATGATATTGATCATGATACGCGTAAGCTCGTTGCTAATTCACTCAGAGAAGTGGCCAAAGGTACGACTAGTGAACTACTGATAGAGTCAGCTTATCTTGTACCAGGTGATGATGCGATGATGTTACTGAAAGAGCTTACAGAGGATGGGGTAAAAGTGAGAGCAATAACAAATTCATTGGCATCAAACGACCTTACAACTAATCATTCTGGCTATGTGAGACGACGAGAAGAATTACTTGAAAATGGTGCTGAATTATTTGAGCTTAGGCCCGATGCAATATCATGTAGGGATTTAATCAGAAGCTCTATAGCATGTGATGATGATACTTTATTTGGTTTACATGCAAAATCTGCCGTTTTAGATAGAAAGATAGTATTTGTAGGATCATTTAACTTTAATCAACGCTCTATATATTTGAATAGTGAGCTTGGATTACTCATTTATAGCTCAGAACTAGCAGAAATAATTGCCCAGGATATTGAACAAAATTTTTCATTAGAAAATAGTTGGCAGGTAGTATTGGATGAAAAAGGAAATTTACAGTGGAATGGTATAAAAGAAGGGGTTGATGTCCAGTATAGTCATGAGCCTGAAACAGGATTTTGGCGTCGATTTAATTCGGGGTTTTTCTCAATATTTCCAATTGAAAAATACCTATAGTTATGAATCCTATATTTGAATGATAATGATATAAATTAAATGCAAAGACAGGAGCAAAGTATGAAGTTAACAGCAACACTTGGCGTAGGCATCTTATTATGGGGTAATGTCTATGCTGCACAGTATGTGTTCCCTCAAAATGGACAATCAGCCGAGCAACAAGGTCAAGATGAATATTATTGTCATAATTGGTCTACTCAGCAGACAGGATTTGATCCTACTGTGATCGCACAACAAACACCTTCAACAACACCATCTCAAGCTCGGACTGGCTCTGGTGCGAGAGGCGCACTCAGAGGTGCTGGTAGAGGTTGGGTAATTGGTGAGATTGCTGATGGAGATAGTGGTGATGCTGCGTTGGCAGGTGCTGCATTAGGAGGACTTAAAGGTCGTCGTGATAGCCGAAAAGAACAAGAGCTGCAAAGTCAACAAGTCAGTAATGCTCAGCACGGAAAACAAGCAGATTATTTTCGAGCGCGAGCAGCTTGTCTAGAAGCAAAAGGTTACAGTGTGAAGTAATTGTTTAAGTTTAAGTTTAAGTTTAATTTTAGAGAGATTTACAAGGAAATGATTATGAATATACGACAATTTAGCAGAATTATCTTGATAAGTGGTTTGACTATGCTGGCTGCTCCAGCTGTATGGGCCGCTGATGATGTACCAGAGAGTGCCTTTATTGATGGTAAGGTTGAATTAACGCCTGTTCCCGATAAGGCCGGTGCCTACCGTTATATCAAGCCAGAGTTGGATTTAAAAAAATACAGTAAGATTCTGATTGAGCCTGTAGAAGTTTGGCTACATCCTGACTCTAAATATAAAGGCATAGAACCAGATACATTAAAAGCCATGGCGGATAGTTTTGCTCAAGTTGTGGTTGATGAGTTAGAACCTGAATATACAGTTGTAGGTAATGTTGGCGCTGATACGCTCGTGGTTCGACTTGCGATTATGGGGCTGAAAACGAAAAAGAAAAAGCGCAGTTTAGTGGGCTATTTACCAGTGGCGTTAGTTGCCGGTGCTATAAATACGAATGCCTTGAAGCGTGTATCACTTGTTGATGCA
>ENA-OSET01003385-OSET01003385.1-sediment-metagenome-genome-assembly--contig:-NODE-3385-length-14684-cov-4.210926_pt1 | contig 14684 bp, 11 predicted proteins | sample MGYA00237882_ERZ534229 | MGnify/ENA primary metagenome ERZ534229 (study PRJEB26408, sample SAMN06266212) | sediment metagenome | isolation source: Hudson Canyon methane seep mesocosm | place... | reverse complement strand
GGGCGAAGGCCACTATCGGAAAAATCTTGGTCATCGGGGTACTCCTAAGTGCTGAAAAGGGCGCGTGGGACCTAGTTGTTGAAGTCATGGGCCTGATTGTAGAACTAGGGTTGTGCAGGATCGAGCCTACACTTCACCGGTAATGACTCGGCTTCGGTGGCCTCCTATGGCATCTATCGTGTACCTTGTTCCCGAGAGGAGTCGCTATGGATTACCGAATCGAAAAAGACACTATGGGAGAAATTCAAGTTGAAAGGAACTACATCCATAACTTACCTGAATAAAAATCAATAAAATTGACGAACATATAGGCAATTAAGATCGGCAACACCCACCGTTCGGAAGAAGTCGCCCGTAATCATTAGGAACAAGTCAACCAAACGCTAAAAATGATCTGTATCACCTCTTATCGTTGACACCCACAACTTAAAAAATGACAGTTCCTGTTGTTTGCGACGTCGAGCAAAATGCTATACTTCCTTAGAAAGAAAAACTATTGAGAGATTGAAGCCATGATGAAATTTGTACCGCTTATTTTCGCTGTTTTTTTTGTCGTCATCATGCCCCCTACCTCGACTGCAGATATATCGACTGAATTAGTGAAGGACCCCTATTTTGTCAGTCTCATTCAAATAGGTATTAAAAAGAGACAGACAAAGGACTTCAAGAACCTAATAAACGATTATGTATTAGATAGACAAAAAGCGATTAACCGCGAAAGACGTAAATCCGCAGAGCGTGATTTTTTCTTAACTGTCAAAAAAATACGTATTAGAGCGGGCAAAAAATTCGCCAGGAAAATGAAAAAACTCCTTAACAAAGGGCAGTATGAGCGGTTTCATTCATTTCATATGGAACTGGACAAAATACTAATAAGTCGGGAAAACGTTAACGAGAGTTACGATACAAAAAGTGTCTACCCACGACAAACAGGGCACTAGAAAACCAATAGTGATAATTCGAAGGAACATCACCCAGTCAATGATAATCTGTAATCGGACTCGGCTAGATCTTGTATTATACTCAGCAATGACCTGATACTGCGGGTGCTGCGATAAGTCGTATGTACAGACTTGTTCCACCCTGCCATCAAAAGTGAAATGAAAACCTATGGGGCATAAAATTTACCGTGTTTCTATAGGCCTTTAGCCTTTTTTTCCTCTCATCCGCCGAACTTCCGCGCTTTTGATTTACAGTCTATCTAATTGCGTGACCCAAAAACGCCATGTCACGGGGTGAGATCGAAAGTTTTCTTTCTTTATCGAGTATTTTTCCAGCGATACTTTATACTACCCGTTTTTCTTGGACAATTAATCTGGGCATAGCGGAAATCACTTTAAGACGGTAAGTACTCGCCATCTTTTCTACGCCCGGGGCTGAACCGTCGTTCAGAACACCATAAAAACTTTCTAATCGAATCAGGACTGGTATGAATCAACAATTGTTTTCGGAAATAACAGCCTTTTTTAACAAGCTTCCACGTCAGGGCGTTGGTTCAACACAGTCTTTTCAGAAGGCCTTTAATTTATTACCGAAATTGGGAGCCGGCTCACAAATTGTCGACATTGGCTGCGGTACCGGTGGCCAAACTCTTGACTTACTAACGCATTGTGCGGGGCATGTAACGGCTGTTGACAGCTCGCAGTCATCGCTGGATATTTTGAAAGAAAAGGCGGATAAAGCTGGATTTTCCGACCGAATCGAAATTCTCTGTGAAGACATAACGGAAATGGAACTGTTTGAACAATCCTTTGACCTTATTTGGTCTGAAGGTGCCATTTACAATTTCGGATTAGAAGAGGGCTTAACAACCTGGCGTTCCCTTTTAAAACAGTCGGCTTATGTTGTCGTCAACGATTGTTGTTGGTTAACGGATACACCAGATCCAGAGACTCTTGGATTCTGGAACGAAGGCTATCCCGGAATGACGAATCAATTAACGGCCCAACAATGCATCGAACGTGCGGGGTTTAAACTGATAGAGTCCTTTGTACAGCCTGAGAATGATTGGTGGGAAAACTTCTATACACCAATGGAACAAGAGATAGCACTACAAAAGAACCGCTCTGCAGAGGAATTACCTGAAGGTTATATGGCATTTTTGGCTGGCATGGAAGCTGAGATTGGCCTACGACGTAAGCATAAACGCGAATACGGTTACGTATTTTTCATTCTGGAAAAAAAGTGAGTCGTACAGATCTCAGTCACGGATGATTTTCTCTGAATAATATGGCTTTTCTATCATGACAAAAAAACTGACAATATGCTTAACCGGCGGCGGAACGGCAGGACATGTCTCACCGCATTTTGCACTGATTCCCAGAATGAAGGATCGTCATCACGATGTCTTTTATATCGGATCTAACGGCATCGAATCGACTTTGGTACCTTCGAGAGGCATCCCATTTTACAGTATACCCGTAGGAAAACTTCGTCGTTATTTCTCGTTTCAAAACCTGTTAGACATTTTCAAGATAGCCGCAGGAACTGCGTCCGCTTTTTCTATTCTCGCTCGACGTAAACCCAATGTCGTCTTTTCTAAGGGTGGCTTCGTATCCGTTCCCGTCGCCGTCGCCGCTTGGCTTCTTCGTATTCCGGTTGTCACTCACGAATCCGATCTGTCTCCGGGGCTTGCAACGAAAATAGTTTCAAAATTTGCAAAGAAAATTTTATACACATTTCCCGAAACAGCAAAATACTTACCCGTAAATGCAGTGCACGTCGGAACCCCCATTCGAGAAGAGCTATTTCAGGGAAAAGCCACTGAAGCCACAAAGCTCTGTGGATTTGGTTTGGAAGCGCGTCCAACAATACTCGTTATGGGCGGATCTCAGGGAGCAGGAAAAATCAATCATGTTCTCGAAGAATGTCTTCCTGAGCTGGTGACTCGTTTTAATATCATTCATTTAACCGGTCCTGGCAAGTCCTCAACATTCTCTCATCCCGCCTACTGTGGGTTTGAATACGTAGATGATGAGATGAAAGACTTATTGTCACTTGCCGACGTAGTGGTAAGTAGATCGGGAGCAAATTCAATTTTTGAATTGCTTGCCTTGCGCAAACCAATGATGCTCATTCCCTTGCTTGCTGGCAGTCGCGGTGACCAGGTACTAAATGCAGAAGCATTCTCCAAACACGGTTGGGCCAGTGTTGTTGACGAATCGAATTTGACTGCGGATTTATTTAAAAAGAACCTTCATGATTTGATTCAAAATTCAGGAAAAATGGTTCTCGCGCAATCGACTTTTGCGCAGGCAGATTCTACGGAACATATTTTAAGTGTTTTAGAACAAGCCGCCCACCATAGCCAGGATTAATGTTATCCAGCGAGAAATTTTGGAACAAAGGGTTTGAATTCCGAGTAACGCATTCCAAGGACAAAAGGTAGAACTTCATGCATAGAACTTCGTGCCGAATACACCATACAACGCTCATCTGACAAATAGAAAATTCCGGTCGCCGCCCCACAGCCTTATAGAAAAAGATTATCTATCTATCTGTTTAAAAGAAAATAAGTTCGTGAAAATTGGTGGGCGCCGGGCTAGATCTTAGGAACTGACTTGGTGACAGGGGAATTACACAACCTTACCGGATTCCCAGTCTACCCCTCGCCCATAACGGGATTAGCTGCAATACATCTACGACGGAAAGACCTTCAACGATCGCAATATATACTCCAGCTGTTGCAACAATCTATATAACAATTATTGCAGCAATGACTATACCAAATAGGAATAGGGAGATATTTCAATCAGTTATCATTTGCAGCAGGACTGCAAATGATAAGAGCTGTAAAATTTGTCGACAGTTGCCGATATCTAAATACCATCACCACCAGCACACTAACAGACTTAAATATCTCCATAGTTCGTCTGATCCGACAACTGCGGTCGTGATAACCAGAACCGTATCGGACATCAAAGAGAAGCGATACTTCGTTTGATAACTCTTACAGTTTGACCGTCCTTAAGTCGCTCTGCTCCTCGTACGATAACGCTATCACCCTCAGACAGATTACCAGTGATTGCAATCAGGTTACCAGCGCCCGTTCCAGTAATTACTGAAGTCCTATGGGCAATATTTTTATCATCTACGGTAAAGACATAAACAGCCTTATTGCGTAATACCAATGCATCTCTGGGCACTGTAAGCTCGGTCGCGGAGGCTCCATCCGTTAGCTCAACAGTCACTGGCTCTCCGATAAACCATTGTCCTTGAGCCAAACTTACCCGTACCTCCATCATATGGGAAGTTTCGTCAGCGACGGGAACCAGTTTCCGAATTGGCGTCACTAACTGTTGCTCATCACCACTAACAACAACCCCTTGTCCATGTTTGCTATGACGTGCAATTCGCAACGGAGCCATTGCACTCACTTCCAGATTCACGGTATTTACAAGCCTTAATAAAGGCTGGCCAGGGCCGGTATATTCACCGGAGTTCGCCGAACGGGAAACAACTATGCCGCTAAAAGGTGCCTGTACCGAGCTTCGCTGTAGATCGTAGAGCGTTCGATCTTTCGCAATTTCGGCCATGCGCAATTCTTCTTGCAACATAGCGCGCTGCGACTCAATCGCGTCAATCTCGGATGCCGCCGCGTTATTCATACTTGCCAATCGTTGAAGCCGTTCAATCTGGCGATCGTTCCAGTCTAAATTAGCCTTCAAACGCGATATTTGCGCATCGTCGTTGCGTAGCTGCAGTTGAAGAAGATGATCATCTGTCTTCGCCAATGGGTCACCCACTTGAACTTCATCGCCAACTTCGGCGATCCAGGTAAGACGGCCGTTTAGTTCGGAAGTAATCGATGCATCTTGACGGCTAATGACAGTACCTGGCACCAGCAATACCGATTGGGTTGGCGACCGCTCTATAACTGACGTTTCGACGGAAGCTACGTTATCCTGACCAAAGGCCAAGGATCCTGAGACCAGACTGCTGAGAAACAAACTAACTATTAGGGTTTTCATAAGAATATCACTCATCATGCTACAGATTTAAGTTCTGGGGAATAGGGTTCTAAGGAGCCAGGGTCATCTCCATCGATTTCACTTTTTGGAATCTGCTTCTCTCCCATACGCAAGAAACAAGGAAGCAGTAATACAGTGAACACAGTACTGACTAACATACCACCAACAATTACAGCAGCCAGCCCGCGATAAATTACACTCCCGACACCAGGCATTAGCAACAAAGGCAACATGCCGAAAATACTGGTTAAAGTACTCATAAATATCGGTCTCATCCGAGATCGTAATGAGTCTTGCACCGCCTGATCTCGGCTAACCCCTTCACGCTCGAGTGATCGGGTTTGGTGCACAAGTAAGATCGCATTATTTACGACGAGACCTAACAAGATCACAAAACCGATCATCGTCAATAAATCCAGCGGCTGAAAGCTAAACAAATTTAATATTCGGATAGCAACAATACCGCCGACCATGGCTAAGGGCATTGCCATAACCACAAGCGCTGAGTCACGCGGCGAACGAAACAACGCGGCCATCAATAAGAACAGTACGACCAACGCCAAGCCGAAATTACTTCCCATAGACTTGATCGCCCTAGTCAATGCGTTAGCACTTCCTCCATAACGGATATTGCCGTCTTTCGGCAGTGCCGCCTTGATTCCGGGCTCGACTTCGTTCTTAATTTTGTCCATAACATGTTCAAGAGACATGTTTTCCGGCGGACGAACATCCAAAGTAATGGTGCGCCGGCGATCTATTCGGCGTAATTGACTCGGTCCCACGGTTCGCTCGATATCAACTAATTCTGACAAAGGCACAGTTGCACCAGTCGCAGTTGCAAGTGGCGTATTTGCCAATTGCTCGGGTTTATCCCAGGCTTTCGCGCGGAGAATGATATCCATTCGGCGCTCGCCATCGAAATGTTCTCCTACATACAAACCGTCTCCCAGCGCTCTGACGACGCTGCCCAAGTCAGACCGCGACCAACCAGCCTCTGATATTTGTCTATCACGCGGCCGCATTTGCAGCTCTGGCTCTGAGGGTTCCAAACTAGGACTTGGAGAAATGTACGCCTCTGGCAATGCTGTCCTTAACAAGTCCTGGCCAATCGTCGCGGCTTTTGACAGGGCCTCTCTATCGCTTGACTGCAAGTGAAGCGCTACCACTCGCTCTCCGCCAAAACCACCGAACAAGTTACCTTGTGACGCGTAAAAAGTGATGTCCGGTAAGTCTGCAAAGATCTCTTCGTTGATTATCTTTTGCATTTCCAAAATACGCGATTGATCCTTCACTCTCACGCCCATACCGCCGCCACTACCATCTGGCCAGCTTCTGAGGTAATAGTTCTTCAATGCGGGCTCACGCTCACCACTCATAAACGGCGCCATACGTTTGCCGATGACTTTGATATATTCGTCAACTATCGTCTGCTTACTAACTCCGGGAGGAAATTGAAAATAGGCGTCAACCGCGTCACGTTTTACGGGAGGAAGATAGTCGAGTTCCGGAATAAGAATCCACGTTGCCAAAACCGGAACGCTGATAAGACTAACAATCATTGCCCAGCGCTTCCTCGACGTGCTGGTTAAATACATCACGGTATTCGTAATACGACTCCATAACTTTTGATTGTGATCCTCTAAACGCGTTTCCTTTAGCCACATCTTTGCAGCCAGGGGCAATATCGTTACTGCCACCAATAATGAAACAACAACCGCGATCGCAATCGTGATGGCGAGATCGGAAAATAGCTGACCCTCCACTTCTTTCATAAAAATAACGGGCACAAAAATAGCAACTGTCGTAGCGGTGGATGCTAACAAAGCACCCCATACCTGGGAAGCTCCTTGCAAGGCAGCGTCAAAATTTGAAACACCTTTTTCCCGAAGCCGCACAATGTTTTCTAACACAACAATCGCTGCATCGAGAACCATACCAACCGCGAACGCAAGCCCCGCGAGAGATATAATATTCAATGATCGACCGGTAAGTTTTAACACGACGAAAGTCGCGAGTAGTGAAACAGGAATGGCCATCGCTACAATCAAAGTCGCACGAAATTTTCGCAAAAACCACCACAGTATTCCGATCGACAATAGAACGCCCAACACCAGATTACTGGTGACCAAGTTGACAGCGCGGTAAATGAAAACCGAAGCGTCAAATGACTGAGCCATCACCAGACCTTGTTCCTTGACCGGACCTTCGTTAAGTTTTTCTACTACCGCTTTCACACCTAATAGAGTTTCGAGCACGTTCGCGCCACTTTGTCGATCAACTCTGATCGCAACAGCCGGGTTACCGTTTTGTGTGTCAATCGCTACAACATCACTGCGCCCAACTTTAATTTCGGCGATATCGCCCAACTTAATCGGCCGACCATCGCGCCATTCCAACACAAACTCCGCCAATTCATCCGGCGCGTAACGTCCTGTAAACCTAAGTGTGTACTGACGACGACCCACGTCGACAAACCCACCACTAACGTCATTGGCACGACCTAGACGAGCTGCAGTCTCCGGTAGCGGAACACCAAGTTCCGCGGCACGATAAGGATCAAAAATAATTTGCAGCTCATTTAAACCTGAGTTAGATGAGTCAGCGGCTTGTACATTTGCAACCCCTGGTACCGATTCAATGGCGGGCCCAATCACATCATCTACAAATTGTAAATAATCTGTGATCTCTCCAGGTGTCCCGGGCAGCACTTGCAGAAAGAAGTAAGTCAGCGCTGGGGTATTGCCATCGCCACCGCCTAACATAATCACTGGTTGACCAGCGTCTCGGGGCAATGGGTCTAGCCGATTCATACGGGCAATGACTTCCAGTAATGTTTTGTCCATATCGGCGTCCAAACCGAATTCTAATTGGATCCATGCGTTTCCAGAATTGGCATAAGCTGCCATTTCCTGCAACCCCGGTAGTCCACGCAACACGGCTTCAATAGGCTCGACAATTTCAGACTCAATTTCTCGAGGCGAGGCAGCTCTCCAACTCGTTTGAATACTGATGCGTGGATTCTCGATGTCAGGAAAGAGTTGTACCGGAAGTTTACTAAGACTAAATGCCCCGAAAAATAGAATAACGGCAATCGCAACGGCTATGCCAGCTGGATTTTTGAGTGAGGTTTCCGTGAGATTCATGATTGTGGCCCTAAAAACAAACTTGGTTTTGTATTAGGGGCACAGTAACAAGATTAACTCGTTCTGTAAGAGATCTGCGATGAATTGACGGTAGTTTGCGACGGACGGTTTTAGTGGTTTGAATTAGTCAAAAATGTGGCAATCCGTTCCCTGTAGCTGCGGCTGACTTTAAGTTTTGAGCCACCCTCTACACTCAACAAATAAACGCCGTTACTTAGCGATTGAGCACTTTTAATTCTGTTTTTGTTCACCAATGTCGATCTGTGAATGCGTAAAAAAACCTGAGGATCCAACAGAGTTTCTAGTTCTTTCATCGTAATACGCATTATGTGGGTGGTCTTTTCTGCGTGTACGCACATGTAATCTCGCGCGGCATCGACCCAATCGATTGTATCTATCGGAACCAGCTGCACCTCACCCGCGTCTTTGATAGACAACTTATCCGGCCATTTTTTTGTTTCCACAACCGTCTTATCAATGGTCGCTGCTTCGCGACCTGTAATTTCCAATACAACGTTTACCAGATGTTCTTTTTCCGCAACGGCCTCGCGGGTCGCTTTTAACTCAACGGCTCTTTTTATTGACTCTGCCAGGCGCTCATCATCGATCGGCTTCAACAAATAGTCGACGGCGTGAACTTGAAAGGCATCAACCGCAAATTGGTCAAATGCGGTGACGAAAATAACCATAGGCATACTGTCACCTTGCAATTGACGAACAACCTCAAAACCGTCAATCCCCGGCATCTGAATGTCCAGAAAAAGTAGGTCAGGCTGCAGCTCCGCGACGGCATCTAGTGCTTCCTGGCCATTGCTACATTGTGCGACCAATTCCACTTCCGGGATTTTCGCCAGACGCAGGGAAAGGCCTCTTCGGGCCAAAGATTCGTCGTCAACAATAATCGTACGTAATGTCATTTATCGGTACTCTCGTCAACCTCATAGGGGAGACGAATATTAATCGTTAATCCGTGTGGCTGTGTTTTACTCATGGTAAATGACTGTTTATTGCCATATAACTCACGCAATCGTTCCTGTGTATTAACAAGGCCGACTCCACTGCCGCGTGGGGGCTGTTTATTGAAGGTCTCGATACCCGGCCCATCGTCGGAAAGTTCAATCAATAAGTCTCCAGCGAACACCCGAGCTTCGATCTTAATCGTCCCGCCGTTAACAGCTTGAGAAATGGCATACTTAATGGCGTTCTCTACCAGTGGTTGCAAAATCAGGCTCGGAATTAGTGCTTTACGCGCGTCGGGTTCAAGATTGACTTCCAGTCGTAATCGCTCATCAAATCTAACCTTTTCGATGTCCAAATATAAGCGTAGTGCATCGAGCTCTTGCGCTAAGTTTACTTTCTGCATCGGGTCGTTATCAAGAGAATAACGCAAGAAATGGCTAAGGCGTGTCACCATCGTATTCGCCAGTTCGTTATCTTTATCCAGGATCAAGGTAGAAATTGCGTTCAAGGTATTGAACAAAAAGTGGGGATTAAGTTGGTAACGCAGCATTTTTAGCTGCGCTTCGTGGGCCATTGCCGCAATCTTCAGCCCATGTTCACGCTCCTCAATCAACAATTGGTAATATTTAATACCAAAATACAACCCACTCCAGACGAGCATTACCCACCAGGCCGATGTAACTCCGTCAAATAATGTTAGAAAACCGTTGTCGTGTTCGGATTTTTTATCGGTTATGTAGGTCCATAGAGATCTGGAAATCAAATGGCGACTACCCATCCATAACGCTGCAGCACAATAGGAACCGAGTAAAAGTCCTACCAAACGCGCAAAAGGCTTCTTCTCCCACATAAATTTATACAATGTTCTTAAGCCAAGGCTGAAGATCAGACCTGTAGAACATACGATAGGTAAATAAAGGTAGTAGCGGCTGAGATCGGGGGTGTCCCAAAACAACTGCCCTATGAAGAATGAAACACCCCAGCCCGACCATCCGCATATTTGCAAGGTCCAGAACTGATATTTGCGATCGTTAATAAGTTTATTTATGTCCATGGGGCTATTATACGGAACGGATGGCGAATTGTTAGGCAGTTTATCGCGTGGCGGGTGCAGCCTGTCGCACATCAATAGAAACTACCACTTTTCTTGCAAAGAAGAATCATTAGAAAATCAGGATATGACAAACAGTGGCGGTCATTTACCGGTGGTCACATCTCTTTCTTACTCGTAGTCGATGAAAATCATCTAAAATATTCAATTCACTGAAAGTCCGAGCCAAGCTACAATCCACATAACTGTAATTATTCTAATTTAACAATCGCAATGCTGACATATCCCAGCGAAACAACAACCTATGACCATAGACATTACCCATCTATCTGAGCCGGAAATTAAATGCTCAAACTGCCAAGCGAGTTGCTGCCGCCTCGAGGTTATTTTGATTTCAGATACGGGTGTGCCTACGCAGCACATTACAACCGATCGTTGGGGAGGCGAAACAATGACTCGGTTGGCCGACGGTTGGTGCTCCGCTTTAGATCGCATCACGGGTTTATGTACCATTTATGAGAATAGACCATGGATTTGCAGAGAATTTGAAATGGGCTCATACGAGTGTCTTTCAGAGCGTGCGGAAAATAAGAAAGAACTCCCTTTAATTTCGTCAAGAACCTCTCGGTAATTACTCAATACAGCCATGGAATTTTTGAGCGCACCGCTAAAATGAAAAAAGAATCTAGACTTTAATTTGTTTTTGATGTGGTATGTAAAGACCGTAATCAAAGAATCAAGTCTTAGAAGTGATAAATTCAGATGAAAAGCGCCATAATATTTGTTTGTTGCCTGATGTTTTTGAAATGGTGGTTTACCGACCCCACTATTAGTGCGCCAGGCAGTAATGTCAATTTCAGCTATATCGTAAAATACGCAGGGAATAGCAGTCGAAATGAACAGCTTCCGATGTTAGTTGCGCTGCATGGCAATGGCGATACCACAAGTAATTTTTACGAAACTGCATTAGATCAAATCAACACTCCGGTACGTATCATATTACTTGAAGGCCCTCTTTCTCATGGAAGCGGCAGCGCATGGCCATGGACTGCCGCTGACTTTTCTCACTATGGAGAGGCGATAAACGATGCGATCGGCTTATTGACTGAAAAATACCCAACATTAAGGGAACCCATACTACTCGGGTTCTCCGGTGGCGGAATGATGGCATATTACCAAGCAGCCGTTAATGGACGAGACTATTCTGCAATTTTCCCTATCTCGGGCCAGCTTTCGGAGGACCTGCTCGGTGGAAGCGCGTACAGTCCCGGAGCAAAGGTTTACGCCTTCCACGGCAAAAAAGACAAGGTAGTATCTTTCGGTGGAGGTAGAACAGCCGTTGAACTGCTAAGAAAACATAGAGTGAGAGTGAATTTTGTCGAATTCGACGGCGGTCACCATGGTATATTTACCAATATGAAGCCAAAAATCTCACAAGCTGTCGAGAAACAGGTGAGACGCCTCATGTAGATAGAATGGCAGTCCCCCTGTGTCAGGCTAGTTGTCGCGAATCTGACTCCACGAATAAAAGACAACTTTGTTTGTAATGAAGATTAAATATATGATACCTCAAGTTGTACATCTATAATTTATAGTCAGTGTCAACGACGATGGGCATGTGCAACTGGTGGCACATAATCTATTTTGTCTACCATGTTTTATTTCGAATAAGCTAGTATTGGATACAACACAAGCAATTCAATAGAGAGGACTTTTATGCGCGGCGCAGGCGGAACATCTGGAGGCTTAAGCCAGTTTTTCATTGGATTGACCATGTTATGTGGGGGGGGATATCTGTTGTTAAGTTCAATTACGGTGACGACAAACTTTGGCCTAGGCGCACAACTCTATCGGTTTTCTGCCAACGGTTCAGGTTATGGTATAACCAGCGGCATGATCATGATTCCATTTATGTTTGGCGTGGGAATTGTTTTTTACAATAGCCGAAACTGGTTGGGCTGGTTATTAACTATTGGCCCGATCGTCGCCCTCGTTTTTGGCGTAGTCTCATCCATTCGGTTTAACATGAGAACAATGAGCGCCTTCGACCTTATTACAATATTGGTTTTAGCCGTTGGAGGTTTAGGGCTATTTCTTCGATCGCTGAAAACCTTTGACAATGAACAGATAAGCTAGCGAAGTGTGTCGGAAATACGTACCCGATCAGAAATCTCAGATAATTTGCTTAAACCTCCCGATAGCGACGACATTATGGGTACTAACATCCTGGTGGCCAGACACACCAAGCGAAACGGATGAACATTCCACTGTTATCTCGCCGCTACTTCCAAAAGACTTCAACCATAATTATGTCGAATACTATCCCTAGATCAATAAAGGTAGCCAGTAAGCTATTCAACATATCTTTGGTAACTAAAAAGATCAAGCGATGGGAACAGTATTAAGATTAATCTCAGCACCCTGTGATAATTGAATCAACTTTTTAGGGCCCCTCTATTTTTGCAGTCGTTCCGATGCATTGAGGGCTTTCTGGTAGCTAGACCCCACTTTCATGTAAAGTTGAGTAGGATTAAATCCGTCGGGACAGTTTTCTCCATTACTGTGGTGGTACATTTCGGCCATTAGTAAATGATCGGGGCACAAAGAAATTCCGTTTTCTTTTACATACCCTCCGTTTGGCATCAAAGTTCTATCGGTAATATGATGTACGTCTAACGGTTCTGACTGTTTACAGATAACGCACAGATTTCTATCTCGTTTAAATACGGCGTCACGAAATTTCTGTCGAGCCATTTTCTTTTTATTACTCACAACTAACCTCCGCAATATTGTTTCAAGACTAAGTTCACAAATCCATCACTTCAGAGATTCAATAATCTAAACGAGAATCCGAATAATAATAGTGACTATGCTATATCTTAGTATTTTTCCCACTAAAAGCTATACCTCAAAAAAATGACACTGAAATCTAATCGACGCAGGCATTTTTATAATTGTGTACGGCCATTTTCTATAATGCTTGGCGCTGTGTCCGAGCTTCCGATTAATCCCAACTAAGGACCAACATGACAAAGCCTTAATATGAACTCGTTTGTTATCAGCGGTACATCCGTGGCATTATTGAGTCGCTCAAATAAAAAATAAAAAATAAAAGGAATAAACATGGCTATTGATTTTGACGTAGAACCCGAATTCCAGGAACAAATCGATTGGGTTGAAAACTTTGTACTCGAAGAAATTGAACCTCTAGACCATTTTATGAGCGCTGGCTGCGATAAAAATGGCAACCCCCTCGACAAAGACGGATGGGACGCGATACGAGCCCACATCACACAATTGAAAAACCAAGTTAAAGAACGCGGCCTTTGGGGCTTTCATCTAGGCCCCGACTTAGGCGGCCCAGGTCTCGGTCAGGTAAAGCTGTGTCTACTAAACGAAAAACTTGGCAAGACTCGCATGGGCCCTACTCTTTTCGGTTGCCAAGCACCTGATACCGGCAATATGGAATTAATTGCTCACAATGGAACGGAAATGCAGAAAGAAAAATATCTGCAACCGCTACTCTCAGGTGAAAAACACTCAGCGTACTCTATGACAGAGCCACACGCTGGAGAACCCGGAGAATTCCAGTGTTCCGCTGTACGGGATGGCGATCACTGGATATTGAATGGTGAGAAGTGGTTCACCTCCAATGGTGCTGGAGCAGACTTTTTGATTGTTATGGCCGTAACATCACCGGACAAACCTCTTTTAGAAAGAGCGTCTATGTTTATAGTGGACCGTGAAACTACGGGAGTCGAAATCGTACGCAACGTTCACACATTCGGCACGAATCTAAAGGAAAATTACAATACGGCGCCAGGCCGTGGCGGCCATGCTTACATTCGCTACGATAACGTACGAATCCCTGCCGAAAATCTATTAGGTACAGAAGGCGCCGGATTTGTGGGTTCGCAAACAAGACTCAGTGGCGGACGGGTGCACCACGCGATGCGAGCTGTCGGCGTGTGTACAAAAGCGCTGGATATGATGTGCGAACGAGCGCTAAGCCGGAAAGCCAAAGGGCAATTGCTTGCGGACTTACAGATGGTGCAAGCGGATATCGCCGACTCTTATATTCAATTAAAACAATTTCGATTACACGTATTATATACTGCTTGGTTAATCGACAAAACTGGAGCCTATACAAGTGAAATCCGAAAAGAGATCGCTTCGATAAAAATCAGCGCAGCAAAAGTTAATCACGATATCGTTTACCGCGCCATTCATCTCCACGGTGCCTTAGGGATGTCGAACGAAACCCCTTTGGGAGATATGTGGATGTCTGCTCCGCAAATGGGAATAATGGACGGTACGACCGAAGCGCATAAGTCCAACTTATCGAAATTGTTATTGCGAGCTTACGAGGCGTCAGATGACATTTTCCCGACATATCATCTACCCAAATTGATTTCTAAAGCCCAAGATAAGTTCCAAAAAATAATAGACGCTTACTAAGTCTCTCCTGAAAACAATCTATGTAAGGTTTGCGTTGAATCTTATATAGTTTATTTCCACTTACTCTAATTCAATGGAATTGATCAAATTACAGTAACACAG
>ENA-OSET01003382-OSET01003382.1-sediment-metagenome-genome-assembly--contig:-NODE-3382-length-14695-cov-5.383637_pt1 | contig 14695 bp, 11 predicted proteins | sample MGYA00237882_ERZ534229 | MGnify/ENA primary metagenome ERZ534229 (study PRJEB26408, sample SAMN06266212) | sediment metagenome | isolation source: Hudson Canyon methane seep mesocosm | place... | reverse complement strand
GAGTTATGTCTTTAACCGACTGCATAATTTTAACATCTACTTTTGGTAACACTAATACCTGATCGCCCTTTTCAACTTTTGCTCCTTGCTCAAAAGTAATAAAGCCATTAGCTTTTACTAGCGCTATTCGCTCGTCTTCTGCTCGCTCAGTAAAACCTCCTGCCCATGCAATGTAGTCGTCAAGCTTGGCATTCTCGTTATATACCAACCCTTGTGGCATTAACACTTCACCTGAAACTTGAATTAAGTCGGTGATATTAGGTATCACAATTTGGTCGCCTTGCTCTAATAATATGTTCGCAACATGAGCGTTTTCAGAGACAATTACTTTACCCAAAGGTTGAATTAGCTTAGCCTTCGCGACAAACTGCATAATAAGCGACGCTTCTTGAACCCTTATACTTCCTTCTCCTGAAGAGTTTACAGGTGCAGTTAGAACACTTCTCTCTAATCTATTTAACGACTCATCAATCATCTGTTTTTGTTTTAAAGCTGCGCTTTTACGTAATATGTAAATATTGCCAAAATCAGCTAATTTAGGTTCTACGGGGATATGCTGCAATAAGTCGTGTAAACGCGTGGTGTTTTCAACAGTGAAATAGGAAGGCCCCAAATAGCTACCCGCAATTTGTACATCGATTATTTGTGCGTGCAGGTCGTCATTAAAAAATATTTTATCGCCGTCTGCCAGTTCAAATTTCAAAAAACTTTCATACGGCATATATTTAGACAAAGGGCCTTCAACACGATTACCAATAATGCCTACATGGCTTATTTTTGCCAATGGTCGCGAAAATTTCACCAATTGGTGTCCGTCAACATTGCCATTTTTCAATTCAAAACGAAAAGGGTTTCTAACACCGCCTGAAACGGTAATAGCTGCTTTTTGTGGTGTTACAAGAATTACATCACCGTCTTTAAAGTTAACTTTAGGCATAGTGCCTGTTTGAATAAAATCATAGAGATCTATTTTTTCGATGACTTTATTGTTTCTAAGTACCTGAATTTCTCGATAACTTCCTCGCTCGGAATCAATACCGCCAGCTCTATTCAAATAATATAAAACACTGTCTGAAGCCATACCCGCATATTGACCAGGCCTGATGATAGGTCCAGACAAAAACACACTAACTGGTGTAGATGTTAATAAATTTACGTAAACATTGACGTTGTTTATATATATTTTTTTTATTTTAGAGGTTACGTATGCGTTTACTGCACTTGCCTGTAAATCTTGAACATGTATTGGGCCTATTTCTGGAATAAATATATTGCCCTGATTATCTACGGTAACCACGCTGGAATAATTTACCGCTCCCCACATCCATACATTAATTTTATCGCCTGCAGCAATAAGATAATTATCGTTAAGACCATCAACACGTTCCGTTTCATATCCACCAGCAAATAAGTTTGCACCATACGGTGGTGGATGATCTTCTCCTGAAGATGGAAGTAATTTTCTTACATCGACTTCACCAGGTAATAAAAGATTATTTCTATTTTCATTATTGTATTGCCCAAGAGAAGACATTGTAGAAGAACCATCTTGAGTTTGGCTGCTCAGAATTGCAGCCTGTTTTTGCATATTAGCAGGAACCGCTCCAGGCATAGTGCCCAATTGGCTTTGTTGAAAACCTTTTGAAAAAGCAGTTTTACTAAAAATTGAAAGTAACAGAATGATAAAGAAAATTAGTTTCATAGTACCACCTGATTTTGACTAGTATTCATCGATTTAATAAACACCCAAGCATCGATATTTTTATCTCGGCAAGCTGTTTTCAATACTTTATCGGCTTGCTTATTTTCAAAAATTAACGTTGTGCAATTAAAGCCTAAGGCTGAAATATAAACAGGTGATATTTCAATAATATAATCATTATAATTGATAGTTTGCGAAACGACTTGATTAAGGTGTTTTTCAATAAAGGTAGGAATTTCTTCACCGACGAGTGTAGATTTATTTTCGGGAACTAAAGCAATAGAGGCATCGACTTCTCTTGGAGCACTACTACAACCAATTCCGGTCAGTAATAGTACACCTATCAATATATTCTTTAAATTCACACGATCCCTCTTGTAGTATATTTTAGTGTTACTTTGTTACAGTTATTATGGCGTTGCGGGATATATTCTACAAGTAATATATTTAAAACCTAAGCACTTATCTGCTGTATTCATTGCCTTTAATTGTCTATATGCATCTTAAAGTTAATCTTCGGCATTACTGTGGCTAAACAACTATCACTTATGACTTTTATACTTTACTTTTTGTAAAAAAAAACCGATAGCATTTAGCCATCGGTTTTATGTTATTTATAATAACGTTGTTTCAAATGGTTAATTAACCACCTGTACCACCATCACCACCAGCACCAGTTCCGCCAGTTCCGCCAGTACCACCAGTACCACCAGTTGCGCCAGTAATGTTGTCATCTTCGTCAGCTGCACCAGCAATATCTTGTGGGTCAATTTCAGCAGGTACTTCTTCAGTCTCTACTGGAACACCCGTATCCATTCCAATGTCTGCTGCTAAATCTATAATTGCTTGAGCAATTTCAGCTTGAACAGTATTGATTTCCTCCATTGCGGCTAATGTTTCAGCAGAAAACTCTGCAGCAGGGTCTTGGCTTATTGCATTTGTTACAAAGGTAACTGCATCGATATAAGCTTCAAATGCACTAGAAAGTGTTTCACCTGTTTCAGTATCTAAGCCTGACAATGCAGCATTAATAAGTGTTAATGTTGCTGCTATTGAATCAGTTGTAGATACATCTGCAGATACAGAAGCATCAACAATAGAAACATCAAAAATGTTAGTTTCAGATAAATCTAGACCAAAAGCAGCCCCGATAATGCGTGAAGCATCTTCTTGAAGCTCCATTAACGTTGCAGGGTCAGACATGTCTAAGTCTGAATTTGAAGCAGCAACAGCTAATAAAGTTTCAGTAGCAAGTGTTGTTATTGCATTCATTTTGGCAGAAATTGTGCCACTTCCGTCTGCATAGCTAATTGTAGAAAGCTCTAAACCACCAAGTTCTGATGCAGGAACAACATCGCCACGAACTAAATCACCACAAGCTGGAGCATCACAAATCATGGTAGTATCAGCATCGGCACTTAAACGAACAACAAAGCTACCTGTAATAGAAGCACGTGTAGCGTCTGTTAACGTGATCATGTAATCGCCGTTAGCGTCAGTCTGAGTAGAAGCTAGAACTAAATTTAGATTAGCGCTGTCAAATACTTCAACTAAAGCACTAACTAATGTTCCCTTGATGCCGGAACCTGAAACTGCTAATTCAGCAGGTATCGTTGGCGCTGGTACATCTGCGACATAGTCTTTATCGTCTATACATGCTGTTAAAGTAAGTGCGATCGCTGCCGCAAGTGTTGAACCTATGATCTTATGCATATTAATCCCTGATATAAAGTGATGAAATCTAACATTCCTTGTTATATAGGATAAACAACAGAATGATCTTTGGAATAAATCTTAGCACCACCTTTAGTCCTTATCAACAAAAAATAACGGTTAACAACAGAATGATATGTTTATATAAAATTTAAATTTAATATTTATTCAAAATAAGACGAAGATCATCGTAGTATCCTGACATTCCATTTGCTATTACCCTGGAAGTATCTGGTTACACAAAAAAAACCAACACACTGAAATAAAACAATAAAAAATAGGTATTGAATTGAAAAATGAATATAAACTTCTTGACTAATTGTCTAAATCAACCCATCAAAAAAATTGACTGCTTGGTTTTTCAATAACATTAATTGGTCAAAAAAAACCAATTGTTGACGAGATTTTAGCCTAGCAATGAGATTTTTTTTATCATCAATAGCCAATTTTAAATACCACAATCCATTAATGAGATAACAACAAGCCAAATATGTACGGACTTTTGCGTCATCAACTCTAATTTTAGTGTATTGCTGATAACGTTTTATAACAACTTCAACATCCTCAGCATTTAATGCGTTAATCGCTATAAACATCGCTATATCGTATTCGGCTTCAGCTAAGCAACTACATTCAAAATCAACCAGCCACGTTTTTTCTAACAAATGATCTTTATTAAAGGAATCACTTAAACGGATATTTTCATAATTAACATCACCATGACAAAGTACTAAATTATCGCTCGTTAGCTGAAGTGGCATTATTTTTTCGATGACTTCATTCACAAAAGCTTGCTGAAGATGAGTAGCCTTTATATCCCCTGCTAGGTTTAAAAGTAGCTCGTTAATCGCTAATACCGGATGATTATTTGGATGTTTAAGTTGATGAACTTTTGACATCAAGTTCATCGTAATCATTATTTTATCATGAGAGGTTAAAGATGCCTTTTCTACAGAAAACCTCTCAAGTGATTCTCCATGAATATATTCACAAACCAACCATAAGGGTGAATGATAAGCTATCGTAGGAGCTAAACCCGCTTCAGCTGCTAACAAGTTAACAGCCACTTCTGCCTTTGCAGTTTCTTGATGACCAGCAAGCGATTTTACAAAATAACTTGTTTCTGTACCATCTTTACTGAGATCTACTTTAAAGCAAACGTGACTTTCACCGCCGATTATTGGCGTTACGTTACAATAACCTTGAGCAAAACAAGGTAAGGCTTTTATCTCTTCATAAATAGGGTTATTTTTTTCACTCACTAAAACTGACACTAATTTACTCAGCCACAGCGTTTATATTACGAGTAGACTGATGATTATTTTTTTGATATTTACCGTACCAAATAATATAACCCGCAATAGCAATGACCACATATAAGCCAAATAATACGACCGTTGGCTGTAGGTCTTTTTCTATATAAAGGTAAATAGAAACGAAATCAATCACGATCCAATACAGCCAATTCTCTAATACTTTCTTAGTCACTAGATACGTGGCGAATACAGCAAAAACCGTAGTCCCCGAATCTAAATAAGGAAAATCCGTTGGTGTGTAATTGTCCATTAACCATCCAATAGCCAAGGAGCAAGCTGTCAGTAAGAGAATATTTTTTGTGTGAAAAATTAATGGCCAACTTTGAATTTCAAGCGTCGATGGTTGTGCCGTATTATCCACACTATTATGCGAAAGTGGCGAAACTTTACGCCAGCAATACCAACCGAATAAGGCCATTGCTAAATAATAAACCTGCAGTAAAGCATCCATCCATAAATAGACATCATAAAAAATAACCGTATAAATAACGGTACTTACTAATGCGGCAGGCCAACACCAAATATTTTCTTTTGCGGCCAATACTACATAAAACAAAGCAGAAATAACCGCTAAGAGTTCCCACAACGGTAAACCAGCAAAATAATTTAGGCTCTTTTGTAACAGTTCAGTCATTAAGTTTCAGCTTCGACTTCAGAGCGGTCGCCACCAATAAACTTGCATACAAAAACAGCAGCATTGAGTGTTTCGTGCACATGTTTAATTTCTGCCATTACATGGCTAGTAGCTAAATCGTAATCACCAAAGACTTGTGTACTCATACCGTTAGTAACAACATTCAAACCTTTAACATTACGTAGTCGCTTGATGAACGCCCAAATTTCTGTTTTAAACTTTTCTTCAGCGAGTGGATATAAACTGATTTCGATGGATACTTTCATAAGGTTACCTACAAATTTACAAATAACGTCGTTATGCTTAAATGAATTAAGCATAACGACGGATGTACATATTTTCTAAGAAAACATCTTAAAAACTATAATCAAACGTTAAACCGAATACAGCAGGTTCTCCGAAGTGATAATAAGGCTTATCTGTGTATCCGTCACGTGGATCATTACCGAAATAAAAACCACGTACTTGGTATTCTTCATTAAGGATATTACGTGCCCATAATTTCACTTGCCAATCTTGCGCAGAATAACTGATCGATCCATGTAATAGTGCCAATGAATCAGATTTTTCATCATGGCTATCAGAAAAGTAAAATGCATCTTTTCCGTCTACCGACAAATTAAATTGCCACTGTTCACTGATAAAGTAATTCAGCCCAACGTTAAACTGATAATTGGGTGCATGTGCTTGTTCACGGCCTGTTTCTTTGGTGCCGTCTTTGTAAATATAGTCACTAAATTCTGTATCGAGAAAACCTAAGCTACCATATACTTCAATATTGTCACTAATACTCCAAGCCGCTTCAACTTCAATGCCTTGGTTATAACCTTGTGCTGCGTTGTCCCAGTAACTTATAAAGGCTGAACTTCCGTCTTGACGTTCTTCAAGATGATAACTGCTAATTTGAATGTCATCTCTGTCCATATAAAACACGGCAGCACGTACATAAGCATTATCGTCAAAAAGGCTGACTTTATAGCCTAGTTCATAATTCCATAAGTATTCTGGTTCAAAACTGCGTAGCTCTTCAGATAAGGTACCGCTAGAATTCACACTACCCGCTTTATAACCTCGATTAATTGAAGTGTAAACCATAGCGCTTTCGTCTACTTGGTAAGATAATACCGCTTTACCTCCAATCATATTATCATCGACTAATTTAACAACTGAATCTGAGTTTTTATATCCAGTACTGCGACGTTCAAATCTTAAACCAGTTGTTAGCGTTAACTTCTCATTTATTTGCGTATCAAATTGTGCAAATACAGCGAGAGTATCTGCTTCATAAGTCGATGTATAATCACTATCTAAGTAGGTGTATTGGCGCTGTAAATTTTCTTCTTCTTGTTTAGCATAGATACCTGCAACCCAAGATGTCGTGCCTTCAAATATATTTGCGTCAAGCTGAGAAACAAAACGTACTTCTGCTGTACCGTTATTTTTGTCACGCAAATAATGATCTGTTGAAGAATAGCCATCAACATCGGCTAAACAACCTGTAGGGGTAATACATGGGTCGGGATTATAAATACCGTTATCCCAATCATCTGCACGCCATTCGTATTCACCGTAAGACCAATCTTCGTCATAACCATAAGCTAAATCAGAATTAGCATGACTAAAAGTAGAAATTACATCAAAGCCCTTAAGCCCTGAATAAGTAAACTTAGCGCTCATAGCGGTAGTTTCTTGCTGATCAAAACCAGGTTGATCTGAGAAAGTTTTGCGGTTGTTATCTAGCGAGAATGCATCGTAGCCATTATCAAAATCAAAATATAACAACGCTAAATCAATCGTTAAATCATCACTTGCTTCAATTGCTAACTTGCCACGTAAAGAAGTTTCATCACGATTATTAGTATCGTCTTTGCCTAAATACGTATTTTCAATAAAACCATCACTATTATATTGTTCAGCCGAAAAGCGATAATTTACTTTTTCACTGGCGGGTCCTGAAATAACAAACCCTGCACCAACACTGTTATAATTACCCGCACTAAAACGCACTGACGATTCAAACTCATCGCTTGGGGCATTGCTCGTCATATAAATCAAGCCAGCAAGTGCCGTAGCACCAAAGCGCGTGCCTTGTGGGCCACGAAATAATTCAATTTGCGCGATATCAAACGTCGAGGCAATACTACCAATACCTGAAAAATCAATATCATCGACCACCAAACCTACCGATGCATTAATAGGTTCTTGAAATTGACTGCGTTCGCCTATACCACGAATTTGGTAGTAACGTGCGCGTTGTGAACCACCTGAAAAATTTACATTTGCGACTGCTCCAACAACTTCTTCTAAATTTTGAGCACTACGAAGTGAGATATCTTCTTGTGTTAATACCGATAAAGATGAAGGTGTATTTTGGACATTCACTTTTCGATAATCACCCAATACTGTGATTTTTTCGATGTTGTCATTTTCACTGGTTGCAGAAACAACGGGAGAGATTAAGGTAAGTGCTAAGGCAATGGCTAAAGGAGATTTTATAAAGTTCATACAAGGCTCTTTTTATGGCATGCAAGCAAAAGAGAGCAATATAAATAAATACAGCGTAAGTGGGCACTTACTACAAGTGATTACAACAAGCATTTATAATATTAACCATTCCTACGCCGGCATTATCCGTTTCAGGTATTAAGGGTAAAAATTCTCAGCAATTAAGACCGCTTTTAATACAAGCTTCTTATTGCACCCCTTGGTTTGGTCGGCATACTAACAATATCCTTACAAATGTACAGAAGATTGTAGCTATTTCTTGTCTTGTATTTGCTAAATCTGATAATTTTCAGTAAATTAGCCTTATAGTTTTTTTTATTAAATTGCCATGACAAATCATATAAGCCAAAACCATTTATGCTCAGTAACTTTATTAGGAAATTTAGTTGCTAAGCCTGACATTCGTTATCAAGCAAACCCCGTGGTTGCGGTAGCTGAACTTGTATTAGCAACACATAGCAAATGGTTTGATAAAGCCAGTAAACAATTTAAAGAATGGACGAGTTATCACACCGTTAAAGTCATTGGTGATATTGTTGACCGTTCGCTTATTCATTCTCAAAAAGGCGACGTCATTTTAATACAAGGTTATTTACTGAACAGTAAGAAAGCTAACCGTGAAATACTACACGCCACTTATGCACAAACATTTGCGAAAGGTTATGCTCAATCAATAAATCAAGTACATATTAGTGGTGAAATCAGCAATGACATTAATTTAGTGCTTACAGAACACAATAAAGAATTAGTTGCGCTAGACTTAACAATAAATCATTTAGTTTATTCACCTGTAACGCAGAAAACCCAGAATATTTCGATTGAACGATCGGTACATTTATGGGGTAAACAAGCACATTACGTTAAAGATAAAGCGCAAAAAGGTGATCAGCTCATTGTTGACGGAAAACTAAATTATCTTAATAACAGTAATAAATCACAATTTATTGATGCACACCAAGTGGTTTTATTGAAACATTAAAACTGATTAACTATAACTTATATAAACATTGGATTGTTGGCGACATATGGAAGTACTTCATCACACAAAAAAAAGAGTAACGTTCAGTTGTTCAATACTCTTTTTTCTTTCCTGTTTATTAAGTGCTTCTAATGCTGTTGCTGAAGAATACCGACTTGAGGTTTTAGCTCAATTACCCACATTGAGTTCTGCAAAAAACATCGCACTCATTCCATTACCGATTGATAGCAATAACAAACATCAATATCTACTTGCAGACGAAACAGGTGAACTTTCTTTACTCGATGGTAGCAATTTACATTCTTTATCTCACTTACCATTAAGTGATCAAGTAGCTAACCCACAAATCCGATTAACCGCTTTAACTTTACACCCTAGTTTTTCGTTAGCAGATAAAACGGGGTACCAAACATTTTTCACGGCTCACATAGAGCCAATCAAAACAAATAATAATGTTGCTCGTTTAACCCAATTAAAAAATCCAAGCCCGTTACCATTTGATGCTGTAATTACTCAATGGAAATACGACAGTTCCGCAGTCAACGTAATTGATGTAAAACAACGTAGAGAGGTATTAAGAATTGCCGTGCCTACTGCCACACATCAAATCCAAAAGATTGCGTTTAATCCCTACAATAAAATATGGCACGATGATTATGGTTTACTGCATGTTGCATTAGCAGAAAATAACCATGAAGGATCGAGTGCTAACGAAGATGTTTTATATTCTGGTGTGGTTTTACGTATAAATCCTGAAAAATTTGGCCTAAGAAATTACATGATACCAAACAGCAATCCTTTTGCGAAAACCGGTAACATTAATAAAGAAATTTTTATTTTAGGCGCGAAAAACATCAAATCTTTTTCATGGTCAAAACAACATCATGATGCTTTACTTGTTCAACATATTTATGATGATAAACACCAAGTCGCTGTTGCTAAAAAAGGAACCGATTGGCGAGAAACATATCAAAATAAACTGGTTTTTGGATTTGAATCTAAAATAGCATCTAACGCACTGGTTTTTACCTATTATGGTAGAAAGCTTAAAACCTTTGTAGGAAATATTCTATACCTATCAAAAAACACGATAAATTGGCAATTTGCTAAACTTAATACCCTGCCCAATATTATTGAGACTAACGAAGAACACACAATAACACCTATCGAGTTGCTTAATAGCGTAGAACTAGCTCCTAAAAGTAAAATTTCATTATTCTTTGATCATGCCAATGAGCCATTGTTATTAGATAACACAAAAAAGCAATTATTATCAATTACCGTAAATCAAACAGTAGCTGATAGTGATAGTAAGGTTCAAATCGCAGATTCTCAAGATGAACAAACCAGCCCCGAAAGTAGCAATACTTACGGTAAGCTTTTATTAATATTACTTATAATAATATTAGGTGCCGTTTTTTATCAATTACGACCAAAAAGAAATACTGCAAAAGTAAAACTTAGAAACCAATTTGCCCGCTTCGAACTAGATGAAACAAAAACAACACTCTCACTTTACAAGCGCCATCAATCAGAAATAGACAGCCAACTTAATATTTCAGATATTATTAAAAGTGAAGTTTTCCTCAATGATAATAGCGTCAATATTATCAATGAAGATAATGGCAATGGCTTCAATGAGCAACGAGAAAATCAATTACGCCTGAGCTTTACGCAAGTGCATAGGCATAAGCTTATTGATAAAGAGATCAGGCAAGTTAATCTTTATTTGACAGATAATAATGCTAAAACGCATGTCGTTTGCTTGTATTTAAGAAAAGGCAATCAGCGCCTCACTAAAGCAAAGTACTTTGATACCTTAGAAACTGCTATTGATTGGAATTGGTTTATTGCAACCCAACTAAATCCAGCCGATACAAGCATTAGAACAATGAAAGAAACTGTCATTAATAAAACTAGAGAGAAAGTGCATACTAAGTCAAAGGTTAGCCCTGTAAACGTTCAAAAAACGGAAACGAAAAAACCAGAAATCATTAAACAAACACAAGAAGAATTACACGATATAGCAGTCCATGACTCTGAACTTATTAATGCTTTAGACAAACTTGTTAATTTGAAGCAAAAAGGCTTTCTGACTGATGAAGAATTTAGCTTAGCTAAAGCTAAGATATTATCGGATATGACGAGTAATAAGTAATACTAACGCTATGCAAAACCAACAGACTAAAGTACTTTTAATACTGACCTCTTTAATAGGTATCGCTCTATTTTTCGGTGTGTTTTTTTCTTTAGATGTGCTTAAAAATGCAAACCTTCAACCTTTTCTTGACCAATATATTCCGCAAGGATATTTCGGTTATTTAGTCGTATTAACACTTTTGGCGATACTTACAAGTATAGGTTTACCTAGGCAAGTAGCCGCTTTTTCTTGTGGTTACATCTTCGGCATTATTTCCGGCACACTAATAGCGACCTTAGCCGCGACAATAGGTTGTATGCTTACCTTATTTATCGCAAAAACCTTTTTTAGAGAAAAGGTGCTTAATATCTACCCTGAAAAACTGAATCGTATATCTACTTTTTTTTCAACTCACACATTTAGTAAAGCATTAATTATTCGTCTACTACCTGCTGGCTCGAACTTTTTAACTAATGTATTGGCGGGTATTGCAAACATAAAATTCATACCTTATGTGTCGGGTACTTGTGTTGGATTTATTCCACAAATGTTAATATTTTCGCTATTAGGCGCGGGGGTAAAAGTGGGAGAGCAACAACAAATAATACTGAGCTTATGTTTATTTATTGTCGCCTTAATTTTTGGCTATTGGTTATATAGAAAAGAAAAAACAATAAAAAAAGGAGCTAATTAGCTCCTTTTTTCTCTGTAACACTTAGGGTTATTTAAGTGCTAACAAATATTTCACTAAATTATTGTAATCTTCTTCAAAGTTTTCTTTATTTAAAGCACTGTTTTCAATTCTATAGCGACCGTTAACAATAACCGCTGGTACTGAAGTTAAGCCGCGACTTTTTGCATAATAGTCTTGCTTTTTCTTCATTTGTTTAGCTTTACTGTTCACACCAAAACTTTTCATTAATTTATCAAATTTTTCGCCATCTACGCCATTAAGAACAAAGATTTTACGCACATCTTTTTCTGACGTAAATACTGAACGTTTAACATGAATATAATTGAAAATCGCACCCATCAATTTACGTTCCATACCCATTTGTTCAGCAACAGCAACCGCTTTACTTAATGTTTGCTGCATCGTTGGTGAAGCACCGCGTAAAAAGTCAACATGGTTATACTCAAACTTTACGCCTGCTGGTAATTGTTTTTTTACACCAGCCATAAAAGGTTCGAATCGAAAACAATGTGGACAATAAAATGAGAAGAACTCACGCACTTCAGGCTTTTTAGTTGCTTGCTCACTGACTACTGTGTAGTGCTTACCTGCTTGATAATTTGTTGCAGAAGCCATTAATGGCAATAATAACATGATAAATAAACTGACTAATTTTCTCATTTAACGCTTTTCCTCAAAAGATAAACAATGCACTTTTTATTATTAATAATTATGCAGGTAATAAACTTAACGGTGGCTGCTGAAGTGCCGAAACTTGCTCTTTCAACATTAAAATTTGCTGTTCCCAATATTTATCAGTATTAAACCATGGAAAGTTATGAGGAAACGCTGGATCATTCCATCGTTTACATAACCAAGCCATATAATTGACAACACGCATCGTACGTAATGATTCTATCAAAATAAGCTGCTTGGGTTCAAATGAATAAAATTCTTCGTACCCTGACAGCATCGTATCAAGTTGTAAAAGCTTCTGTTGACGGTCACCAGAAAGCATCATCCATAAATCTTGAATCGCGGGTCCCATACGACAATCATCTAAATCGACGAAATGTGGTCCTGCGTCTGTCCATAAAATATTACCTGCATGACAGTCTCCATGCAAACGTATTTCATTACTCGGTTGGTATTGCTCAGCGGCTATGTCTACAACTTGATCTAGAATAGTAAAAAAAGCGTTGGTTAGATAACTTGGAACGAAATCAGAATCTTTAATTATATCTGTAGCCTGAAAAAGCATTTCTTGTTTATTATAGGTAGGTCGATGTTTGAAAGGTTTAGTGGCTGCAACCGCGTGAATTCGGCCTAAAAACCGTCCCATCCATTCGAGTTGATCCAAATTATCAACTTCAAAAATACGCCCACCACGACAAGGATATATCGCGAAATGAAAACCTTCGTGAGAAAAAAGAGACTCTCCGTTAATTTTTAACGGAGCAACGAGTGGCAACTCATGCGCTTCTAATTCAAACGAGAACTCATGTTCTTCTCTCAGTTCAGCTTCGGTCCAACGTTGTGGACGATAAAACTTGGTGACATATTTATGCTTGTCATCATTAAATTGATAAACGCGGTTTTCATAACTATTTAGGGCAAGTAATCCACTATCAACAAAGAGGCCTGTACTTTCCAGGCCATCTAAAATTAAGTCGGGTGACAGTGTAGTAAAATCAAATACAGACATTAGCGTTTATTAAAAAACCTACTTTCGTGTTCAAGAGAAACATCATCTTCCTCTGAAACCAGTTCAATAACAAATGAAATATCAGTCATATACCCTTTTAGTTCATACGGGTCGACAGAAATACTCATAGGTAAAGTATAAACAGTTGCCGCTTTAACCATGATTTCTTGTTCGCCATGCCATTTAGTATTTTCAATACCCGTTACAGAAAGCCGATAAATGTTATCGGTTTGCGATTTGTTTAAGATTTTTAACGTATAAACATTCTCTATTTCACCATTAAATTTTTCTTTGGCTAATTCAATCCTATCTCGCATTATATCCATAGAAACAGGTACGCGATTTACAATTTCTAACACTAACAAGCTACACATCACGATTAAAACGATCGCATATCCCACGAGTTTTGACCGAATAAAATGTACTTTTTTACCTTTTAGCTCATGCTCAGTTGTATAACGGATCAGCCCTTTGGGATAATTCATTTTGTCCATTACGCCGTCACAAGCATCAATACAAGCGCCACAATTTATGCATTCATATTGTAAACCATTTCGAATGTCTATCCCCGTTGGGCATACCTGAACACAAAGGCTACAGTCAATACAATCTCCTAACCCCATTTCTTTATGGTCTTGTTTGCGAGATCTACCACCACGGTTTTCACCACGATTATAATCATAGGAAACGGTTAATGTATCTTTATCAAACATGGCTGATTGAAAGCGCGCATAAGGGCACATATGTAAACACATAATTTCACGCATCCAGCCTGCATTTCCATAGGTACAAAAGGCAAAAAACCAAACAGTTGCAGCTAGTGCAAACGAGGCTTGAAAGGTAAAAAAATCAATGAAAACTTCGTCGACTGGTGCAAAATAACCGGCAAAAGTAAGTGCAGTAAGAAGAGAAAAGAATAGCCAACATATGTGTTTAAATGTTTTACGCCAAAATTTGTCAAAATCAAGTTCTCGGCTATCGAGTATCTTGCGCTGATTAGCAGTACCTTCAATCTTTTCTTCAAACCAAATAAAAATAAATGTCCAAACCGTTTGTGGACATAAATACCCACACCAAACTCGTCCTAAAAATGTCGTCACAAAAAACAATAAAAATGCACTAATAATGCAAAGCCAAGCAAGTAACGTTAAATCTTGTGGCCATAAGGTTAATCCCCATAAAGTAAAACGCTGCTCTGTAATATCAAATAATATGGCTTGATGACCGTTATATTGTAACCAGGGAAGTGAAGCAAAAAGTGCTAAAAAAACGAAGTTCATCCGCTGTCTTAATGCTTGGAAAACACCACTCACTTTTCGTACATAAAT